>UMIH01049748.1_pt1 | contig 29353 bp, 31 predicted proteins | sample 1965771 | NCBI WGS metagenome assembly UMIH01 (sample SAMEA4836120, study PRJEB28245) | human gut metagenome | biome: gut microbiome; material: fecal sample | place: Denmark | collected 2008
CTATCTTCGATAGCCCTGCCACGGAATTACACCGCTGCCCCAAAAATAGAGTGATGTCTTCATCTGTTGGAGATGCAAAACATCCTGACACATTTGAAGGCAGTTTGTCCTCATAGATTGCCACCTGAATTCTTGGTCTTCTAAACTCATCATTGTAAGCATGAACAAAGAATAAGGCAATCTCATACCCATTTTGTTTATTCAAGGAAGAGCAAAATAACTCCTTGTAAGCCTCTTTTGCCTCCGAATACCTTAAATCTCCGGCAGTTCCAGATGCGTCGCTATCAGTTCTGCCTGTATTCTTCCACCGCTGAAACAGTGAGTATTTGCCACAATTAGGACATTTCTGAATAATTGATATTTTGGGGAGCATTGGATATATAGCACGTCCATCACTCCAAATTTCGCCCCCAAAGGTATTGCCACTCATTAGAGATAGCATTGGCTTTTTGTTTCTGCAATGAGGACAAGCGTATAGTTGGGCTGGTGCAGGTAGCATATTGTAATAATCTTTTTGAGGTGTTATTAGTTACTTTTTAGGTCGGTTGTGAAACCTACTGGACGGCGGGACTTCTTTTCTTGTTGCTGCTGAGAGTTTATTTGTTGGTAATGCCTGCGGACATGCTCTTTTGTGTCAAAGAACGAGTCGAGTACGGCTTTAAGAAAAATAACATTGTCAGGACAGGCTGGATGAAGCATAATGTCTCGACGGCTATGTAATCCAATGTCACCGTCTTCATCGGGGGCAGTCATGACAACTGTCGGCCCAAAATTGAAGTTCGTTGCATTCACCGCCTCTTTTATTTTTGGCATATCCGGGTCTTCACCTTTTATGCCCGCCCACATTGGATCCCAGATTCGGACATATCTACCTCCAAACTCCAGATGAAAGTTCTCCCCCTGATAACTGACACCGACGGAGCCATCTTTATATACTTCCGGTTGACATCCAAGTTCTGTCAGACAACTAATTGCAATTTCTTTAGCTTCCTTCTCATTCTTAGATGTGACTTTCTGACCGGCATTCTTCATATTATACCAAATTCCCAATATCATGCCAAATATATATGGGAATCCAAACAGTACAGGAATCACAATGGCACCCCAGTTGAGTATATCAAATTGAATGCCCAAAGAAACAGCGATTGTAAGTGCAATTGCAAGAACCGGGTGAACCCATTTCTTCAATGTGGAGTTCTCCCACCACTCCTTTACACTATCAGGAAGCATATCTCCGCAATTATAGATTATAACCGCTGCCAGAATTGCAAAAATACCGTACATGATAACTATTTTGAATGGGTGATGATTAGTTTTTTACCGGGGTTATCTATCTCTATTGAGCCGAGTCGTCCGAGCACCGACTGGCCAAGCAGAAGAGGTGCTTTCTGATTGCGGACAACAGAGGCTCTGACATTATTAAGCTTTAGCCCTCCGAAATCCACATCTCTAAGGTTTACGATAGTGCCCTCGGATATATCTCCATTGGCATCTACGAACCGACCGGAGCCGACAAAGTCTTCTCGTTTCAGATAGCCATTCTTCAACATGAAGTTGGCTTCGACCTGCGACAAAGATACTATGCTTGCGCCAGTATCAAATATGAAACTAAGAGGGAGTTCGTTGATAGAGCATTTTACAGAGACACAACCACCATCGGGAGTGAAGGGTATTTCTACCCGTTCACTCGTCTGATCTTGTTCTGGCTCAACAGAGGTCTCCTGTTCTTCAATAGCGGTGTATTCATCCATTAGAGATTTGAAGCCATCTGTTGCACGCAACGATTCCAAATCATCATCAGACATAACATGGTGGAATCTTCGGAATCCTTTTTCAAAAGCAGTCCGTAAGTGTGCCAATGACTTGTCAAGGTCGCCAAGTCGAGAATAGAAACACGCTCCATCATAGTAATTCCCGCAATCTGTGGAATCATTAGCGATTACTTTCTCCATAAAATCCACAGCTTTCGCTCTCTCGCCTAAGGCAAGGAAAGCATACATAGCGCAAGATGAATTATTTGGCACTGTATCAAGTTCTATGACCTTTCGATAGGCTGCCATTGCTTCATCAGTTTGTCCTTTACGCATCAGCATATCCCCTTTCCCCAGATAGGAATAAGCATAATCAGGATTAAGCATTATCGCCATATCGTAGTCTTCAATTGCAGCGTCTGTCTGCTGGGATAGGTCTTTGAAGAATCCTCGGCGATAATACCCGCCAAAGAAATCCGGTGACTTGTCAATATATCTTGTCCATTCCGCAATCGCTCCGTCAATATCTCCTGACTCACCGAGTATGTCGGCTTTGGATGAAATAAGGTCAAGATCATCGGGACGCATTTGCTGAGCCTGTGAAATAGCCTCAAGAGCTTGGAAAAAATCACCGAGTTCCCGACAGCAATCGGCAATCAGCTCAAGAAAAACAGGATGGGCATCTATATCGTAAGCCTTGTTAACCGCCTCAATCGCTTCCCTGTACATTTTCCTGCTGTTGTAAAGCTGACCGATATAATACCACCATTCTGCGTCATGCGGGTTCTTGACGGCCATCCCCTTGAGTTTGGTTACTACAAGAGTAATCTGATTATCTGGAAATTCAAAGAGGTAATGGTGTGCTTTGGCATCGTTGTCAATCGACAGCGATTTTGTTATATCGTTGATGGCTTCAAGATACTTGCCGAGTTTCAGATAACTTTCGGCACGGAAAGCATAGCCGGAAGAATAGTCATCATACATCCTGATGACGTTATCATACTGATGTATCGCCTCTTCATAATTACCCAGAGCATAAGCATCGCGTCCAAGTCCCATATAACCCATGACGCTGGTCGGATTGATTGCAATGATACGGCGATAAGCATTGTCAGCCTCATCGTATCGTTTCAACTCATATAGCATCTGACCAAATGCCTCTTGCACATCCTCGTCATCAGGATTGATTCTGATTGCTTTATCAAAGTCAGTGAGTGCGGTGATTGTATCGCCGGCAATAGCGTATAAATGAGCGCGGGAAGCGTATGCTCGTCCTGTATATTCCTTATCTTTTTTGGGAAGTTTCTTAATGGCAAGATTTATGGAGGTCATAGCCTCATTATAGTTTTCGGCATCAGCCTGAAGGATGGCCATAGTCATGTGGGCATAGCCATTGTTTGGATTTTCCCTCACCTCTTTGGAGAGATAATCCATGGCATCTGCATTATTACCCTTCTTAGCCTCTTCAAGAGCTCGGGTGAAATTGTAGGACTGTTTGCCCTGAGGTTGGGCACAAATATGAATTGTGCAGGAAAGAGTGGCGATCAGAATAATCACCAATGATTTGAGTTTGCGGCAAGATGTCATGGCTTCGCCACCGCGCACCGGCCATTGGCCGACCTGCGCTTTATGCTTGCTCGCGAATACTTCGTATTTCATTTCTTTTTACCGAATACAGTGTTTATTATTGCGTTACCGATTTTTCTCTCAATGCCGTTGCGTGTTGTCGGGATTCCGGTAGCTTTGGCGAAATCCTGCTTCAACTTGGAAACGCCGAGAGCACGTTTCCAAGAGAAGCTGAGTCCGAGGATTTTCATAGTTTAGGATTTGTCTTTATTGTCATTTTCTTCCTCATCATCTTCGTCGAAATACCCCGTGCTCAGATCGCACATTGGCATATTACGACTGAGTTTGCTGAAGAATCTTTTCCTTGAGCGGCATTCTCTCTCAAACATGGCTCCGGTGCATTCGTCATTGGCTTCAAATGCAAGACGATTATCGATGGACATTGAAGCTGCAACGGCTTCTACATCCTGATTGGCACCGATATAAGTGAACACCCATCCTTTTCCCTTCATTTCCTCAACAAGGGCTTTGATGGCTTTGCCATTATATTCACGAGATGCGTTCTCATAACCGTCAGTGATGACGGTGACAAGTACAACATCGTCTGCGGTCGCCATTTGTCGAAGCTGATTGATGGATTTGCCCATCGCGTCATAGAGGGGCGTGCCTCCGCAAGGACGATATTGCTCCCGGGTGATGTCTTCAGCCTTTTCTGCCGGTGTATTGGCATATATCTGCTTGAAGTGGCTGGTATCGAAGGTTACAAGCCAGACGATGTGCTCCTGATTTTCGTGCTCCTTCTGAGCTTCGCGAATTGTTTGGAGAGTCTCGTTTAAGCCGGTGAGGGCCGGCTGATAGATGCTGCTCATAGAACCGCTCTCATCTACAATGATGAGATTGTGAACACGCTTAGCACCAGTAGTGTCGATCTTAGGCTGTACAGGCTGTTCATCTGAAGATGCCTTTGGGACAGCCACCGATTGCATTTCGACACTCGACTCGCATGTCTGGGCTGTCGGCGCGGTTGTCGGTTCGTTTTTCGATGATTTCTTGAAGAAATTGAAGATACTCATATTTTTTGAATTTTAAGAGTTTATGATTAGAAGAGTGCCACAGTCTGGAAGTTGCAACGAGTCACCCAAATATCAGAAGTAACCGGTTTGTAGCTGTCGTCATCATCGGAGATGACAAGCATAAGCTCATCGGGATTTGTCGTCATATTGCTCTGGAGTTTCTTGGAGCAAGGTACCCATCCGTAGCCGGGTATATTGAGCGCAGCATTCTGGTAGTGGATGCCGGTACTACCGATGAGGGTCATTTGACCTCGACGGATTTCATTGCGGGACTTCATTTGCAAGAGATATACGGTTGTCATAATCTTTGGTTTTTAGTGGTTACGGTTCTATATATCTTCCGGCAGCTGAAGGTTAACAACGAGTTCTGAATATTTTATTCAAGATAAACTCTAAGCTGATCCTTGTTATCAAGAATCATAGATGCAACATCGGTTGGATTGTGCATTATCTCATGGATTTGCTTCTGAGTAGCACCATACATCTCAGCGGTACCATTTTCGCCTCTTCGAAGCACACCATCTTTGAATACTTTTTCCGCCTTGCAAAATGATATGTTATAACGGATTAAAAGAGTATCCTCCAGATTATGCCTTTCCTGCGGAGTAAGGTACAGCAGAAGTTTCTCTGCGCTACCGAGATCGGATATATATACCAATGGAGTTGGCGCACTCCAATACGGCTTTTCTCCGGTCTTATGGTCTGGCGAGAAAATATAAAAGGACGCTATGCGTATTGCTGATGTTTTCGGAGTCTCCATCCAGAGGTGGAAAATTATTCTATAACCGAAATTGTTCCAGTAATTCTCCCATTTGAGACAGAAAGTCTTCTCACTTCCATCAGCAAGTGTGAATTTTTCACCGTTTAGGATAGCTTGCTTGTCCATTGTCGTTTACTTTTTGTTACCGAATATGGTTTTGAGAACTGCATTGCCGATTTTCTTTTCAAGACCGCTGCGGGTCATCGGTATGCCGGTTGCAAGCGAGATGTTTTGCTTAATCTTGGAAACGCCCAGTGCGCGTTTCCAAGAAAAAGACATGCCGGGTATTTTCATAGCTTAGTCGATATTCCAGTAAGCATCAGGGTCTCCATCGAACACTTCATCGATGGTATCGTCATCGTAGCCCTCGACATCCTGGGCGTATGAGCCGTTGTACCTTTCATAGGTACGCTCATCTTCTTCGTAGTAGTCGTCTTCGTAATTTGACATGGCGTTTTTATTATTAAGTTGTTTGTTTGATTCTATATATCCAGTGTTGGAAAGGTTAACAAAAGCCTCGTATTTTTTTTCAAACAGCGAGATCTGAATAAGATTCTACTGTTTCTACGGCCTTGATTTGGCTTCGGTCGTGTCCGATGTGCCACTTGCCACAATACTCACATTTGTAGGCTGTCATGGCATATATATCATCCGGATTGCAAAGCATGTATTGAGCGCAAGCCTCCATTGCTTCTTCATAAGTGTCGTAAGCAGTCTTACTGCGGAGAACACGCTTCCCATTTTTCTGCTTAACCACCTTCCAATGGGTGCCGGGAGCGCGAAGCTGGGCATCATATTCAGCGAAGGTGCGATTATAAAGGCTGAAGGATGTGGCTCGGCGAACGCTCTGACGATATCTATTGGTACTTTTGTCATGGCTTCCCATTGATTGATGCACTGCCTGAGCAGCCCTTTTCTCCACAATCCGTCTTACGAGCCGAGAAGTGCCGGCATCCTCCATATCGGCATACATTATCTCTTTGTCGATACGACGTATCTTCTCTCTGGACAGACGGCGACTGAGTGGAGCATACCGCTCCGTCATTCCCTGGTCAGCCATCCTCTTGCGGATTTTTCTGATTGCCGGTTCTTCCATGCGACGACATAAAGCATTCAACATCTTCTTGACGGCGTATTTGAGGCCATCGAGGTAGTTCTCTCCAGCCATAGCGTAGTCCCGACACTTCGAGAGTATGGTTTTAAGCTGTTTAGGGAAGTCATTGTCACGCAGGGCTTCCGATATGGTCGTGAAATCATCATTGATGCTTCTTTCATCGAGATGACCATAGTTCGTAAGCATCTTCAGCCAGCGGTTGAGCATGAACGAGAGGGTTGAAAACTGGCTGTCGAAATTCTCAGCCTTAACGAAAGCGGGTCGGATTGCTGTTGAGCACATATTCAAAAGGTTTAGTGGGTTTCTGTTATAATTCCAGATAACACAATCATCGCAGAGGTTAACATCTGTATACAGAAAACCCTTGCAAAATCTGCAAGGGTTTTCTGTGGCTCGTATATGTTAATCTATGATTTCACCGTCTTTAATCAGGAGATGAGGCATGTCGTCATGTCGGTCGCATAGACGCACAAGTTTCTTGACAATCCACTGGTCATCCGGGGATTTATGTTGGACAAGCACGGCTTTTGCCTCGTCAAACCGACGGGATTCCCTCAGAAGTTCTGAATGGAAAAGCTCATAGTCGGCAGAACTGTCGATGTTCTGAAGAAGGTCTCCGATAATCGACATGAACATCTCCTTTTCCTCATCGGAGGGAGGAAAAGCTACGGTTTCAGGATAACGGCGATAGCAATCATTATAACTCATGAAGAACTCATGGTTAAGAACCCAACGTTGCAGGTCAGTCAGGTTTTCCTTGCTCAACTGCGCATAGGCAAGTCTGAGATCCCCATAATTGAGTTTGCCAAGTTCCATTGACCAAGAATTAATATCTTCGTCATATTTGGATTCACATTGGTCAAGGAAATAATATTTTCCACATTCGGGGCATCGTTGTATTGGCGATACCTGAGGGAGCATAGGGTAATCACGGCGCGTGTCAGTCCATACCGTCGCACGGCATGTATTACCGCTCATGAGGCTCATAACCTCTTTCTTCCCGCCGCAATGAGGGCAGGTAAGAATATTTGCTGGTCCTGGTTGCATGGTTTATTGAATTTGTTATGATTCAATATACCATCAAGTCGGGAAAGGTAAACAATCGCTTAATCCAGAATTTCCAAAAGTTCCTGATAAGGGTTGTTTGATTCTTTGCCGAATTTCTCATTCAGCTGTTTAAGCACCCTCACGGCATCGCCTTTCTTGTGAAGTTTCAGATAAGCCTGGGTAAGAATCCATCCGGCTTCGCGCATTTCTTCATCATCGGCAGCTTGGCTATAGTTTGTCTCAAGCTCCGTCAGCTTCGCTTTAATCTGATCCTCTGTCGCGGTATTTACATCAAAACCGCCTTTTGTTGACGTCATGTATGAACTGGAAGCCATCATTGCACTATCGCAAAGCTTATTGTTCATCATATTGTATGACGGCACGAGCACACATACGAGGATGGCAGCCGCTGCCGATATGGAATAAATCCAAGGTTTAATCGAAAATCGCTTCTGAGGTTGAGGGATAGCAGGTGTTTCCTGTCGAGACACAGACGCTGCCGCCGGGCGATATTCTTCAGTGTCAGCACACATATCGGCGCATATCCTATCATCAGCATATTCCGGAACTCCGACAATTTCATCGAAATCTTCTTCCGAAATCTTGCTCATGGCATATTCGAAGTCGGCGTTATCCTGTTCGGCCTCCTTGATAAGACCATCGACTATCATAGAATCGAGCATCTTTTCCAAATCTTTCTCTTTCATAATCGTATCGTCTTAACCAATTATACCTAATCTACGAACGCTGTTCATTACACGCTCTTTAAGTTTATCAAAGCAGCGTTTCTTTGTCACTTTCGCGGTGTCCTGACTTGAATAGTTCATCGCTTCTGCAATCATCTTCATCGACAGCCCCTCATAATAGTAGAATTTCAGAACCTTATTGCAAGGCTCCGGAATATAACTCAGTTCTCGGGCGAGAACTTCGTTCAATTCTGGATCATGATAAATGTCCGGCTCTTCGTCTTGCATTCTCTTACGCTCCACCTCCATCTCAAGCGGGTTAAACTTTTCGTCGTCATCGCCGAAATTAAAGGTATCCAATGAAGATGTCCTGATGCCTCTTGTCAAGATATTGTTAGCCTTAAAGAGACCAATTTTGAAGATGTAGGCCTTCCATTTCGTATTCTTTTCAACTCTGCCACTGAGAATATTGGTGCGGACATCAATCCATACATCATGGTATAAATCCTCGATGATATCTGCACTTAAATCTGAGTATCGAGAACGCAACAAGTTTATGAAGGGTCGATAAAGCTCTTCATAATACTGTCTCACTATGCCGGTGTATTCGTTTTCCATTGGGGGCTACCAATCGTAAGATACTGCAAAATTACGAAATTTCTGCCAATAATTACCTGTAGCCACGGAAAATATAGCTAACTTTGTAGTCTTAATAAATCAATCATGACAACAACGCTTGTAGTTCTTCTTATAATTACACTCGCGGCTCTTATATTCCTTCCATTTTCGAAGGCTTTAATGAAGGACAGACAGGAGCTCGAGAGTAATCCTATGGAGCAAAAATTCAATATACTGATTTCACGCATCAACAAACTTCTCATGGGAGGATTCGGTGAAATCATAAAAACCTCCGATCCTCGTCAAGTGAATCTCTTCGATGAGAATCATGCCAATATGATAATCCGGTTCTATTACAGCACCGGGACTTTGTCGATTGAACTGAAATATAAATATTTTCAGGTTGAGCTGGTGAAGAAGATGGAATTCCATGATATGCGCCATGCAGAATCATTTCGCCAGACAGATGTCGCTAACCACTTTGCAGAAGAAGCTCACGCTGAGATTGTAGCCCACCAAGCCAAAGTCGGAGCCCAGATGGGCATGAAGAATCCGGCAGGTGATTTCATTTTCTCAAACAACGAAACAGAGAGCGATGATTCTGACGGCATCGGGATGATCAGAAAGATGTATGATGACTTTTCTCATCAGCAAAAGATAGCTCTTGTAAATCTGGTTCGCGAAGTATACACGGCTGATAACAGTGACTCAGCATTCCGAAACCATCCAATGCTTAATAATACCTTGCTAAGCCTTCAGGTAAATCTCAGCGAAGCCGACTCGTCATGGGCATCGTCCGGTCGACAGGGCGTCATATCTGCACTGCAAAAGAATGAAGATGGGCAGCTCCCGATTATCCTCACTGTTATTTTCCCTTTCCTTCATGGTGCGACTGATAGATGCGCAGACGCATTCATGGAAATAATGGGGGCATGTGGTTATCCGGAGGACGAGGTTAACAACGAAGCCGAGAAGATGATACTTATGATGCAAATGTTCTCCCCGTCATGAAGTGCTTGGTGTCCATCATATTGATTTTTCTTGCTGTTATTCCGGCAATGGGCAAAACCAGGTTGCTGACAGTAACTGTAGCAGACTACGCACCGGAATCTGGATGGGCACATATCAATGCGAATAATGATAAAGAGATAGTTCTCCAGCAATTTCAGTCAATCGCATCGATTACTTCATTATCTGAGAGTCAGGCTACATACTGCAATATTCTGAAACACCTGTCAACGCTTGAAAGGGACGTATCCAAAGGAGATACTGTTATAGTTCATTTTTCCGGTCACGGTCAGCAGATTGTCGCGTTAAATGATTCAGACGAGCCGGACGGACTTGATGAAGCCTTGATCCCCTTTGACGCTGCGAAGAACAAATCTGCAAAGTATGATGGTCGCAATCACCTTCGGGATAATGAGTTTGGACGCCATCTCGGACAACTTCGCTGCGCCGTCGGGCCACAGGGACTTGTCATTGCCATCATCGATGCCTGTCATAGTGATTCCATGAACAAGGATGCAGCCAGCTCAGACGATGATGTCGTGCGCGGCACTTATGAAATCTTTGGTCTGACCGACGATGAATTTGCCACATACCGCAGCCGGTACCGCAATCAGGAGACGGCACCTTTAGATGAAAGTCCGGATGCTTCCCCAATAGTGATAGTCAGTGCTTGCCGGTCAGACCAAATGAACCACGAGATCAAAGTCGATGGGAAAGGTTATGGGTCTCTGACATATTATTTTATTGAGGCTGTGAAGACTACCGGTCTTCAAAATCCAACCGCGTTTCTCGACCATCTTTATCGCTCAATGTCTGCCGACAAGACCTTGAGGTTCCACGGTCAGTTGCCTCTTGTCAGGAATACACTCGGCTGGATAGCGCCTAAGAAGAAGCCTGTTATTCCACCTTCGCCACCTGAGCCGGATTCATGTAATTATTGGCTTTATGTGCTGATTGGCTCCGTCATATTAATTCTGATTATTGGCCTGATATGGAAAAGGATGAAGAAATAGATGATGTGCTGTTCAAGCCCTCTCGAATGTTGTACGTATTCTTATTCATACTATACGCAGTATGGATATGGAATATTTATGGCTATTTGAATTATTGCTTTGTCTTCGGATTCGATGAGTTCAAGCGTCTTGACACTTTCGGATGGGTCTCCGGAGCACTTGTCTTGATTATATCCGTAGTCGCTTTTTACTCAATAATCAAAACTCTTCGTGGAGACCATGATTGTATCACATCACTCAAATGGGCTATTATATATGGCTTGATTTATAGTCTCCTTGATCCGACACGGATGCAAGTCCCGTCTTATAACTTGGGAATCAGGCTGACGGTTTATGCAATTAAGCCGACGTTTTATCTCGCTTTCTACCTGTATCTCTGTTTCAGCAAGAGCATAAAAACTCGCTATCCTAAACAAGAAAGACGATTCGGAAAGTCCGGTTGGGGATGGATTGGACTCACTGCCGCGTTGCTCGGAATGGGCGTTTGGGCTGGCTTAAAGGAACATAACATTAATCAATATTGCAAACCTGTTGATATTGAACAATTGAAATTATATCCCGGGGAACAAACAGACGGTATTGTCATCTTTAAGGATAAAGGACAATGGCAAAAATGGGAAGCTGACTCCCTTTCCATTGAGTATGATAATATTACATTATTCCCATCCCTCCATTCCGAAGATTCCACGAGGCAAATCTTCTTGTTGACGGGCAGATGCGACAAACTTACTGAGAGGCTTCACAACTCAATCATAGTTCAGGCTTTGGGGCGCATCAAACACCCATTGACAGAAACGGCTCATCTTGACAGCATAATTAACGGGAATCAGGTATATGCCACATGCTTTCAGGCTCTTTCCGATTCCATCAGCTCCTCCTATTCCGTCATCTCAATTTCAGAAGGAGAAAATGCTAAAGGAGCCGTCTTCAAGATATCCGAATCTCAGGATAATGGACTAAAAACGGCACAGAGTCTGGCAGAAAGCATTATCTTCAATCTTTCAGACCGGCTACCAAAGAAGACTGTAAACAAGGAAAGCAGCGATGACCATAAGTACGAGGTAAGCGAAAGGATTAAAAATGGCAACAATAATCCACGGGCCAACCTTTTTAGTCGCGCCAACAAAAGCCTGACCCCATGTCAACCTCTCTGTATAATGCTGCTGAAGCACGATGAAAGAGAAAAGACACAGGACAAGCAGAACTACATATCCTATTAGTGACGCGACGCTCATATCAATTACAAAGTTATGAAAAAAGGGCAAGATGACAAAATCTCGGCATGGAGCAGGTTTAAGTTCAGCAAATTCTTTGCGAACTTATACTATTTTTTTCTCCTACACCTCCATATCATACTGGGGATATTGGGCTTTGCAGCCAGCATAGCAATAATACTCTTTTTTGCAGAACTGATTTTCCCGAAATATGTACATCTTTTCAATTATTCTTTAACTGAGAAGACATTTGATGAACTTGTTAAGGAGAAGCGTTACCATGCTGCAATATCATTCATGGAATTTAAGAAGGATGTGGTCGATGAGTCTGATAACTTCTATGAATTCCGTTATGAAATGGCGGACTGCTATATTAAAACCGGAGATTATCCAAAAGCGCTGGAGCAATACAGGCTTCTTCGTCAGCATATCAGCCAAAAGTTAAAAGAAGATTCCCCAAAACTGTCACGAGAAGAACTTGATTTGATAAATCAGTTCATTGATATGGGCATCTCAAAGGAAGAGTTTCGCATCTATATGCTGATGGGCGACAAATCCAACATTTCAAAGAAATATCGTGAACTGAAAAAGAAGCAGAGCAGGCTTGATTTCGATAAAGTTCAGAACTGGCTGTCGGAGCAATCAGAGGATTTTGAAGACAAGTTTGGCGATTTCGATATTATTGACGGATTCACGCTTGAATTGATTCAAGGAGCATATAGCGAGAATCCAACAGACGGATTGCGTCAGATGGAAGATTACACCATAAAGGTCGGAAATTCCGAAAAGTATAATCCTGTTTACAAGCTCAAGTGTCTCAACATTCTGATCGGAATGCTTCTGGAGCAAGGACGAACTGTCAACGCCCGGCATTTTCTGGAGTATGCCCTTCAGGAAGTGGATGCACTTGAATATAACTCTATAATTTTCAGCCAACTTGGTGACATTTCCGATTATTGCTATCAGTTGAATGACAACTTTAATGGTCGCCGGCTGCTTAAAAAATACCTTTCAGTTATAGAGGATGAGTATGAGAAGGGAGATATTGGTTATTTGTCGGCACATTCCAAAGAATTAAAGCTTCTTCTGAAGGATGAAGAATGGGATAAACTGGAGGATAAAGCGGATGAAATCAGTGAGTCGTTGCGCAAACAGATTATCAATAACTTCACCGGCATGACTGCCGCTCAAAGAGAATACTTCATCGCTCAGTTCAAGCCTATTTTCGATTTCGTAAATATGGCTGTGGAGATTCACCCTTCGGAGAAACTGTTAAGAACTGCTTTCGATAACAATATGTTCATCAAAGGATTGCTCCTGCGTTCCGAGCAATCTGTGGCAAATGCCATTGATGCTATGGGAGATAATGAATTGTCATCACAGTATCGAAAATTTGTTTCTCTATCTCAGGAACTGACAGCTCGTGAGTATATCTCCGGACCTGGTAATGCCTTCCGAAAGAAACAGCTTCGCGACAGCATCGATGCGCTCGAGACCAGTATAGCGGCTAAAAGTATGGAATTCCGGCGTTCCAATGCTAATCTTCCGACTCTATCTGATATAAAGAAGGCATTAAGTGATGGAGAATATATGCTTCAGATTGTGGAGGGTGAAAAGAGTTATTATTCCCTGATGCTCGACCATAAAGGGAAGATCGCGTATAATCAGATTGCCTATAAAGCTGAGATGTCTAAATATGTCGGCGATATGGGTGGCCTTTATGCCGATGCTTCAATTCCTCATGCCATTTTAGGGAAAGCCCTTGCGAATTTGAATGGAGCGACAGTATTCTATTCAACAACCGGTTTGTTTAATCAGATAGCTATCCCTGCTTTATGCTGGGACAATAACGGTTTGGCTCTTGGTGATATTGCAAAATTCAGATTGTTGGGCAGCCCGGCTGACATAATACGAATTAAGGAAACAGATAACGACTTCAATCTTACCGCGAAGAACACTCTGCTATGGGGTGGCATCCAATATGGAGACTCTATTTCGACCTACGATTCCAATTCATTGCGAGCAATCGAGCGTGGAGAAGACTTACATTATCTGCGCGGTTCAGAGGAAGAGGTATTGAATATCAAAAATGCCCTGTCTGCCAAAGGTTACAAGGCATATGCCTATACCGGGACGAATGCAACCGAGAAATCCTTTACTGGCAGAAGTGGTAAAAAGGACTATATCCTCCATATCTCGACTCATGGATTCTTCCATGATGATCAGGCGTTTGTCAATCCCATGCAGAATTGCGGGCTGCTGTTTGCTAATTCGCAGACGGCTTGGAAATCTAAAACTTCGCTTTCCAATCTAAACCAGTCAGATGGTATTCTGCGGGCGGATGAAATCGCTAAAATGAATCTTAACGGATGCCGGTTAGTCGTGCTTAGTGCCTGCCAAACCGGCTTGGGATATAGCGATAACTCAGAAGGTGTTTATGGCCTTCAGCGAGCATTCAAACTCGCTGGAGCCGAAAACGTCCTGATGAGTCTTTGGAAAGTTGATGACCAGGCCACCGCCAAACTGATGGTTGCGTTCTACAATCACCTTATCGCCGGCCAGCAACCCGAAGAGGCCCTCATTTCAGCCCGTAACGAACTCCGCCGAGCAGGAGCCAGCCCATCCCAGTGGGGAGCCTTCATCCTCCTCAATTAGAACATAGTACGAAGAATGTTCCGGCAATTACCAATGGAGTTAGAATTTGCGTAAAGTAATAACGAAATGAATGCAATCTCAAAGGAAAATTATATGAGTAAATTCCACTCAATATCGAAGCAATGATAAAATCCAATGGCACCTGCCACCAATGATTGCAGTAAATGAAAGCAAAAACGGTAAGTATAACAAATGCCACAATAAGGATAATACTGTATGTAGACAGCCATACCCCTGTCCTAAGTTCTTCCCTTCTTGTCCGATAGGAAAACCTTCCTGGATCAGGGACTTCATAATGAGTTCTATGAGTCACAGGATCTTGCACCATATTTTCACGACTAAATGCGTGAGAAATAAGATTGGTCAGATTGACAACTAAGATTAGTGTCAATCCATACATGAGCATCCAAAGATATGTAAAGTCCATGTTTTATTGTTTTGAAAGGTGACGTATTATTGAGTTCGCTTTCAGCAGAGTTTCATCCGAAATGGCCGGATTCCTCTTGGCTCCTAAGCGCATCAATATGAAGTTATGCCGGTAACTTCCATTGAAATTCTTTGGGCCATTACAGAATGGATGTGGCTTCTTGCAAAAAGCTATATTGTACGGGATGAACGTATATACTTTTGAAAGACCTTGCTTATCAAGGTCTTCATATATCGCCAAGGCGTCTGAATAGCGCTGACAGTGCATTAACGCCCCAGCATATTCTATCAAGGGCACCGGTGTTGGGGTTGTTCTCGCCGTGTCCTCCGTTAATGCCAAAAGAACCAGATCCCTGCGATACTGCTTCTTAAACTTTATTACACACCATCCCCAGTAGAGAATAATCGCGCTCGCAATTATAGTTCCTGTCATAAGTAATTAATTTAATGATGATTATGATTGCTTAAAAACTGTAGAGTGATAGTATTTCTTAAACCATTCGCAAAATTTTTGTACTCCGACTTCTATTGGAGTAAAGTCTGGTAAATTTAAAGATTTTCTTGAATGTGTCATATTCGCAAAAGTCTGGTCAACATCACCTGCTGGGGCCTCAAGACTCTTAAATTTGCCTTTTATACCAAGACATCTCTCTATCATCATATAAAGCTCCCATACTGTATGGGGTGATGAATTCCCAATATTATAAATTGAGAATACCTCTCGATGGTTTTCCGAGTGCAAAATCATCAGGATTGCATTTACTACGTCATCAATATATGTAAAGTCTCGCTTCATGGACCCATTATTATACAGGTCTACTTCTCGCCCTTCCAAAATGGATTTAGCAAAAATCCAAGGTGCCATATCGGGCCGTCCATAAGGCCCATAGACCGAAAACAAACGAAGCCCAATGGTTTGGATCCCATAAGTGTGAGCATAAACATATGCAAGGAGTTCATCCGATGCCTTGGTCATAGCATAGACGCTTTCAGGCGTTTCGATTCTGTCGTCTTCTTTCAATCCTTCTGCTGGTATGGTATTATTGCCATAAACACTGCTGGAACTTGCATATACAACTCGTGTGATATTATTCCAACGGGCAAACTCCAGTACATTGGCAAATCCAATAACATTGTCCTTAATATACCGGACCGGATTATGCATAGAACTTCTTACTCCGGCAGATGCTGCCAGATGGATTATGGTATCACATTCTGATAAATCATCATGGTGCAGATTCAAGCAGTTGCATAAATCAGCCTTGACAAACACGAAATGCTCATAACTCAATAGATTATTCAGCCGGAGCTTCATTATCTGTAGTAACTCTCCATCTCTTGCCATATTGTCAATACCCAAAACCTTATATCCTTGGGAAAGCAAAGTTCTGGTTACCGAGAATCCAATAAAACCAGCGACGCCCGTGACAATTATAGTTCTCATGACCTGTTCGTTTGAATGTTTATATTTTTGCCCAAAGTTCTCAAAAAATCTTGTGAGAAGTTATTGATTCTTCCGGCAGCGGGCATCAATGTTATCTCGCTGAAATAGACTTGTCCATCATATTCATACAAATCTACTCGAGCAAATGGAATATCTTTGGTTAGTCCCGACACAATCTCAATCATTTTGGAAAGAGTAGTCGGTTCTGGGATATTTTCTTTCCCTTCTTTCTTCAGCAGGAATCCTTCCATTTTATTCCATCCTGCAACTTCAAATATTATAGATCTTTGAGTCTGAAAAGAGGAAGTATTATAGACTACTTGGCAATAGTCTGTATTCCCATTGATAGAAAAGAACTTATAACAAACCAGCCCATTAGAATATGGCTTGTCATTAGGGATGAGTTCCTCTGCGAAAACCTTTGGAGAAATTTGGGTGTAATGAGGTTCGGCAGTTGAGATGCCGAACCTTTTTTTAATCCTACTTCTATAAAACCCTTGTAACCAGGGTAAGTCTACAGAATATTTGTCGGCTATTAATAATGTAGATCCATTGTCATGGTTGCATTTTATGACAAAAGACGGTGGTAACTCAGAGAAATCTATTTCTTCTGGATTTTCCCATATTTTAAGTAATGGCACAAGAATATCAGAGAATCCAAGCCTGGAAACATATTCTCTGACAGCCAGTTTGTCAGCAAGCATCGGCCATGTGTCGGTGTTGGCCTCAAAAGCTAACTGATGTATCTTTAGATTCAAAGAATCTTTATTCTCTTCAGAAATTGGATACCCGAATTGTTCTTTAAACAGCATCCTTGCCAAAAAGGAAGGTCGAATCATCCCGACAATCTTGTTGCGAAATTCGTGAAAGATATCCAATAGTGATGAAGAAGGAGTATAAATTTGATCTTTAAGGCTCAAATTATAATATTCCTTCCTGGCGGTTTCATATTGGGACGAGATATTGAAAGCAGCATCCACTCCACATGAAATACACATATGACTGGGCATTGATAGTTTCCAATTTGATATGTATTCATTTAGATGAGGCGTTCTAATTCCTTGTCTTTTTACTTTCAAAAGATATGCTTTGTCCGCTAAAATGCTGACAGGCATGTTCTTCTTAGAACAAAAATGGAGAATCTTGGCATTAGCCAAATATAATGCTCCAAATCTAACTTGGCAATTCCAACATCCGTTAAGTTCTGCAATCACAAACTCAAGGTCGTAGTTGGTTTTACTTAGAGGTGGTTCATCGAGCTTTATGCCAGATTTAATTGAAATCTGATAATTTGTGTTCCAAGTTCTAAAAAACAGTCTTGAGACATCGTTGTCCTTTGAATAGAAAACGCCTCCACTAAAGTATGTATCAATTCGTTCAAATGGATAGTCTAAATGCGCATTTTGCTTTTCAAAGAAAGACCACATAGGATGTCCCTTCAACTTGGAGTGCCCATCCAATACTGCCGCAATTGAATGGGGACATTCATCAATTTCAGAAAGGTCATGTACGATAATAGTGTCACAATCAACATATAGAAAATCACCATCAAGTAATTCTCTCAACATAAGTTTCATTCGACGAGATCTTATAAAATTATCTACATCCGATGTAAATGAAACTTCAATAACCTCAGACACAAGATTAATAATTTCACTTCGAATTCCAGTCAAAGACCGACGAGTTGAATCATCGCATACAAGTACTATATGGCTTTCCGGATTAGATTTCCTGGCGGACAAAATTGAAATAAGACATTGTTCATAGAAGAGGTCGTCATAACCACTTGCCAAAACATAAGCAATCTTAGTAATCATACTGAAGCTCCTCCTTTCCAACATGTAACTATTTCATTTTTGCGCTTTAGCCAATTATGGCTGTCAGTTCCAAGACAAGGCTCTATATAGTCAAGATCTATCGACTGGAGTATATTGATGAAACATTCTAATTCTTCTTGAGGAAGAGACTTCAAATTTTTTGCATATTTCAATAGAACCTTATTGTAATAAGGTTTCATTGAATCGATAATTATCTGAGAAACATTGTTTTGTATCAGAACCTTGCAAGATTCTGCACAAAATCTTATTGTATCAGCGAATTTACGACCATTTTGAGCCCCACGCATATCCGAGTTTGGCGTTTGCATATACACATAGGCTATCAATGGAACGTAAATGACCTGGTGTGCAAAAATAAAGCATTTCAGAGTATGAACAACATCTTCCCAATAAACACCTTCTTGGAAATAAAGTGAATTGTTAATTAGAAAATCCCTTCTCAAAAGTTTAGACCAAGAGGCTCTGATACGATTTGTATATTTGAGTTTAGCCTCATACTCAAGATATTGGATTCCCGTCATGGGGCCAAGATTGTCTCTATGATAATCTTCTGTAAAGGTTTGACCATCCATTGCCATTGACATTGCATGGAACTGGATAATATCCGCGTCAGAATGTAAAATAAAATCAGAAAGCCCAATCAATGATTGGTCATTTAATAAGTCGTCTACATCTACGAACCACACATATTTACCATTGGCTGCTTTAAGTCCAGTATTTCTGGCCGCTCCTTGCTGCTTGTTTACACAATGCCGCTCAATACTAATATCAATATCTTTTAGACAGGACTTAGCAGTTCGCGCTATTTGAAAAGTATTGTCTGAAGAACAGTCATCGACAACAATTACCTCCACACTATTTTTAAGAGAGGGCGTTGAATGAACCTCTTTATTGATTGTTGTGAGGCATCCTTCAATATACCTTTCTGCGTTGAAGGCTGGTATTATTATGGAAAGAAGAACGTTATCTTTCATACTTTAATTCTTTAGTAAGTTTTGGAGGCATTCAATCGCAATATGATTCCCTGGCTTAAATGGTTTAGGCATATAGCGATTCTCTTTCAGAAGACTTTTACTAATGCTTAAGAATTCAGAAATCGAAATTTCTGAACTGACATAGTGAATGTTTGAGCCATTCACACATGCAATGTTTTGCTTTTGCTCCGCTGACCGATATTTATCTCCTGTAATGAATGAGATGGTAGAAATGCCAAGGTAAAGCAACTCACTTAAGGTATTTCTTCCAGACCTTGTGATTATTAACGAAGCAGATTCATAATATACCTCTGCTGGTAGTATATCGCTATGAACCACCACATTTTGCGGAACATCCATCTGGCTCACTGCATCAAAAATGTTATCGCTTGAACATACGATATGAATCGAATATAATGGATTGTCTTTTGCTAAGGCCAAGCTAAACTTTACAATATCAAGAGAGGAACTAACAAAAGCATTTCCCGTGTTTACGGTTCCTCCGCCCAACAAACAATAGATGATATTGGACGGATTATTTATAATAGAAGCTATCTCCGGGCGTAAGATTGTAGAGATATTAACTATTTTTGAGTATTGATATTGAGTATTAGCCATCCTTAATCCATGTACAATAGCAAGATTAGCTTTGGCATACATAGAATTAAAGAAATCCATAGCCTCCTTTTCGTTTGACGGATTCTCAACATCGGCCGGATTAAGAAGAACGCATATTTTTAACTGAGGATATGATATTCTTAATGATTGTACTATAAGTGGTTCTCCGTCAATCAGTACGACATCAGGATTAAAGTTACGTATTGTACTATGAATATACGCGCCCATCTTATTTGTTGGCAAAAGCCCTATTGAGCAATAATCTAAAGGATTAGCTTCACAGTCAATCGAGTATCCTCGGCTTTCAAGGTATTTATTCCCTTGTAGATAACTGATTAACTTTATTTTATGCCCATAGGTATCTCGCATTTCTTCAAGAAGAGAAACGCCTCCAACCACTCTACCCAAGCCAGGGAATCCCCTGTATATTCCAAGTATTTTCATTTGCTCTTGAGGATTTGATAGATTTCGGAAATATAGTACCGGTGAATCCGATGTCTATCGACTTCTAAAAACACCCCTCCTTGAGTAAGTAGGAACGCACTATCATAATATCTTTTCACCAAGGTCTCGATAAATGGGCTTATGTCGCCGTAAGGATAGGCATAGCTTGAAATTGGTCCAAATATAGACTGTAGCTGTCGTTTAGACTCTGCGAGCTGATATACAAGATCCTCATCGTTGAGTCTCAACAGGGATTGGTGAGTCATTCCATGGGAACCGATTTCCCATCCGTTGTTTTGGAGAGCTTTCAACTCGTTAATATCAAGATGTCTTCTCGTGGTTTTGTCTTTATAGTTCCAATCATTGTTTTTCCCGATATAGTCAGCGCAGACAAAAACAGTCGCAGTGAATCCGTGAAGATTCATGATTGGAAGGGCATTTTTAATTAACCCGGCATATCCGTCGTCGAAAGTGCAGACGATATAGTTGCTCCTTTGTTCTTTGGGCAACCGTAGATAATCAGCCATTGAGCATAGGCTAAATCCCGATGAATGCACATCTTCAGCAAAACGCTTGAATACTTCAATGGGTGTGGTGATGTTATCATGCTTGTCGCCGTCGACATCATGTAGAGAAACTGATAAAATCGTCTCCGGTGGTACCTTAAAAGTATAAGACTTAACATCTCCTGATAAATGGCCATGCCAAAGATCAATAACTTTAGTTTCACTGATTCTTTGAAATAAATCAGTGTAGAATTCTTGATACCGATTGGACACGTTCTGCATATTTATGAGGTGGTATAGTTCATCAGCCATCTCTGCTGGCTCGAATGAAGAAAACACCATCTCAGGGAACTTTTTATAGGCAAGCTCTGCGATAAAGCCGGTATTGGTGATAATAACGGGTATTCCATTTGACATTGCATCTGTTACAGAATTACCCATTCCTTCACAAATTGACCCTTGAATGTAGAGATTCCAGTTGGCTTGAGTATTCTTAAATTCCGACCTGCTCATAGGTCCGAGAAACCTTACAACATCCACAAGATTTGCTTCCTTGACTATGTCCTCATACAACTCAAGAACATCATGGTCAATACTGCCAGCCAGTTCGAGAGTCATAGCAATCTCCGGATGGATTCTTCTGAAGACCGACATCATGCGTAAAATCCTTATTATACCCTTCTTTTCATTAAGATGTGTCGCTCCGCACCCCATCACAATATTATCCTTTGGTAAAGGGATAATATTCGGATTTATCCTTTCGCAATAGTTCGGAATAACATAAATATTGTTCGGACAAGGTTTCAAGAGTCTTATGTTTGCAGCTATCTCCTCGGATAGACAGAATATTTTTTCTGCGACAGATAAAGCATATTGATTGTAGAATATCTTCTTACCATCCCATTTAGCGATATTTGCATCAGACCCTCTGAACAACACCCAAAGTCTACAGAGACTTTTTGAACACATCAAAGCACTATAATAGGCAGTCATTCCTCCTCCAAATGAAATAATCAGATCACCTGCTTGAAGTTTCTGGCAATCTGTCTTCAGTTTTTCTTCCATAGCAAGAGCATACCCAAGATTAGGGTCATATCCTGCGGTCACTATGTCTTCGGCAGGTGTTGATTGAATCACAGTTACTTCATAGCCTAAACCACGAAGCATCCTTTCAAAGGATAAACAGCTGTATGCCAAACCTCCGCCGGACGAAGAATTTTCACCTGTTACGAGAAATATATTCATAAAGAGTTTTCAATTATATAAAGACGTTTGCTCCTCTTGTTAGTAGGATAGCGGTATGTCTCAAATGAGCTTATAGTAGATTCGGGAAATTTAGAACGAATGTCTTCTTGACTCAATCGTATACATTTAGGGAAGTCTTCATCATCAATAGTATATGATGAATCAATAACCTCCATAATAGTATGTTTGGGTCTCCCGGCTTCTTCCCAAAAGTATCTAAGGTAGTTCAGATATTCGTTTTTAGTAGTGCACCCATCCGCATACGCACAGTTGACCATTAATAGTATATCACAAGACACATTACCAATCGGGAAATCTGCCTGTAGGACAACGTCATGCCTATCAAAAAGAACAGAGATTTTTTGCTTTGCAATTTCAGCATTTTCCGGAATTCTTTCATAAGATTTGATTGAAGAGAATCCAAGATAACAAAGGATGGATGTGACGTCACCTTGCCCAGCTCCTACTTCAACGACACGGGCAGACCTGTCATATTTGCTTAAAGTAGCAAAGACAATTCTCCAATACAGAGGGAATTCTGGCTCAAGATATTGCTTGCTCCATGAAAATCTCATTTTAAGTGGAATGGTTCTATTATAGTTCACTAACATGTCGTGAAGTCGTTCCATAGCTGTCTGAATTGATTTGTGACAAAATCTGGACCTTTCTCAAATTCTAGCCTTACAAGATTGTCTTTATTAATGCATGTCTGAGCATAAAGTCCGGGATGTATTCTTATCTCTCCAAAATTCCTACAAATATCTATATTATGGTAGAAACAGGGCGAGTCTATATATAACACAGATGTCTGTTTCCCATCTTTATGGATAGTCCATTTGATAGCCCCAGTTCCTTTATCCTTCTTATCTACAGCATATTTACTGAGAATAGGATAAACCCAAGACTTGTAATCAATGCTCTCGGCACTTCCTAATTGCGGCAATAACTTTAAGGGCAATTCTGATTCCAGCGCGAACTCAATCAAATCGATTATATGTCGTTTGTCCGAAGTTTGGATCACGCTGTTCAAACCGATCTCGATGCCGGCAGCTTTAACTCTGCTTATTTTATCCAAAATCTTCGACAGCGATCCGGTGCCTGTGCTTTTAGCAAAAAGGAGTTCTGAAAAATAAGGAAATTGAATATTAAATTTGACTCTTGTCCCAGATAGCTGACCTATAGCAGCATCATTTATAAGTGAAAGATTTGTCGCACAGCTAACATCACTATTTAGAGTTGTACAAGCATGGATAATCATTTTCACAATATCCTTGTGAAGGAACGGCTCACCACCGCTAATGACAAACTCACTGATTGGTTGGTTCTTGAGTAGTTCAACTAATTGTTTGAATTCATCAAATGTCATATAAGAAACTGCCGCGCCCTTTTCTTGACCCTCATTGTGACAAAATGGACAGCGATAGTTGCACCCGTTAGTAACAAGTGCTCTAATTTTATCCCAAATTATGCCATTCATGCCAAAATGATTTTTGCGTTATAATACTCTTCAAGAGCAGAGATTGGTTCTCCCAACAAGTCTAACCCATCAGCATTATACATTTCGTTCGGGAGAATCATTACATCGTTTTGCTCAGGGTTAAATTGTTCTCTGATGTCGCGATGGTTCAACAGACCAGCAACAGAAACGGAGCCACCATAAAGATGATTACGGATCAGATTAGTCCTGACATTTGGAATATCCTCAAAGGCTTTTGTGAAATAATCATATCCTGATAGAGGGTTTATCAAATTTACGATAGTACCTTCAGGCAAATTCATGATAAGTTCTTTCTGGGCCTTTATACGTAGGTCAGCATCAATGAAGTATTCATTATTACCGCCCCTAAAAACGTCCTTCAGAATAGGAACAGTAAATATGACGTCCGGATAATTATCTTTAACCCAAGAAATGCATTCTTCATAATGCTCAATGCACTGCGAAGATAACTCTTTTAACTTAGGTTGACTTGTTGCAGTATGTTCCATTCTGCGAACCAGAATTTGTCTTACTTTCTTATTTACGTTTAGCGAGTAAAGTAATTCGAGGTCGCGTTTGATATCATCTATGTCTCCAGTGAACATTAACGTACACTTATTGAGAGGCGCTCTCTTAAGGAGCTCCATGGTTCGAGCTCTCTCTGAACGAGGGATTATAGCTTCTCTCTTTTCCTGCATAGTAATCAGAGATAAATCAATCCCGAAGTTCTGAATAGAATTGAGGAAATCGAGCTTTTCTTCCTTTATGTATGCGCCTGTTGTGACTGTCGTAATTTTCTTATCAGGAAAGTATTCAGAGGCAATCTTAATGAAATCATATATATCAGGATGTAGGAAAGGATCTGTATGAGGCGCCACAAGAACACCGGCGCCGAGTCGTACATAATTAACTTTCGGATTGATGAATTTGAACCCTTCAAGCAGGTCCTCTTTATCAATCATTGGTATCTTGGGGTAATGACCAAGATACGAGTCCGTATGCACTTTGCAGAACACGCATCCGATTCCACAATATTGGCTTAGAATGGGGATGTTACCAAATGTGGCTATCTCCATTCTGAATGCGTCAAATTGTTCTTTATTTAGTTTCATCTTCCTTTCAAATTATGACAGAATTAATCCATGTTGTGTCCGGCTCTTGATACTTCGAGATATTATCAGTGATGATTCCTTGCCAGGTTTTACCAATGAAAATTGGAGATTGAAATTCGGGCATCCGATTTACGAGTGATTTGTAGTCCTCAATAGCAAAATTGCATATCGAGCACACATCTTTCTCAAATCCATCCGGAGTCAAATATTTCAGGTCACATGGGATGCTGTGAAGGAAATATTGATGATTCTTCATTGAGACCATCAGACTGGGGAAGCATGGTGCACAAAAGCAAAAGCCATACACTGAATAATTTATGCCGCAAATTCCGACTCGGTCGCAAATTTTACCCTGACGATTTAAGTCTGTGGGAGAAACTGTAATGTTGCGATGTTTTGAATTTTTTACGCTCAAAACTTCCAAAGGTGTCAGTGGACGATGCTTCTCGGATATCATTTTACCGAGACTTTGTGGTGCATAAACAATATAGCCCGCACATTCTTTGGGGATATTGACTGTGCCATTCGTAACAATATTGATTTCCTGGATATACCCGGTTTCAATAAGTTTTTCAAATGATTTTACAGCTGCGACAATTATGGGCGATAAGAGAGGCTCACCTCCAAGAATACGAACCATTCTTATTGTCCCTTTATTTAATTTCTTTATCTGACTAACCAGATAATCGATATGACGCATGCTCATATCTGTGTTATCTCTTTTAATGCCATATCGGTACTCGGCATTGCATAGACGATTGCAATGCCTACAGGTAAGATTACACCTTTGCGTTATGTCGACTTCTATTATTAAATCATTCATTTTCGTAGTGCAGGAGCGATATAGTCGTTGTATTTTCTGAGTCCTTCAATCGTGAGTGGAGATGTCAGTACCTTGTTCATGTTTGGACAGTGTTTGCAGGGCAGATCAAGTTCTGGAATTACCCCTTCAAACAACAATTCCACCAAAGCCTTGAAAGTATCGGATTCTTGCCACATTTCAAGTGACTGATTTTTTATATTACCGAGGATTCTCCATTTATTTACACTGCAACCTAATATATCTCCGTTCCAGTTAATTTGGGGACTTGAGAAGCAATGATAGCATGGAGCCTTGTACTCGGTGTGGAATTTCTCTTTATATTCTTTCCGGTCGGCAACGCCTAAGCTGCTCTCCCTTCTAACATATTCACGATCTATAACCGGAGAGAAGTCAGAATAATTTAGTTTGGGATTAAAGGCCATGTGATAACGCTTACAAAGTTCTTTAACTTTAGGAATTTCGTGCTCATTATGACCGAAGATGACAAATTGCCAGGAGAGTTTTGGATACTCAGAATGATATTTTTTTTTGTAGAAGTTTAGCTGTTCGATATTTGCAATAACCTTATCAAAATTGCCGCCTCTTCTGTATATAGAATAAGTTTCCTGAGAGGCACCATCAATGGAAAGATTCAGATATTCAACGTGGAATTTAACAAGTCCTTCAAGAACATCATCTGAGACATAGTTAAAGTTTGTTCCGTTTCCACAATATAGAGTTACTCCATTATGATAGGCATACTCCATAATCGAATATATATCTTTATTCAAGAATATCTCTCCCCAATTTGACATTTCTATCCTTTTGATTTGGGGATTAGCATTGATGAAATCTATAAAGTCAGACAAGGACAACATCCCTTTGCCGACAATGCCGGAATGAGTGATGCCTTTAGAGGTCGAGCATTCAACGCAGTGTAACTGACACACTGTGGAAAAATCTATTGAGGCTTCTTTTATTTTAGGGAGTTCAGTCATAATTGTTTCTAAAATAAGAAATTGTGTTCGTTAGTCCATCTTGCAAGGATACTTTAGGATACCAATTAAGCAGTTCCATTGCCTTGATGATGGAGGGCTTTCGGCATCTGGGGTCATCCTGTAACGCAGGCAGATGTGTTATTGGCGAATTTGAACCTGTCAAATCTTTGATGTATTTTGCGACTGTGAAGACCGAGACTTCTTCGTCAGGATTACCAACATTAATCGGTGTGGTAGAAACCTTACCAATTTCAATTAGAGACATGAGTGCTTCGAGCAAGTCAGAAATGTACATAAAACTCCTTGTTTGATACCCATTACCATATATTTCAATTGGTTCATCCTTTAAAGCTTTACATATAAATTCGGGTATAGCTCGGCCGTCACAGGATGCCATATTCGGTCCGTAGGTATTGAATATACGGATTATTTGTACATTAACACCTTTTTGGCGTCCATAGTCCATACAGAGAGTTTCGGCAGCTCTTTTGCCTTCATCATAGCATCCTCGTGGCCCAATGGGATTTACATTACCATGATAATCTTCGTCAAGGACTGCGATATCCGGATCACCATAGACTTCACTAGTGGAAGCTTGAATCATAAATGCAGAATATTTCTCAGCCAAATCAAGAAGATTTTTAGTGCCGAGGACAGACGTGAGAAGAGTTTCTATTGGCCAAGTCGAATAATGTTTAGGTGAGGCTATGCACGCAAGATTAACAATAACGTCAAACTGGCCCTTTATTCCCATTAATAATGGTTTTGTGATGTCGTCTTCAATAAGAGTAAAGCTTGGTGACTTGATGATATTCTTCAAATTGCGAACATCTCCTGTTACAAAATTGTCGACACATACGACTGTGTGACCACTCTTTATGAGCGCCTCACATAAGTTTGATCCAATAAAGCCTGCTCCTCCGGCAACTAAAATATTACGTCTCATACCAGATCTCCTAATGAAATTCTACATGTCGCGTCAGGAATCTTTATGTCACCGAATGCAGAATGAGGAACAAGCTCTGCAACCACATCCCATTTAAATAATAAATCTGCGCTGTTAATAAAAAAATCTGTATATCTCTCTGGTATATTTTGATGTGCAACTAATGGGTCGTAAATTCTGACATTGCAGGAGACTTTGGTAAGTTCATCGGCTACATCAAATACTTTAGAATTTCTTACATCCCCAGTGTTGGCTTTATACGAAGCACCTAGAATCAAAACCGAAGGGTTCTTTGATTTTTGCACATAGGTCAAAATTTTGGTAGCAATTTTATGTGCTACACCCTCATTAATACTTCTTGCGACTTTGACAAGAGGCATTTCCACATTGATTCGTTCTGCACGCTCAAGTAAATAATAAGGGTCTACTCCAATACAATGTCCTCCAACCATACCAGGGTAAACCTCTTCAAAATTCCATTTTGTTGAAGCGCACTTGGTCACTTCATTTATGTCAATTCCTTCTGTTTGGCAATAATCAGAGTATTGATTAGCAAGAGCAATCAATACATCCCGTTGAACGTTCTCATATAACTTTGCAGCCTCTGCAACCCGAATCGATGATGCTTTTACTATTTCGCACCCTAATCCCTCCTTGTAGAGGGTTTTGATAGCTTCTAACGAAGCACTGTTGGAGGCTGATATAATTTTAGGAACGTTACCCAACGTATGCACTGAGTCTCCTATATTGATTCTTTCCGGAGAATAACCTACATAAAAATCTTGGTTTAACTTTAATCCGGACACCCTCTCTATAATAGTTACACAGACATCTTCAGTCGTACCCGGAGAAACGGTTGATTCAAAAATGATTATAGCTCCAGGCTTAATGATCCGACCTAAATTTTCGCTTATGTTTTTAAGTGAAGTAATATCCGGCTTCCTGTCAGATGAAATAGGAGTTGGAGCAGTAACGATAATATATTCACAACCAGAGATATAATCCCAGTTCGTGGTGAAGCATCCTAAATTTACAGACTTCATATATTCCATAGGTACACAGTGTTTCCTGTCTTCTCCCATGGAGAGCTCATGTATACGAATTCTGTCAACGTCAAGGCCTAAACAATCAAATTTCTTAGACAATTGACATAAAAGAGGTAGCCCGACATATCCGAGCCCTATTATCGCCACTTTATGTTTATCTTCGGTCATAATAGCATTATTTAACAATCAGCTATTTATATATATATCAATTACCACAGTGGTTAACAATGGTCATAATAAAAATGGAAGATTTTCACGACGGCTGTTATAGAGTAACTTATATGTGCTTGACTGACCAAGAGTTACCCCAACTAAGAATAAAGCCGGTTTGAGAATGTCCTCGTCAAAATGAGCCTTTACGCTGGAGACAAACTCCTTTAACGGCTTGCTGCCGATATGAGTACCATCTTCTGATGCAGTGCTCAACTTATCAAGCAAGATGAAGTACATTGGGGCAATCTTCCAGAACCCTTTATATCCCTTGTCGGCAGCCTTAACAAAATTAGCAGATCGGCTAAGACATTCCGTCAACTGGCCATATGTTGGTTCAGAGGTCTCCAGGATTAACCGACCGGTCGTGGTAGATTTCTGGTCTTTCATCTCATCCTTGCCTTTGGTAAAGTTATGAACGACTGACATGGTGTCAAGGAAGGCTCCGACGGTCCCATTAGGATATGTTTGACTTCTGACATATGTAAGAAGAAATTCCCAAATTGTTTTAGGATGCGCTTTCCCTTCTTCATCCATAATGAGAGTTACCCACGCGCTTACCGTCTTCTTTGGTACTTTCTTTATTGATGCCAGCAGGTCATCATATCCGAAAATAGTGCCAATGTTTTCAATGCCTTTAAGGGCATTGTTGACGGCCGATTTCTGCTGGTACATTTGGTATGCTTCCCTGAATATAGGGCGCTCAATTTTTACTTCCGGGGTTTAGTAGATGACAAAAATTAATTTTTGTCAGTTATATGA
>UMIH01008569.1_pt1 | contig 29145 bp, 28 predicted proteins | sample 1965771 | NCBI WGS metagenome assembly UMIH01 (sample SAMEA4836120, study PRJEB28245) | human gut metagenome | biome: gut microbiome; material: fecal sample | place: Denmark | collected 2008
AGCCATTGTGCTACACCTGCATGCGCCCTCCGCAAAAATCGTCAGCTCTGTTATAATAGCATCAGTGTCCCGTTTTGTCAACGTTTTTTCAGAATTTTTCTGCGCTTTTTTATGTTATCTGAGTAGAGCGCGCAAAAGCCTTGCACCGTCAGCACTTTCCGGCCGCGCGAACGCGCCGCACAGCCGCTCAGGATGCCACTGCACGGCAAAGACGGGGAGCGTCCTGTGGCCGACGGCCTCGACCGTGCCGTCCTCCGCGCAGGCGAAGACCTGAAGCCCCGTCCCCAGCCGCCAGACGGCCTGATGGTGTGCACTGTTGACCGTGCAGCGCGTGCCGTACAGCTCGCGCAGAAGGCCCGGCGCGGTGTTGATGGCATGCAGCCGGTCAACGCCGTCAATTTGACTGTGGCCCTCGATGTGCTGACGCAGCGTGCCGCCAAAATAGACGTTGAGGACTTGCAGTCCGCGGCAGATGCCGATGACTATCTTTCCCGCGCACAGGAAGTTGTCAATCAGCGTGAGCTCACGCGCGTCGCGTGCTTCGTCGAGATCTTCCGAGCCGTTCAGCGCTTGACCGTAAAAGCGCGGGTGCATGTCGCCCCCGCCGGGCAGCAGCAAAACGTCCGCGTTCTCCGGCGTTTCGGCGAGCGGCGCACCGACCAGCGCGAGCGCATTTTCGTAATTTTTCAGGCGTACCGATAAATAGACAGTCTTCATACGCACAGAATATGCCCCGAATGCGAAAAAAGACCTTGCAAGACGCAAAAAGTTATGGCATAATAGTTTGGCTGATAACAGCGAACTGAATATGCAGCGGTATCGAAGTGGTCATAACGGGGCTGACTCGAAATCTACTCCCGTTAGAGCCGCCAAAAAATCTCCAATCCCTTGTGTTTCAAGCACTCACCGGGTTTTATTGAAGTTCATATTTTTGCTTGTTCTATCCTGTTTTTCTATCCTATTCCTGACCTTGTTTTTTCAAGGATTTAGGATAGAATAGGGATCGACATATTTGGAGGGCTATCGAAGAGGTCATAACGAGAACGACTCGAAATCGTTTGGCCGGTGTTGAGCCGACCCGTGGGTTCGAATCCCACGCCCTCCGCCATAGAAGCTATCAACCTCGGTTGGTAGCTTCTTTTTTATACCCCGAGATGGAAATTGCTTTCCATTGCGCTTGCAGATGTGAGCTTTGATGAGTAATCAAGGTGCGCGTAGATATTTGCTGTGGTTGAAAAATCGCTATGTCCTAACCATTCTTGAATATGTTTCATGGGGACACCGCTGGCCAGCAGGAGGCTCGCACAGCTATGTCTGAGATCATGAAAGCGGATTTTGCGGAAGCCGTTCCGTTCCAGCAGTTTAGGAAACTGTGATGTAATATAGTTCGGCTTGAACCGATCCCCAATATCATCTACGCAAATATATTCAAGGAATTCTCTGTTATAGGAACGTCCACATAGCTTTTGATTTCTTTCCTGTTGAGCCTTTACCGCAAGCAGCTTTTCATGAAAGTACGGTACAAGCGGGAGCGTTCTACGGCTGGACTTTGTTTTTGTCGTATCCTTTGCAACGATTACACATTTACCATCCAAATTGCAAGAAGTTACGGTATGGCTGATTGTAATGGTGTTTTGCTCAAAATCAATGGCGCTCCATTTTAAGCCAACGATTTCACTTCGACGCAAGCCATAAAATGCACCGAGAAGAACCGGCAATTCCAATTTTGTGCCTGCAACGGCTTCAAAGAGTTTGTTCAACTCATCCCTATCGTAAAAGTTGCCGTAAAATTTGTCCTGCTTTGGCCGCTCAACCTTGTCGGCGGGATTGCTCGGAATCATATCGTTCTTGACGGCGTATTTGAGTGCCTTATGGATATTTGCGTGATAATGAATCACAGACGACGCCTTTACCCTCTGTAATTGCTCCTGATAAAACATTTGAATGTCATGTGCCTGTAAATCCCGTAAGAGTATTTTCTTCTTTCGGAAGTATGGTGCAATAATTGACTTCACAGCATTTACATACGAAGAATAAGTCGGTATGCTGACGGTTGATTTTACAATCTCAAGCCATTGTTCCATGAAGTCTGCAAATAGCACATCGTCACCAGTCTTGGCATTGGCATATTTTCTCCGTTCTTCCATGAGCATCTGTTCTGCGCGTTTTTTATTGCCCTTGATCGTTAAGCCTGTCGAGATCCATTTGGGCTTTCTTTTTCCTGCTGAATCTGTCAGGTTTAGAATGATGTAATAATAGCCATTTTTCTCGTGCAGATGGCCCGCTACCATGTTAATCCTCCTTTCACACAAATCGGAGGCCATAGGATTTCTGCTGTCGGCCTCCTTATAGTATCACCTGTCACCCAGCAATGCAAAAAACACAGCCTTAGATAAGAAAGGCCCGTTTCATTCCGGTCGGATTACTTGCAGATATTCCAACAAATTGATTTTCGGAATGCGATATGCGCGGCCTATTTTCAAGAAACGAATCTGGCCAGTCTGTAATAGCTTGTATCCAGTCTTTTTGCCAATTGACAAAGCCCTGCACATCTCATCAATAGACATTACATCAGGGTAATCATTTAGCATAAAACGAATTGCATTTTTTCGCATGACTACCTCCTATAATTACTTTTGATTTAATGAAAGCGACAAAACCGGACGGCGGCTGGCAGCCGCCCACGGGAATCTCACCCCGGCCCATGCTGATGGGTGCGCCGCGCAATGCTTTGAGGGCGTTCAACGCGGGAGTATCGTTAGCTGAACGGAGGTCATGGCCATCTGTGATGCCACACACAGATGCAAACTGGCTGAATCGCTCGCCCAAATCCTCCTTTCCGTGCGGATCATGGCGCGCCATTTGCCGGGCTTTGCTCCGTTCAGGTTTGTTATCCGGTTGCCTATAAAATTTTCAAGGTGCAGCACATCCACGCCTTGAGACGCGTGTGAAATTAGGCTGTGTATCAGCCGGGAAAGGCTCCTATCGGGTGATAAGAACCTTTCCTCGCGGATGCACGAATGGCCCGTTGCAGAAGCGCGGAAAGGGGGACACGCTCCTGCACGAGCTACTATGGGTTTTAGGCTGTTTTGTTTACCTTGAAGTCAAGAATCTTGGTAATCAGCTTGGTTCGCATCCTGCATACCTTTTCTTCATCGAGGCAAAGGTGCGGAACACCGTTTTCGTCATACAGGGTTCTGGTTGCTAGAGCCGCAATATAACGCTCATAGTGCTTCAGCACAGCATTGATCGCGTCCACATTGCCGGACGCTGCCGCTTCGATGGTCGAGTAAGGCAGCAGAGATGCAGCGGCATTACTCAGATTGCGCGCCATCTTCAGTAACCTCCATTTCTATTTTCAATTCCTTGAGGGACTGAGCGCGCTTGTATTGCACGGTACGGCGTACCATGTCCAGCTTGTCCGCAATTTCCTGATCGGTCATATCAAGGAAATACGCAAGCAGAACAATGTCACGCTTATCATCCGGCAGCACCGTCAGGGCATTGGCAAGATCTTCGTTTTCGATTGCCACATCATAGCCCCGCACATGAAAATGCGTCTGCTCGGACGGATACTCGTCCAGCACATACATTTGGCGCTCCTGCTCCTCTGACAGCTCCGAAAGGGATACCTCATGGTCGGAACGCCACGCGATATGACGCTCATAATCGCGGGCTTCTTCGCGCAGAACCTTCCTGCAAAAGCTGTCGAACTGATGTCTAACGGTTTTCTTTTGGGATGGTGTCAGCTCCAAGAGTTGTTCACCTCCTCTCATGCACCGAGAGGCCGGCTTTCTTCCCCTTTCGCTTCTATCCCGAATGGAAGGTGCGGTTTTGGCAAAGTTTAATGGAAAACTTAGAATTTTTTTTACTGAGATATGGAACAGGCATTGAAATAAAAATAGCGGAGGGAAATTGCAAGAATTTCCCTCCGCTATTTTTACCTATCAAAAATCACTCTGCGTATTATAAATCTCCAGACGAGGTAATATCATAACCCCATCAAATACTAGAACGGCAACCGCTTAACTTAATATGTACAGCTTTAGTTGTAAAATGTTAGTATTTTACAACTGCGGACGAAGCAGTCACGGTTTCCGCTACAGAGCCAGATGACGTATACGCTTCGGCAGTGACCACAGTTTGATAATAGTAACCAGGCGCAACAGGCCAACTCTCTTCCATAAAAATTGTACCGGTATCGGTCGCAGTCCATGTTTTGAGCGTGGTCCAAGAACTTCCGTTACTACTACGCTGAAGTTTCATGGTAAGTGAAGCACTATTAGTAATAGCATTAAGAGTCGCTCGGCCTTGACAAATAGCCTGACCGGAATCAGAAATTTTTACAGTCGTAGCAAGACTGTGAATATAGGTTAGCCTACGTTGAATAGTGTCGCCGTTTAGCGTGTCTGGCGCAGTAGCAGAAGCAGACGAAGCCAACAAGCAGACGATAGTAATCAAAGCCAAGACATAAGTGAATGTACGTTTTTTCATTTGTAGAATGCCTCCGTATATTAGTATTGAGGTTATACCTCTATATAAGGAGACACCAAATAACAAAAAACGCAACTACTCTCTTAGGAACTTGTGCCTATGAATTTCACCCCATCCGCCAGTGTTAAAATAGTCTCTCGGTCAACATTATATCCTCTAATTAGTATAAATTTGCTCTGATCAGTGTCTCCCCAAACAACATCTATACTGTTCACAACGATACCACTATCGAACTCATTCTGCTTCTCAACAAGGAGCCCCTCATATCCATGAATTCTCATATTTGTCAGTTCAGCATCTTCGGTATCAATAATATATTCATCACCGTCAGATATTTCAAATATATCAAACAAAATCGTGGCTCCATCTGCATTGATGTATTGAATATATCCGCTGCTTTGACCACCGCCTTGGTATTCAACCGTAAAGCCTTCTGGGACATTTGGAAAATGGTAACCACAAAGTAAGTTCATTGTTTCTGTAGACAAATCAGAAAAGTCTGTTTGATTTGGAGTCATCTGACTTTCCCTTAATGTCAGGGTACTAAAGGTATCAGATACTTCAATTAACAAATTAATAGTCTTTGAGCGAATTTCCGAACTGGCTGCGAACGCTGTAACAAATAGCAATGCGCACATGACTGCGATCATTGCAACCCTGTTTAGCACCCGATAGGTAATTCTGCCTACGGTGTGGCGGCGCTCCTTTGCAAATCCTCGTTTGATCGTTTGGATGCAGCGATAGTCTACAGCCTCCGGAACCGCGGCTAAGGGGTCCTGCTTCAGCCGTTCATTTTCCTCCAACATCTTTTTACCTTCAGTTTCGATGACATCTTCCATTAAAAAGGCAAAAAGCGCATCTTCATATCTTTCTCGCAACTCATCACGTCGGTTCATATTTACAACGCACCTTCCTCAAACTTCATAACCAGAGCAAACGCTCTGCGCCGCGCTCGTGTTAATTTCATTCGGATACTGTCTGACTTACAATTTAATGTGCTCGCAAGCTCTTTATCTGAAGCTCCGATTATGTAGCGGCCTTCCAACAAGAACCGATCCTCCTGCGAAAGCTGAGACCAGACTTCGGATAAAAGATTCCGCTGAGAGACTATCAACGATAGATCTTCCAAAGATGGTATATCTTCGTCGAGCGAATCAGAATGTTCGCCCTCTAATGCTTGCTGCCTTAAATAATTTATGGCGGCATTTCTAACAGTAGAGACAATATACGCCGTCAAAATGCAACGGTCAAACTGGCGTAATTTAGAGATTTTTTGCATTAGTCCAACCAGCGCATTTTGAACAATATCTTCGCAATCTGTTTGGTTTGATGTGTACTTCCTAGCTGTTGAAAACATTAGTCTATGGAACTCTTCGTAAAGCCAGATCATATAACTTTTGTCATCTGGATCGTCTATGTATGTATTGATAATGGCAAGCATAAAATTGACTCCTGGTATGATTCTGCCTTATAAGGGAGGAGACACTGCAAGTTGGCTATTTGCAACAGCACAAAATAACGCGCATACTACACGGACATCTATCGCCGTATTTAGGTACGGTAAAACAGAATAATTTCAAAAAAATTAGAGTTTAGAGCATAAATAGTGTGATTTTGCCGTATCGAACTCCTGGAAATATATAATATTAAATTATCACAAAACGGGGGAGTTAGCAATGGCAAACTTGGGGGAACTATTAGCTGAACTTCGCCATGATCGGGGTCTAAAGCAGGAAGAACTGGCGGATATTTTGCATCTCTCCAAAAGCACGATCTCAAGTTATGAACGTGGGCAGCAGTTACCTCCGCTTGATAAATTGGTGTGCTTAGCAGACTTCTTTCATTTGACGACAGATTATCTCTTGGGACGCTGCGATGTGTCTGTTTCTCCAGATTCATTGAATGCGGAACTTTTACCGCATAAGACAGCTGCCAGTGTAATTCGAGATATTGGAAATTTAAGCTCAGAACAGAAGCGGGCACTTGCTGTTATCATAAATGACATGAAAAAACTAAGCACGATCTTAGGGGAGGTTCAATAACTCAAAGTATGGTTCCCTTTTGTATACTAGCTATAGAAAATGAAGATGACCGAGAATTTATGACTCGGTTGTATTTAGATTACAGCCGCCTGATGCAACAGCAAATCACTAAAATTGTCCAAGACGAGTGGGCTGCGGAAGACTTGATGCAAACTACCTTAGTGAAACTCATTGACAAGGTACAAGATTTGCGCACTAAAGACCGGAATCATCTGATCAACTACATTATCTCTGCCTGCAAGAATCAAGCACGAAATTATATGAGAGATAAGAACAGGCACGCAGAATACTCCATTGATGAGTATCTTGATACGCCAACCCCCCATGATGGAGCGGATGAAATTGAAATGCGATTAGCGTACACAGATGAACTGGAGCATTTATCCAAAGTTTGGCCGAAGTTAGATGGGCGAAGTCGTTATCTGTTAGAAAGCCATTATATATTGGAAAAATCGCCGTATGAGATAGCAGCAAATTTAGGAATCAAGCCGGACAGTGTCAGAATGGCATTGACACGAGCTCGAAAAGCTGCATATGCACTGTTAGCAAAAGAATAGTCCATTCAAAAGAGGGAGCACCTGCACGAAGGTGCCCCCTCAAAATTTTAGTAAAATTATCGAAAAAGGTGTTGCAAACTTCCTCAGTTATTGTTTCTATTAATAGGATTAACATAAAATCATGGGGGAGGTGAGGCCAATGTATCAGTAATCGTCGCAGTTTTTGACTATGTTCAGAAATTGCTGTAGTTGCAATTCGAATACGAAAATCAACTATCTTCGAAGAACTATAGTTATATTTTGTCACAGATAGTGTCGAACACCTAAAAATAGGCGCAAAAATTGCAGGAGGTAAAACTGATGAGAAAGAATACTAAGAAATTGTCCACTCTTGGATTAGCATTAGCATTACTACTTTCTATTTTCACTACAAGCGCTTACGCAGTATCCCTGCCTACATCCGAAGTAACGTCCGAACCTGTGACAGGCGAAACATCTCAGTTGGATGATTCCATTATTGCTGAAGCAACGACAGAGGATGCTACAGATACTACGAATCTGTTGGATGGCGTCATTGGAGAGGGAAAAACTGTATCATCCGAAGGTTCCTATGATTATCAATATTGGAAGTTGGAACTCTACGGAAGCGGTGCATCCTGTTGGACTCGTCTGAATTATGGCGGAACTGCAACTCTGATTGAAACTAATCTTGTCGTCGAACGCAGCAAGGCCACTTGGGGGCACTATGACTACTATACGCTTCACAATACGAATCGCTCCGCATCTACATGTTATAGCCGCTGGGATGACGGGTCAGATTTCGTAGCCCTTTCAGCGACTGGCTCTGGAGTAATTAACGGTACAACCGTAGATACGCTTAGCGTAAGTGGGTGGTGGTAAAATGTCGCACAGAGGTGACAAATATGGAATAGCCGCATTGCTGTTTCTGCTTTTGACGTTGCTTTCTTCCTGTGGGCAGCCTATCGGTCAGAATGTAGCGGCTGTTGACTATAATCAATATATTTCTGCGCACGGAGCAGTTGCCTACACAGAAAATTTGTATATTTTCTTTGAGAACGGCTATCTAACCTACATAGATTGCTCCAATCCATCCAAATCGTCCCCTCTGTGCTTTCAAGCGGACTGCAACCATAGGAGCAGCACTTGCACCTCTTGGCTTAATACGCCATCAAGGGCTATCTATGCCTCGGGAGATAACCTATATTACATCGATTCGGACAAAAGCAAAACGCCCGGACTGTATCGTATGGATCTCAGTGGCGGCAGGCGAGAACGAGTAAAAGATCTGGAAATATTAGAAAACGAGTATTGGCCAGGAATTTCCACGTTTGGCTACTCCTTCCGGGTATATGGTTCCTACTTGGCTGTAGAATTGAATCTTCTAAAGAATGATTCGCGGCAAAGCATGATTTACCTTACGAGAATTGATGACAGAAGTGAGGGCGCTTTTGTGTTTGAAGGAAACGAAAACGGCGATGTGTTATATACTGCCATAGAATTCCGGGAAGACTGGATGTTTGTGGCGGAGAAAAATACCGCCGCAGGAACAAATACTCTATTGGGTTATGATCTCTCGAAGCAAAGTGCAGTCCCCCTTGTGGAAGGCTGGGATATAAATAACAGCTTTACCATGCAGGACAATGTGCTCTATTGGACAGTGACCGGCGAAGGAATCTATTCCATGGATATAGAGGAAAAATCTATAGTAAAGTACCGGGATTTAGACCCTGTTTTGGAGTACGGTGCTACAGCTTATGATGACCAGTATCTCTATCTGACAAACGCGATTCGCTATATGGATTATCAGGGCACCGTCCCGGCGGAGGGCAGGGGGATCATGGTATATGATTTTCATGGAAATTTGCAGCAGTTCATTCCCATGACACAGGAAGTAGGAAATGCCATGTTCCTCCTTTCTACCCCGGATTACGTCTTCTTCTATGATGACAGTACACACTCCTGTCATCCAGCTTGGTATATAGAAAAATCCGCTATAGCCTCCAATTCGGCTAAGATGCTCCCTGTTGAGTAATTGCGATGTCAGAATGGAAAAGGATTTTTCTCAACCGAATCTGGCTGGGAACTGCGGCTCTGTCTCTTTTGTTTAGTCTGGTCATTTACGCAACGGCTCAATCCTCTCGGGTGGGTAGTTCGGTGCTCGCTTACAGGGAGCATACAAATCAATGGACGCAGATTCTTTCTGTTGTTTCCCCCGAAGACGGCCTTGCTCTGTTAGAGCGGGAAAACCAGACCTTGCAGGGATGGAATACTGCAAGGATGCTAGTCCAGTTGGAAGAATGGCAAGGGCAAATAGACGAGGAAATACTGAACCGCTATCGGGAGCAGTACGAAAATCTGGATGAAATGCTCCACGCCGTGCGGAGCGAAACTGCGCCAGAGTTGGACATTGCTGCTCAAGAGTCGGTGGCCCGCTGGATAGATCGGCTGGTTTATCAGATGGGCTATGCTGAGTTTGTGCAGTCGGTGTCGACGCAGGCTGCCGCCATCCGACGCAGCCCAATGTTCTCTGATTCCAACACCTTTGTATACCGCAACGCAGATCGGACGGAAGCAGACTATCTATCAACGACAGAAATACATCTAAAACTGTTACCATGCGATGTGATTGAGTCGGTATTGGAGAACCATGTTGCCATGGTTTTCAGTCTGTTTTTAATGATGGTAACTATCGCACTAATTGTGGAACCTAAGAGGCTGGGGCTGGAAGCCCTGGAACAAAGCTGCGCCAGCGGCAGGGAAACTCTGGCCGGATGGAGGATTGGTGCAGTCGCTGTGTCCGCGGTTGTGACTACAGTGTTGATGCAGGGCGGAATGTTTTTGCTGGGGATGCTGCTCTACCAACAGCCGATAGCGTTAAACGCTCCTGTGCAATCCATACCGCTTCTCCAGCACTGGGCAGCTCCAACTACGGTAGGAGTCTTCTTACTTTGGTATTTATTATTCAGTGCGGCAGGACTCTGGGCCATCGGACTACTACTGTGGCTGGTTCTGTCTCGGATGCCATCTCTTCCAGTCGGGCTAACCCTATGCGGCGGAATTTTATTCCTAGAGTACAACTGGATTCAGCGGTATGGGGTAAACGATGCTCTGTATCCTCTGTCTGGCTTTAATCTTTTCCGCCTACTCTTTCCGGCAGAAGCAGCAGAACGCTATCTGAACTATAATTTATTTGGTTTCCCAGTACGAGAGCGAACTGCTCTTTCCATCATTTTGGCAACGCTGATCTTAGCCTGTTCTACCGTGATCTTGCTTTCTGTTCATTTCGCCTTGGGGAATCGAAAAAATGGCACTGTGGCCAAGGCTTTCTACGCCTTGGCCAACAGGGTGCATTTATCTTGCCGCCCCAAGCCAGCGTTGGTATATGAGGCGAAAAAGCTTCTGCTGTACAGCGGCGGACTGCTCTTCTTAGCAGTAGCTGTGGTATTTCTGCAGACACAGATGGCACCTCCTATATCTCAGAGTATGCAGGAATCCCAACTAACCCAGTACGTCTGTACCTATGCAGGGCCGGTAGACAAGGAAGTGCTGGTACAGATTAAAATTGACAGACAAGGTGCCGCACAAATCTATGCCGAAGCATCGGAAGATGAGAGCAAGGCTCTTTTCCTGGAATATTATGCGGCGCGGTGCTGGGCGTTAGACGAGTTGAGCATACGGTACGAGGAACTACTGGATTTGCAAACCGCAGGGGAAAAAGGGCTGAAATTGGTGAATGAGCTGCCCTTTGATCAGATTTACGGTGAGACAGGTGCAAATTTTCGACTTGCATCCGCCTGTGCCGCCCTGTTAGCCCTATGCCTGACGATTCCCGGTGTCTTCTGGCTGGAACGACGTTATGGTATGGAGTTGGTGTTACTCAGCACTCCAACGGGACGTAATACCCTCTGGCGATGGAAAGTCATACTCGTTCTCTGCGTATCCGCTGTTATCTGGCTTGCTTGGAGCTGGCATGAGCTGTTTCTGTTTCAACGCCTCGGTGGTTCTTGGGACGTCTGCTTATCCAATGCAGCCAGTCTGCACCATTGGGACTCCCGCTTGGGGAGTGGTTCATTACTGGCATATCTGCTAAGTTTCTATGGCTTCCGTTTGGCGGGACTTTTGTCAGCTGGCAGCGTGGTGATGTGGATATCCTCCATATTTTCTTCCTTGCTTCCAGCTGCTGGGATAAGCGTTCTTGTGCTTTTGTTTCCCACTCTGCTGACTCAGATGGATGTTTCTTTCCTTGAATACGTGTCCTGGGCAGTGAAACTCATGGGGAATGGCTTGGCTATTCACTGGACAGACGCTCTTTGTCTTGGACTCTGGATTGCTATGGGCGCAGCTGCGCTGGCCGCTTCGCGGCATCAGTGGCGGAGGTATCGCGGATGAAATTGACGATCAAGGGATTAACAAAAAACTATGGGAAAGTCTGTGCGCTGTCACAGTTTACCTACGAGTTCGCCCCTGGAATCTATGGGATTTTGGGGGCAAATGGTGCTGGAAAAAGCACACTCTTCGGGCTTTTGACCGATACCGTGCGACGAGACTCCGGGGAGATCTTGTGGGACGGTGTTGATATTCTGAAATTGGGGCGGGAGTACCGGGCAAAGGTCGGCTATATGCCCCAAGTTCAAGGTTATTACCCTCAGATGACAGCCACAGAATTTCTCTACTATATGGGGAAATTAAAAGGCCTGCCCAGCAAGGTTCTAAAGCAAAGAACGGAGCATCTGCTGACAGAGGTAGATTTGTCTACCTCTGCAAACCAGAAATTAGGCCATTTTTCCTGTGGTATGCGTCAGCGTGCACTGCTGGCTCAGGCTATGCTCGGCAATCCACCACTGCTGATCTTGGATGAACCAACCGCTGGAGTAGATCCTTATGAACGAGTGCGAATCCGAAGCCTGATTGCCCGAGTCGCCCAAAATCACATTGTCCTGTTGGCCACCCATATTGTCAGTGATATAGAATGTATCGCCAATCAAGTGTTGCTGATGAACAAAGGGAACTTATTAAAGGCAGGAACAGCTGCGGAACTTATTTCTTCTATTGAAAGCAAAGTAGCTCAACGGCTTTGTACAGAGGAAGAAGCAGAAGCGTATCAGCAGCAATACGGCCTTGGCCTGTTGTTGCAGCAACAGGCCGGACAATTACTGCGGTTAGTAGGTGATCAACTTCCTGCAGAGTTTGAACCAGCATCCGACATTAGTTTAGAAGAAGTTTATCTCTACTACTGCTCAAGCGACTCAATAATTTAATGATCTTGTCATCAAAAAATATCACACCAGTCGTGCATCATAATATTCAACTCGGAATTTAATCACTGCTATCTAATAATTAGGAGGTATTGTTTATGCGTCATATCACACGGAAAAGATTGTTGAGTTTCTTCCTTGCAATGGCACTCATTTTGACCTTTTCTCCAATCTCCGCGGCAGCAACTTATACACCAGAAGAACATGAAGTTGACGAGGATATCGCTGTCACAATTGCAATGCTTTTTGTTTGGGCAAATATCGGCGAAAGCGAATGGAATCGAAAGACAACCGTTGACAATATCATCCCGATGTACAACAACAGCGATGAAGTGTGTGCATATTGTATTAACTTAAAAAACGGGAGTACAAATGCAGGCTACATTATTGTCTCTACAAATCTATATGAGCCGCTGATTCAAGAATATTCTGACACGGAATCGATAGATATTAGTGATGGATTAAATACAGAATCCGTTTCAAGGTCTCATCTTGCTAATAACTCGGATTCCCGCATTTATTATTATGGCCCGCTTAATTACAGTACGTCCAAAATGGATGTACCTGTGGTAATGAGTGAGAATAGTAGCGAGCTATCTAACTATCAAAACGCAGTTAAATACATCGAGTTAATTAAGCAGTATGGTTTGATTCCTTCCGTGAGTACCCATGACGAGGATAATGGAATTGTGGATCCAATCGAATACTTAGAAACACGTTATCCTAATAAAACCATTAAAAACGCTGGCTACTACAATATCGGCGATAACTCCATTTACGGGTATAGAATCAAAGAGTGGAACGCATGTGCCGTATATGGAGTTGCAGCTATTATTCACTACTATTTACCCTCATATTCGTACAACACAATAGCCTCACACTGTGAGCAAATTGCTCGTGATAAGGGCTATGCAACCCTCGAGTATAATGATGACGGCGAACTAGAGTGGAACTATTACATTGACTTGGGTAATTTGGCACCTTTTGCAAGAGAGTGCGCCGCCTACTATAATCTAGGCAAGTCAATCAGTAGCTCTATGCTAACTTGGTCGACAGGAACATCCGAAATTTCTAACGGGCGTCCAATTTTGCTTAGTATTTGGCACAGTGATCAGTATGAAGATCATACCGTAACCGCCTTTGCTTGGACAAGCTTTCAGATCGTAGAAGTAGACATATATATGAACTTCTTCAAGGTCAAAGCTGGGCGCGTAGCTGCGAGCAGATATGTATGCTATCAGACTGTCACCGGAAGCTTCATAACCAAGTTTGTATGAAAGATACACTACAGATGAAATATCGAAAAAAATATTGGGTTGTCGTAATATTCTTTCTATTTATTTGCCTATCAGGTTGCGGAGGACATAAACAGCAGTCAGCGTCTATCGATCTTTCTACATTACATAAGGTTAAGGCTACTGACTTCGATGAACTATCAGATGAGTTATCATTCGACTTTGTAGACAAAAACGGTAACGAAGCAAAATATGTCGAGATCATGGACATTGATGTCGATAATCTGCTTGAACAAATTGACAATGGTACGCTTGAGGTTAGTGATCCTTGTGCATACTGGCTAGTAGAAGGATGGCTAATTGCGTACTTTGCAAGAGTCAATGGAACCGACGAAGACGCGCTGATTTCATGGCTTGAAAATGACAGCCATACTGTTACTCGGAACAGTTTTCAAGCCTTTTGGGTTGTTGTTAAATAGGTAACGTGTAAGATTACGACACAACTTAATTGAATAGGAGGGGCTCTTTAGTCCCTCCTATTCAATTAAAACCACTGTTTTCAATCTCGCCATTATGCAACTAAAGCGAAATGCTTATTACCTAAAGCGCTTTCACAGAAAACTTATTATTGGCTGATTCAATGCTATAGTGTTTAGCCATAACAACAGTACCGAGTTATCCTACAAAAGCAAATGTTATGGCATCTAAAGTGCAAAGACATACAGCCCCCAATTACAGCGCAAAAAGCAGCCCCGAAGAAAGGAGTCCTTTCTCCGGGGCTGCTTTGATACATCCCGCACTTCGCATCCATAGCAAAAGCAAGGTCGCTTTCATACCCTTGCCTTTGAAAAGTAACCTGTCCAGAAATAGGAGTAGCAAAATATTCGATAAAATTAGCTAAGTTTACTACCAAACGATACCCCTATCAATATACCTGGAATGATAAACACGCCTGCATTTTTTGAAATCCATATCAATTGACTCACATAACTCCCTGCGCAGTAAAATACGAGCATCACACAATACGCAAGTATGATAATGGCCCCAAGGCCCAGGCAAATATTCGCCGCTTTTTGACTTTTCTGAGCACGGAAAAAAGTTACTGCTATAACAATTCCGATACAGAGCCAAAGTGCCGGTTTACCCCCCAAAGCATTTATAAGTTCTATTTCAGTAATCCTATATTGTGGTGACTGGAGTGGTTGAAGTTCAAAATGGACATACAATCCCAGTCCGATTGACATCACAATAACAAGGCCGCATAGCCAATAGATAACCTTTTTGCTTTTCATAGAATAATTCTCTGACTTTCCCTGTTAAATATTACTCTCATTACACCATGTTATTGAAAAGGTTATTAGTCAAGGTAAACGACCATCTTCTAGATGTTCCCATTAGGTAATTCACCGTCAAATTGGCTCCCATAACCGCAAGGACATCAGGAACTACATAATCTGTAAAACCAGTGCTGATGTCAAAATAATTGTTAACAGAGATATCTGTGACGCTCTGTGTAGTAGGACTGGGGAATGTTCCCGAACAACCATAGGATAGTTTTGCGGACTCCACCGATACTTTTTGAGCGCTAATTTCCCAGTACCCCGACACTCGAGTTAAAAGATATTCCGTCGGCGTGTTTCTATGCGTATAGTGAATAGTCAAATAAACAGTTGAGGCAGCAGCGCCATCATGATCGCTTTCAGTCGTCGAGCCATTCGCTTGCGGTGATACCGGCAAATCATATCGATATGTTGCACTACACGCGTCGTTAGCCGCTCGGCTCATCGGGGCCACGGACACAAGCACTCCCTTGATCGTATATTCTTTGCCATCATCCGTTCTCAAAATCCCCATCATCTCAGGTACGTTCTCTACATTTACGCCATCATTTTCTTTTGCAAATGTCTGTACACACAGCGATAAGCACATTGCCATTGCAAGTATCAGGCTGATAATTTTTTTCATTTTGAAACTCCTTTCTTTAGTACACCGTAATCCTAATCTTCTGATTCTCAAAATACTCTCAATGCTGCATCGGTATCGCCTTCCTTTTTTACAGCATAACGCTTCATCTGCTATTTATAAATAAAGACGCTCGCACGCATATTTTGCAACACAAAACTAGAATTTTTTCTTAGCAGGTGATTCATTTACTCACCATCACTTCACCACTTGAACCAGCACTTTCTAATGTTATACAAATGTTCCTCTTGATTTTCTTTATAGTAAGCGCTACGCTTTTAATAAAGATCTTTATAAGTAGGTGAATAAAATGATCATGCACATGAACGGTTTCTTTGCTGCGCACAGTGACCTAGATGTCGATGCACCGCTATACAGAATTATGCCCAAGAAGCACTTAGAGCAGTTGTTACAGACAAATACGCTATACTTCCGAAAAGTTGCTTTGTGGGATGACACATGGGAAGTACCATCAAAGTTTTGGAAAAGCACAGGAAAAGATGTAAGCTACTCAAAAATAGAGTTGGCGAATATTTCTCAAAAAGATTTGTACGGAACTTGCTGGACTGATGATATAGATTCTGATGCGATGTGGCGAATCTACTCTTACTATAAGGATGGCATCGCTATTCAAACAACAATCAGGAAGTTGTTTCAATCAATAGATTTTTTTGCATTTCTAATCGCCCCGAATTTTGTAGACGGTTTCATTGGCCCTGTCAGATATGAAAATATAGATGGCAATGTATTTTTTGATGATAAATCATATCAATACCCAGAATATATGGTTCCTTCGTATATTAAGCGCAACGCATTTGCGCACGAAAAGGAAATTCGCTTTTTACTTTGTGCCCCAAATTATCTAGAATTCCACCCAACAAATGAATTGGGAATAACTTCTGACTCATCAGGGTTGCATTTGCCTTTGTTAGGAAATGGTTTCATTGAAAAGCTCATACTCGATCCAAGATTAACAGAAGAAGAAGTTTCTGAGTTTCACCACGCTCTCGACGCATATGGCATTAATATGGAAAAGTCATCGCTGTATGCTGTTCCCACATCTACCTGCAACCTTTTGCTTTCAAAAGATCAATGTCAACCATACTATCCAAATGGCCGTCAGTGCTGGGACATGAAAAGAAGAGATTTTGTAACTGGTAAGGAAAGCGTCCCCTAACCGGGGGCGCTTTCCTTGCTCATAGCAATTCCTATACCACACTCTATATCGCACAATCTCATGCGCAATAAAAGCATCTCATCTATCTACTCGCCGTAGTATTGTGGCCTACCAACCGAGGTAAAGCCCTCCTTGCCGGTAATGACCACATTATTATATCCGCTGGCGCAGTGAATGATCAGCAGCTCTCCGTTTGCGTCCCTGCCGCCAACGATGCCCACATGGGAATTATCCGGGTAGAACACCAAGTCACCGGGCTGTGCGTCCGCCCACGAAATATCGGTGCAATAGCTGTGCTGCATGGTGGCTCCACCGCCGTGGCCGATGACATAGCTGCTGCCAGACTGATTGTAGAACACCCAATCGACAAAGCCACTGCAATCTAAACCGTAGGGCCGGTAAGTACCGGTGGTGGAGCTGCCTGCCGCCGTGACCTGCCGCAGCTCGCCCCACCGGGCGTCCCAGCCGATCACAAGGGATTTTCCTCCCCAAAAATAATTCACCTTGCCGACAAGAGAACAGGCGGCGCGTACCACCGCTTCGCGCTCCGGTGACAGATCCTCCGGCAGACTGCGGATAAGCGCTGCCGTGTCCCCGCTGACGGAGTACGCATCCTCGATCAGTTCTCGCAGGAGATCCCGCTGCTCCAGCAGCTCGTCCAGCGCTGCGATTTGGTTACGGTTGAAATGATACTCGGTTTTCATCTCCTCTGCCGTTTTTGCGGTAACGGTGATATAGAGGTTTTTCTCCGTCCAGCCGTCATCGCCCTCGCCGCTGCCTGGATGATGAATGACCTCAATGCGGTGGGCTATGGTAGTCATATCCCAAAAGGCCGCTTTCAGGCGGGCAATGCGGTCGGCATCCATGGTGGCCACGTCCGCGGCGTCCGCATCGTTACTGCCTGCTACCTTCACCGCGAACACCGCCAGCACCTCGATCCAATCGGCAGGCTGGCCGGTCACGGAGATGGAATCATAATCATCTGCCGTTTGCAGGGTTTCCAGCCGCTCATTGAACTCATAGTTGACCTGCGCCACCGCAGCAGAAATCGGCACGACGCCCGCCTCCCGGCTCTCGTTGGAAAAGAGGATGCCGAAGGGTGATGCCACGATTGCCGCCACAAGGATCACCGTCAGGAGCAGCACCAGCACCACCGCACCGCCGCCCGCCGCCACGATGGAACTTGCGGCGGACGCGATACCCCTCCCAATCGTCTGTACCGCCTGCACCATTGCGCCGCCCATCTTTTTTGCCCCACTGCCTCCGTTCTTTGCGGATGTCTGGAGCATTGTCTGCTGTGCCTTTCTCTGCGCCGCCGCCCTTGCGCGGTGCGTGATGATTGCATTGTTCGGCGCTGCGTGGTCAGTTGGTCGAACACGCATGGTGCGCGTGGCTGTGGTCATGGCCTGTCCGCTCTTGGGGGCAGGACTGCCCTTGGCCGAAGCCCCCGAATTGCCTTTCTGCGGAGTGGTCATTGTACCTCCACGGTCGGACGGTGGAGGTACAATGTGCCGCTCTGCTGTTCTTTTCTCGGCAAGGTTCCGCCCATAGGCGGCTTTCGCGTCCTGCGCAGCTTTCTGCCGCCCACGCTCCTGCGGGGCGGCATTTGCGCTTTTTGTACCTCCGCGATTTTGCGGAGGTACGGTCTGATTTCCGACTTCGTTTCGTGCAGCGGGTTGGGCTGAGGAGTCATATCCCATTGGTGCATTGATAGAGCCGCTTCCTGAACCAATCCCCATATCTGTCGGTTCTGTCGTGCTGTGAGTTCTTATCGCATTCTCTTTACCCTGTCGCAGCTTTCCTCGGTAGTGCTTTATCATACGCCGCGAGGCATCCGCCGCCCCAGCCGCACCCCGGCGCATATTTTTCTCCACGCGGTCGGTGGCGTAACGCACGGGATCGCGGCTTTCCGGCTCCTTTTCCCGCTGCCGCTTGTCCATGTGCTGTTTCAGAAGGGAATCGGCGTCTTTAGGCGCGGGGTTCTTCAACTTTGCCTTCGGCGTGTCCATGCCGGGTTTAATTTTCAAGTCCCGCATGGCGTCACTCCTCACCGGGGCGTGTTGACATTAAGCGGTACAGTTCCGTATTTTTGGGCAGCTCATTGGCGAAAGGCACAATGGCTCCGCCTACCTTGATGAGCCCGTGGCCAGCAGGGGCATTGTCTACATAGCTCATCTGCGTATCCGACGCACCCAGCAGGCGGGCAAGCTGCTCCCGGTCGGTGGTGGCCTGATTGAGCATCAGCAGGAACTCGGAGTTTGCGAACATCATCCGCGCCGTGTTGGACAGCAGACATTCCTCCACATTCTGCGTGATGCCGGTGAGCGTCGCGCCGTATTTACGGAAGCGCTTCCAGCACTTGTAGAGGAATTCGCTGCTGTAATTGGTAATGCTATGTCCGCTGCCGCCCCCGTTGGCGAAAAACAGATAGATCTCATCGATGTAGACATGGGTGTATTTCCCCGCCTTGCGGTTTTGAATGACGCGGTTGTAAATGGCGTCCAGCATCACCAGCAGGCCCACCGATTTCAGATTTTCGCCCAAGTCCTGAATATCGAAGCAGAGAATGCGGCTTTTTGTGTTGATATTGGTCTGGTGGGAAAAACCATTCAGACTGCCCACCGTGAACAGCTCCAGCGCCAGCGCGATCCGGTGTGCCTCCGGGTTGACCTGCTTCATCAGATCATCGTAAAGATTTTTCAGCGTAGGCGGCTCGCCCTGATAGTTTTTCAGATACTCCCGGTAGATGTTGCCCACACTACGGTCGATGATGGACTTCTCCTGCGGCTCGATCTTATCCGCGCCCATAAGCTGCTCGTAGAGCGACATGATAAACTCGGACTTCATCACCAGCGGCTCCTTGCCGTCACCGTAGCCCTCAGACAAGTCCAGCGCATTGATGTGGCAGCCATTTGGATCAGAGGCGGAGATGGTAATGACCTCGCCGCCCAACGCCCGTACCAGCTCGCCATATTCGCGTTCGGGATCGACGATAATGATGTCATGGTCGGTAGAGAGCGCCAGCGCGGAGACCTCCTGCTTTGCCGCCATCGACTTGCCAGAGCCGGACACGCCGGTAATAAAACCGTTGCCGTTGAGCAGATTTCCGCGGTTGCAGACGATGAGGTTATGCGATACGGCGTTGACGCCGTAGTAGATGCCGCCTGCGTCCTGAATTTCCTGCGATTTGAAGGGCATGAGGACAGCGGTACATTCCGTGGTCAGGGTACGGGTGGCGTCAATGCGCTTTAAGCCGAGGGGCAGCACCGTGTTCAGCGCATCCTCCTGCTGATAGCGCAGAATGTTAAACTGACAGCCCCGCGCCCGCCCGATGGCTTGCAGGGCCTCGGTGTCCTGGTCAAGCTGTTCGAGGTTGTCCGCCAAATGCGTCAGCGTGACAAGTGCCAGCATCATGCGCTGGTCGCGGCTCATGAGGTCGTCCATGAATTCCTTCGTTTCGCTCCGCATCTGCTCCAAGTCATAGGGGATATTGGCGGTAAAATTGTTGTTCTGATTCTGCCGCTGCTGCCAGCGGGTAATATCCGATTCCACGGACATGATCCGCTTGCGAATATCGCTCACTGCTTCGTCCATGGCCACAGGGATAATGTCGATGGAAAGCATCATGTTCCGAGGATAGTCCATCAGCTCCGTGATCATCGCGTCAGAGATAAAGCTGGCATATTCCCGCAGGAACAGGGTACGGCCCACATGATCGCCCAACTCATAGTGATTTTTTTGAAAGGAAATACAGTCCGGGGCGATGCAGTCCCGGAAGTCATGCCCTTTGCGTATGGTGTCCTCCAAATTGAACCGGAATAGCTGCTCCTCGCCGGGGCGATAGAAGTCATGCAGAAGCCGCAGGCGGTCATTGACCGTGATCTCACGAACGCTGGAGGACATACGGGAAAGTCCCGTAGTGAGGTCAGTTCCAACACGGGAGAAGAATGCACGGGCCTCCTCCACGCTTTTCTTTTCTGCCGAAACGGTGATGTACTTCTCCTGAATGAGATTGTTGCTCTCCGCCGCCTTGCCCAAAACAAGCGCGTTATACTCGTTGCGGTAGAGGTCACGGCGGTCGCCCTGCATGGGCATGAGCAGCGTCCGCCCGAAGTCCTTTTGATTGAGCTGACGGTTAAAGAGCGTGATCTTTGCCGTGGCTCCGATGGGCAGTGAGTTCAGGAAGGAGCAGTAGGTCATAAAAAGTTCCCGCTGCTTTTCCGGGGAGGCCACGGCGTAATTGACATCAAAAAAGCGCCAAGTTTTTGAAAACTTGCCGCTTACCTGAAACACGCCGTCTTGATAAATACGTTTGATGGGAATGGATTTCTGGACGCTGCGGGGAACGGAAAAGGCGTCCCGCTCCGCGCTGCGCCGATGCTTGAAAAAGATCAATGTTTCTTCACCTCGCGTTTCATCGCTTCTTCATAGTAGTTTTCTGACTTCCAAACGCGCTTGCCCGCCATGATGACCTCCGATTTCAGCCATGCCCACAAGAATTGCTCCAGCGTGAGGCCGTTGTACTGAAAAAAACCGGCAGCGGCCACGGGAGCCGCGCCGACAATGCACACCCAACTTACCGTTTCCCGGTCCAACACTCGGCTCAGGCTGAAATACAGCACCACGGCAACGCCCACCGCCAAAACGGAACAGATGAATTGCCGCACGGACAGGCCGAAAAAGAGCGTTTCACGATAAGCGCGAATCTCCTTGTTGATTTTGATTTCCATAATCAATCTCCTAAAAAAGAAAAGCAAGTAGCGATGGGCTACTTGCTTTTCCTGTCTATTTAATAAAATGTATAGTTTTAATCCTCGTCAGCGGCACAGATCCTGCGTTTTTCTGTTCTTCTCAAATTTGGCAACGGCTGACTTGTCGTAAAACTTCATAGCATCTATTCCGGCGTACCCCTCTTTCTTCACCAGATAATTTCTTGTGATGCCGTGTTTTTTACAGTAGCTCAGATACTTTTGCATTCCCTTCCAGCAGGAATTTTCCTTATCTCGATTCTGCTCATCAGCCAGATATTCCGTTGCATTCCAAGCGGTGCAATGGAAAAGATCAGATACCGATAAAATCGAGTATCCTTGCTCCAGTCTTCCAAAGAAGTCTCTTTCCACATCAAACAAGGTCAAGTCATACCACATAGCCTGCTTCTGCCTGATTCGCGGCTCGTCTCTCCAAATCTGAAATTGAAGCTCAAGCCCCATATCCTCAACAAATGCATGAGCGATCACCCCTTTCGGAAAAGCATCGCCCTTAACCATGATACAGCCCAAAATGTACTCCTCGTTGCCGTACTCGTCGCGTCTTTGCTGATACTCTTCCGTTCGGTTCAGCTCTCGCTCCACGATACGGACGATCTTCTCACGGTAATTATCCATAAACGTCTCCTTTATAATCCAAGCATTTCCTTTGCAATATGGTCAGCGGACTTCACCAGGCCCACCAGCACCAGCAAATTAAATATGACCTCGCCCAAATAGCTCCACACCTGCGTCACTACGGAGGCACTGCTATCCACCACCGGCGTACCGCTGGAGGAAAAGGCCGAAAAGATGATGCAGGCCAGAACGATCACCGCCCCTTCCATGCACACGCCCACATAACTCCGCAGAAACGCCTTGCCGAAATGGGAAGTCCCCTCTCCGGCAAATGATGCCAGTGCCACAGGCGAGAGTGCAGCGTACATATAGATCTTAAAAAAGCGCCCATAGACGGTGAGGATCATAATGAAGGCCAGCACTGTGATCATCAGGCTTCCCAGCAGCGTCACCAGCCAAAGCGGGATACTCGCCAAAAAGCCCACATCTCCGATGGCGTCCGCGATTTCCTGCGGCAGCGCCACGGATGCGCCGGTCAAGCCGCCTACGCTGCCCGCCGCCGTTGCCACAATGCCGCTGCACACATCAAATACATCTACCAGCAAATCCATGCCGTAGGTGATACCCAGCTTTGCCAGCACAAAGTAGATAAAGTGCCGCAGCAAATGCTCCGGCCTTTGAAAGTCCCGAAAGCCGGAAGCGCTGCGAAAGATACCGATGGCAAAGAACAGCACCAGTAGCCCGTAGCCGATGGCCTGCATTCCGCCATTGATGGTCACAATGGTCTGCCAGATGGTGCCACCCTTGAAGGTCTGGGGTGATTCCGTCAGCAGTGACCACATTTCCGTCATTTTACTATTCCAAACGCCAAAGGCGTTGGTCAGGTTTTCTACGATCCAGTTATTATCCAAATGAAAATCACCTCCCACAAAGGAGCCGGGAGATCCGCCGCAAGGCAGTATCTCCCGGCTCTTTTTATCAGATCGCGCCGATGGCGGTCAGAATTTCCTTTGCAAAGGCGATCATCAGCCCACCAAACAGGCAGAGAAAGCCCTGCGTTCTCTGGCTGGCATCGTGGGACTGGATCGACATACCCACCTGCACGATGCCCCAGCCGAGAATAATGACGCCCAGCGCCTTGATGATGCTGAAGATAAAATCGGAAAGATTGTTTACAATGTCCAGCGGATCGCCGCCCGCCGCCATCGCGGGCGTGACGCAGCAAAGACAGAGAACAGCAGCCCCAGCCGCCGTCCAATAACGCCGCTTCACCTTATTCGGCTCCATCGGTTTCCAAAGGTTCTTCTTGTTCAGATTCATGTTTAGGTTCCTCCATGTCAATAAAATCATAATCATCCAGTGATTTGAACGCATAGGGCAGGTCAGGCAGTGCGTAATCCGGCGCGCCCTGCGGCTTGTGGATATAAGGCTTTGCCTTACCGTCCGTCGTCAGCTTAATGTTGGGATGGCGCTTGATGTTGTACTTTTTGTCCAGTACAGGATCTTCCCCTCGTATAAACAGGATCGCTTTATGGGTGTCCAGTTTTCGTACCTCGTCAATGGTCATCAGGTCGCGGCCCGTCTGCTGGAAGTTGGTAGAGCTGGAGCCGCTGCGTCCCTTCGTTTGCCCTCGTGTGCGTGTGGCGATGGTTTCCTTGCCCAGCAGCTTTACGATAAACTCCAACGAAGTCGGCTCGTTGCCGCCGCCGAGGAACAGCAGCGTATCGCAGTTGCCGATGATGCTTTCCCATTCCTTTTCGTACAGCGCCTTGATCTGCTGAATGTTCTGCACGATGATGTTCAGCCCAATATTGTAGCTGCGGCAGGTAGCCAGAATCTTCGGATAGCTCTCCGGCTGGGCCACATTCGCCCATTCGTCCTGAATGACACGCACCGGCACAGGCAGACGCCCGTTGTGCTTCTCGTCCGCCCTGCGGTAAAGTGCCTGAAAGCATTGGGTGTAGAGCATTCCCACAAGGTAGTTCATGCTGCTGTCATCAACAGGGATCACACAGAAGATGGCTTTTTTCTTCTCGCCCAAGCTGCCAAAGTCCATCTCATCCACCATTGTCATTCTGGCGTACTGCGGGATATTGAAGGTCGCCAGCCGCACGGCGGCGCTTACCAAAATGGATTTCGCAGTCTTGCCCGCCGCCTGTTTGAAAGCCTTAAACTGCTTTACCGCCACATGGTTGGGCTGTTCTTCTTCCAATGCCCGAAAGAGCATATCCAGCGGGCTGCGGTATTGATCGTCCTCCTCCCGCACCTCGGCAAAGTTCATCATGTAGATCAGCATTTCAAAATTCTGTTCCTCCGGGGGCGCTTCGCTGACGAGGTAGAGCATAAGGGCTGAATCCAGCGCGATTTCTGCCTTCTCCCAGAAGGGATCGTTGCTGGAAGCGTTGCGGGGCGTGGTATTTTTGATGAGGTTATCAATGAGGGTCAGCACGTCTTTTTCGCTGTGAATGTACGAAAAGGGGTTGTATCCGTCGGACTGGCTGGGGTCGATCAGGTTGAACACCCGGACTTCGTAGCCCTGCGCTGCCAACAAAGCGCCTGCCGCGCGCAGCAGCTCGCCTTTGGGATCTGTGATAAGATAGGAGCAATTCGCACTGTAAATATTGGGCTTGCAGAAGAAACGGGTCTTGCCGGAACCGGAACCGCCCACTACCAGAACATTCATGTTGCGCTGGGTGATATAGCCGTCCATGCCCAGCCGGACGCGCTGGGTCAGAATGATATTGGCGTCCTTATGCCGGTGATCCATATACTTCCGGTTCAGTTCCTTGGGACTGCCCCACTTGGCGCTGCCGTATTCCTCGCCCGGTCGCCGGTTCTCCCGGCTGGAGTAGTAAAGCGCAATGCCGCAGCCGTAGAGCAGCAGGCCCACCAACATATATTTCAGCGTGTAGGGCGTCCAGCCGATGGTAAAGGGGCGCTCCAGCACTTGGCTGAAACGCCCCATCCATAGAAAGAGGTTCATACCGTCCTCGTAGGCATAGGCGGCGATTGCCGCCAGCCAGAGGACCAACGGGGAAAGCGCCGCCCACACAGGGGCAGCGCTGCGAAAGTCATTCTGCCGCAAGGCTTAGTACCCCGTCTTGGGCAGCTTCACCGTTGTTTTGGTGTAGACGGTGGTGAGCCAGCGGGACACCGCCTGAATCCACTGCCCATTGTAAAGGCCACCCACATCCGCCACATTCACAATGCCTGAGTTGTTGGCAAGACCGCTGCGGGCAGTGGCGTAGATATAAGGCGTTTCTACCTGTGCAAAGCCCGCCTTTACATTTCCGAACACGAACATGACTTCGGTAACACGCTCATTGGCGGCAAGGCCGAGGACAGCGGGGCGGGCGTCCAATACGTAAACCTTGCTTGTACTTAGGTTGTCCGCCAAAGTGCGGTAGTCCCCGGAGAGGTTGGTCTTATAGACCACCTTGTAGGAAAGCGGCTGATTGTAGCAGCCGGTGACGATTTTGCTCAGCGTCACCTGCGCGGGAAGCTGATCGCGCCAATAGAAGGAGTCGAGGGCAACGTTGGAGCTGTTCTTGATCTGTGAGAACACGTAGCGGATCGGCTGACCGGGGACAGCCTGCACAGGACCGGTTTTCTTAATGGATACGCCGGTGGAAACGCTGGTATTCTGCACTTCAAAGGTGACGATCTGTCCGTTGAATTCCAGATAGGCGGTCATCACCGTGGGATTGATGGAGTAATTCGCAGGCGCTTTGATTTCCCGGATGGTATAGCGGGACAGCGGCAGCGTCTTGGAAATGGCGCGTCCGTTGCGGTCGGACTTGATGGTGTCCACCACATTACCCGCCTTGTCGTAAATCTCAAACACCGCGCCCTCCAGCAGTGTACCGGCAGGCAGGCCGTTGGTCGCGTTATCGTCTGCGGATTTCTTGATGATCTGGATCTGGCCGCACTCCGCGGTATTGCTCCACTCGATCTCTGTGGTGGAGCCGTAACGGACATAGATCGTTTTCAGTTCAGGATCAAGCACATAACCGGGGGCGGCTTTGATCTCACGCAGATAATAGCGGCCATCGGCCAGTCCCTCATCGGCGTAGATGTAACCGTCCTGATCGGTGACATACTCCCCGATGGGATTGCGATTGCTGTCGTAAAGCAGAAACACTGCGCCGTAAATGCCCTTGCCCGTGGCCTTGTCCACCTTGTGGAGCAAAATACGCGAGGATTTATGATTGGTGATCTCCAACGTGGCCGTCTGACCGTCCTTGACCTCAATACGGTGGGGCGTGGTATCCAGCAGGTAGCCGGACGCAGCCTCCAATTCCGTCACAGTGTACCAGCCGCTTTCAGCTTCGGGGAGATAGATGACACCGTCGCTGTCCGTTGTGTAGGTGCCGATGATCTCACCGTTCATCTTACGGATCTCGAACTTGACACCAGAAATACGCTTTCCACTGTCTTTGTCGCTCTTGATGATCTGCAACCCGCCCACAGGCGTGTTGTAAAAATAAAGCGTCTGCGTGTCGTTGGGATTGACCACAACAGTCTGCGTGCGAGTGTTTTCATCAATGGTGTAACCGGGGATCGTTTCAATCTCTGTGACCACCACGGTGCCGGAAATACCGGAAATGGTGATTTTTCCTTCTTTATCCGTCCAGTACAGGCCGGTGGAGGACAGCGTGCCGCCCTCGGCATCTACATAGGAACCGTCGGCATAGGCGATTTTGAACTGAACGCCTTCCAGAGGCTCCTTTGTAACGGAGTCCTGCTTTACGATGATGAGATCGCCCTTGGGGGCGTTGCGGAACTCCACCGTGACAACTTCGTTGGATTTGACTTTGACTGTCTGCGGCGTGTCGTCAAGAACATAGCCTTCCCTAGCGCGGGCTTCCTTGATAATAAGCGTGGTGCCGGGAGCGATGTCCGTAATGGTGAAAGTGCCTGCGCTGTCCGTCACATATTTGCCGTTGGCGTTGCCGATGAGATTGCCGTCCGAATCCGTGACAAGGAACTCCACATCGGAGATGGGAGCGTTCGTCACAGCGTCTACCTTTTTCACCAAAACGCCGCCCCTGGGCTGGTTGCGGAACTCCAGCGTCATCACGGAATTGCGTTTGATTTTGATGCTCTGCGGGGTATCGTCGAGGATGTAGCCGTCTTTTGCCCGCACCTCACGGGCGATGACCGTCATGCCGGGCGTCAGGCCGTCAATACGGATAGTACCTGCGCTGTCGGTCACGTAGCGGCCATTCGCCGTACCGATCACACTTCCGTCCGAGTCGGTCACAAGGAACTCCACATCGGAGATGGGTGCGCCGGTCACGGCGTCCTTTTTCACAACAAACAACGAGCCCATCCTATCGTTACCGAAGGTCACGGTGATCACGTCCTGATCCTTGCCAGAGAGATAAACGGTTTCCGTGGCATCGGTGATCACATACCCGTCCGGCGCGGAGATCTCCTCGCAGACATAAGTGCCTGCCTTGAGACCGGTCACGACGATGGTTCCATTGCTGGATGTTTTGTACTCGCCAACCACAGTGCCGCCTGTACCGGAGGTGCCGCCGAGGTAGCGGATTCTAAACCATGCACCTTCCAGCGGCTGACCGCTCTCGCTGTCCACCTTGCGGATGATGATTGCGGAAAGGGGCGTGTTCTCAAAGGTCAGCACCTTGCTCTCGCCACCGGAGATGAAGCATTCCTGCGTGGCAGGCTCCTTGATGGTGTACCCGGACGCCGGTTCCAATTCCGTTACTTTGTACCAGCCATCCTTGATCTCAGGGAGAATGATCTTTCCGCTTGCGTCAGAAAAGTAAGTGCCGAGGTCATTGAGCTCGCCGGTGTCGGTATGGTTGCTGCCATACCAGATCTGGAACTTAGCGCCCTTGATGGGATCGCCGGTGACACTGTCTACCTTGCGGATCTCCAAGCTGGGCTTGAGGGCGTTGAAGAAGGTGACGGTAGAGGTTTCGCCGGGCTTCAACGCCACTTCCTGCGGGATGGGACAGAGAATGACATGACTGGGAACATTGATCTCCGTGACCTTGTAGCTGCCCACAGGGATGCTCTCAAGGAAAATGCGCCCATGGTTATCCGTGGTAGCGCTGGTGGAGAAACTGCCATCGATCTGCTCGATGCGGTAGGTCACGCCCTCGATAGGCTCTCCGTTGGCGATGTTCTTCTTGACAATTTCAAGACCGGGCTTTTCATAGTCAACGAAAGTGGCCTCGGAGGTTTTGCCGGGGCGCAGCGCCACGGTCTGCTCGGTATTGGTTACGATGTACGGCTCGGGAACGGATTCCTCACGCACAACATAGACACCGGCAGGAATGGCCGAGAGCGTTGCGGAACCGTCCGTCCCAGTCGTGGCGGAGGTAGAATAACTCCCTGTGACAGATTTTACCGAGAACACCGCACCCGCGATAGGCTTGCCGCTCATGGCGTCGCGCTTGGTGATCTTCATGTCGGGCTTTTCGTAGTTGACCGCCGCGACGGTGTACTCGCGGTCACCCTCAGTTACATCTACGTACACGCTCTTCGGCGTGGGATCGACACAGTAACCGTCCGGTGCGGAGGTCTCGACAAAGCTCCAAAGGCCGGTCGCGGCGTCCTCAACATAGATCTCACCCTGTGCATTGGTGATGTCGCTGCCGACGATCTGCCCGTTGAAATAGATGCTGAAACGTGCACCGGCGAGACCGGTTGTGGTTCCACCAGCAGTTTTTTTCAGCACGATCTTGCCAACGCCTGCAGGCGGTGCAGGTTCTTCTCCGCCGCCTCCGGGTTCGTCCTGAGTGACAAGCTTGCGGGGACCATAATAATTGAAGAACGACTGATTTTTGCGATTGCTGGAGATTGCGTACACTGCCCATTTTGCACTCTGGTCCTCCACAATGGATGCAGACTTACCCTGTGCAGTGTACTCTTCAATCTGGCGCTGGAACTCGGCATCCTCCTGTGCTTTCTGCTCCAGAAGCCAGTCGATGAGGCTCAGATACAGATCATAGGTGTCAGCGTTGGCGTAGCCGCCCGCGTCGCCGTCTCCACCGGGCTCGCCTTTATAGCTTTGGTGATCCCACACATACGTCTGCACGGCCATAAAAAGCTGGCCAACATTGGATGCCTTGCAGTCGTTGAGGTAGGTCATCATCCATTTGACGTT
>UMIH01034383.1_pt1 | contig 27254 bp, 22 predicted proteins | sample 1965771 | NCBI WGS metagenome assembly UMIH01 (sample SAMEA4836120, study PRJEB28245) | human gut metagenome | biome: gut microbiome; material: fecal sample | place: Denmark | collected 2008
GGTAAACGATGATTCCCTGCCCGAACTGGTGGAGTCATATCAGCCCCAGAAAAGGCAGCCAGGACGCCCTCCTAAGGAACCGTTCGACCCGTACAAGGAAATACCTGAGGATTCGCACCGTTCCGCATTAAACGCTGCGTTTGAGGAGGGGAACATCAGCGGCTATAACGGTTACCTTGAACGGCTGAAAGAGGGATACGGACGGCTGGGGATAAAACTGGGGTACAACAAGACGGTGGAATTGGCAAAGTTCCTATGCAACAAGCGGATGGTCGTAAAAGAAGGGAAAGAATACAAATTCAACCGGGATTTCCATTATTGAGCCCCTATACCATAAAATCCCGGTGTGACATTTTTCTGTGACATTTCCCGACTTTACTTTAATGCAGGGGTGTAGATATGGGAATAAAGCAAAGCTATGGCAGGTTTCATAATACAGGTGCAATCTGCCATACTTCCTTTTGTATGTACACTGGAAACCGGACAGCATCTGCATTATTTGAAGTGAAGCTATCATCCATGCCGGGCTTGCCTGTCTGCCAGTAATAAACCCTATGGGGGAGCCTAATACCCCACTCGCCTTTCGGCAGCGGGATGAGTGCCATTTAAAACAGCAAGCTGGGCACGGGAAAATCGCTGTCGGGATTGGACAGAGTACGATAAATTCTAACTCTTTTGTAGCCAACGATGATATCTGCTTTATGCACATAGTTCCTGCAGAAGAATCAGATCGGACTTTAACCAAGTTATGATTTGAGGTGATAGTTATGGCTGGCGCAAAAACACATCATGTGAAACAGGGATAATCCAGCGATACCTTAGTGCAAGGCCTTCAACAAAAACTCTTGAATCCATTCGGTAGAATATCGGACAGTCCCATGCTTTGGCTTATTGGACATATTGTTAATTTTGTATCCCCTACTTTCGATCCTGGTTTGCTATGTTTGTAGTCAAACTCGTTATCAGAATCAAGTTACGAATGTTCAATGATCATAGCACATACTCTCTAACAAAAATTGGTTCATGTTGTGGCAAACTTCTATCATATACTCTGGTAAACATGATTTCCTTGACTGGATAATCTCTGCTACAATCTATCTTGGAAATACGGCAAACAAAGGCTCACTCTCCGGCAACATCAATTATCGCGTATCGTTTAGTATGTCCAATATGCCGCCGACCAGTTTAAGCAATCTATGCTTGGCTTGTAGCACACTGAGGGCAGATGAAAAGTCAGATTAAATCTGGAAAATCTATTGACTAAACTAAAGTTCAAATTAACCTAAAAACGAACTAAAAGAATCGATTTAAAACTTTCTTCGGTATTTAATCATAGAAATATCATAGTGAACGGAAAAAATCTCCTGCTTTTATCTTTTTATTGCATAATATTTTATATCTTCGCATCTCAAATAAATCAATCTATACACAGTATGGATAAACCCATGAATAGAATCAAAGAGGTGCTTGAAGAGAAAGGCATCAAACAGACCTGGCTGGCAGAGAAACTTGGAAAAAGTTTCTGTATTGTCAATTCCTACGTATGTAATCGACGACAGCCAAGTCTAGAAGTGCTTTTCGAAATTGCAAAAATTCTTCAAGTAGATCCCAAAGATTTAATTGATAGTGATGAAAAATAATAAACAACAATATACATTCATTGATTTGTTCGCCGGACTTGGGGGCTTTCACCTCGCCTTGCAGCAATTAGGGTGTAAGTGCGTCTTTGCTTCTGAAATTAAAGATGATTTAAGAAAATTATATGCTTTAAATTTTCCAGAGACCCCAATTTATGGCGATATAACAAAGATCAACCCGGAAGACATACCTCCACATGATATTGTATGTGCAGGCTTCCCTTGTCAACCGTTTAGTCAAGCAGGCAAAAGAGAAGGTTTTAATGATACTAAACAGAGAGGTACGTTATTCGACTATATTTGTGCCATCGTTGCTGAACATAGACCCAAATATCTTTTACTCGAAAATGTGCAAAACCTCAAGAATCACGACAACGGTAATACATGGAAAGTAATACAAGAAAAGTTAGCTGCGCTAAATTATGATGTGAAAGCTGACATTCTTTCACCACATCAATTTGGACTTCCCCAACATCGAAAAAGAATTTTCATTGTTGCTATTGCCAATGAAAAAGGTTCTTTAGACCATTTTCGTTTCCCTGTTGCTCAGAAAGGCGCATCGCGTTTTTGCGACATCAATAAGGTTATTGATGCGAGCGATACTAATATCACAAAGCTAAAACCTGAAACAAGGCTTCAACTTGAAGTTTGGCAAGAGTTCATTGACCAAACTATCGCGCACGGCGATACTATACCGTCATTCCCTATATGGGCCATGGAATTTGGAGCCACATATGATTTCAAAAATAAAGCCCCTGTATTCCAATCTCTTGAAAATTTGCAAGGCAAGCTAGGAAAATTGGGGCAACCCATAAATGGACTGACAAAAGAGGCTTGCATAGCACAGTTACCCAACTATGCTCAAACCACAACTTCACTAATATTTCCAAATTGGAAAATAAGATATATCGAACAAAACCGCAAATTTTATGAACGAAACAAATCATGGCTTGATCCGTGGATTGAAAAAATTCGCAATTTTGAAAATAGCCATTTGAAAATGGAATGGAATTGCGGTATTACGGCTACTCCTACACTTGAAGATAAAATTATCCAATTCAGAGCTTCGGGTATTCGTGTAAAACTACCCAATTTCGCACCTGCACTAAATTTGGTAGGTACTCAAATTCCTATTTTTCCATGGGTAAAATTACCCGCTGAGATTCTATCTGAGGGAGAGCCCAATAAAGGTCGCTATATGACAATCCGTGAAGCCGCTGCAATTCAAGGTATGCAAGACTTGAATTTTAGCTCGCTTTCATCTACACGAACTTTAGAGGCCTTGGGTAATGCTATAAATGTAACATTGGTACGCCGTATCGCAAAACTCCTATTGAACGATGAACAACAATAAAGTTTCCATAGCTACCAAGCCATTAGTCTATTCTGCTTTTCGTTACATCGAAAATAAGGTATGGAACGCTCTTGCAGAATATGTAGATAATGCTGTGCAGAGTTTCAAAGACCATATAGATATTCTGAAAAACATTAACCCTAATGGCAAACTACGTGTAGATATCAACATTGATATAGAGCAAGATATAATTACCATTACTGATAATGCTTTCGGTATAACTAACGAAAATTACGACAGAGCTTTTGAGTTAGCCAATATTCCATTAGACCGCAAGGGACTCAATGAATTTGGTATGGGTATGAAAGTTTCCTCTATTTGGTTATCTGATCTTTGGACAGTTCAGACTAAAGCGTATGGAGAAAGTGAAATCAAAACGTTAGTTTTTGATATTCACGAAGTAACCAAAAACCAAGAGGTAGAACTTCCCATAATCACTGAATCTGCAAATTTATCAGAGCATTATACTATAATAACCCTTACTAAACTATCTCAGAATAAACCACGCACTCGCCAAATTGCCTATGTCAAGAAGCATTTGGCAAGTATTTATTCCAAATACATTCGTGAAGGTATTTTAGATTTAGTAGTTAATGGTGAACTTTTAGAGGACACGCAACTGCAATGTCTCATTGCTCCATATTACAAAACTCCTAATGGAGAGAAGATTACATGGCGCAGAGAAATCAATTTTGTAGCTCCTAAATATGATGAAACTGGTAAGCAGATAGGTGTATATTATGCCAAAGGATTCATCGGTATTCTTGAAAAAATGTCTACTTCCGTAGATAACGGTATCCTATTGTTTAGGCGTGGTCGTGTTATCGGAAGCAGTTATGATGAGAAATTTCGTCCAAAAATTCTGAGCGGAGAAGAAGGTTCTCCTCGCTATAAACGAATTTTTGGAGAATTGGAACTTGAAGGCTTTGATGTAAGTTTCACCAAAAGTTCTTTCCAGGACGATGATGAGTTTTCTACTTTCATTGAAATTCTTAAAGGCGACATTGACCGAGATAAATCTTTAGACTTATTTGGTCAGGCACAAAACTACACCAAGCCCAAAACTCAAGCAGATAAGACCAGGGCTGCTCAGCAACTTGTTAAAACCATAGCTGATGAAATATCCAAGCCAATGGAATTACCTGTTGAGCCAATAGAAGTTCCGACGACTATCGCTAAAACTTCGATAACAACTACTGTTGTCGAAACCCCTTCTCAGACAGAGCCAGCGCAGACCATTGAAAACGAGTCATTTGAAATTCCGGCTATTGAGACCGAGGTTAAGCCCTCTGCTTCAACTTCATTCAGATTGGTTATCAATGGTGTTTCCGAAAGTTCAAGCAAAGGTCTTTATTCTTTGGTAAATAAACCAGACGGGAAATATTATGCTACTATAAATTTGTCTAATGGGTTCTTTGAACGTTTTAGAGACTGTCTTTCTTCTGAAGACAGTATTTTGCAGTTGGCTTATTTTATTAAAAATTTGGTAGTAACAGAACTTCTTCTATTGCAATCCGGCACACCTTCGGCTGCAGCTTTTAGAAATAAGTTCAATCAACTTTTTGGCCTGATATGACAGAAATTATTTCCATAACTGATATAGTACAAGACCCTCCAAAGGACTACTTTATGCCATCCATTGGAGAACGCACTATGGCGTTTATAAATAGCCAAGAAAAAATTGATGAGGACAGTAAACTCACAATAATAGAAGAAGCACAAGATATTCTTTCTCATTGTATTCTTCCCGGTAATCAAGAATCTATAACCAACATTGCTGTTGGTTATGTTCAGAGTGGAAAGACATTATCTTTCACTACTCTAACAGCACTTGCTGCTGATAATAATTGGCGTATCGTCATTTATCTCACTGGTACTAAGACTAATCTCAAAGAGCAGACTTCTTCTCGCTTGCGTCAAGATCTTCTTTTTGACGAAAACGAATACTACAAAATTTTCACAGACCCAAGCATCTCAGATCGCAACCGCATAAAGAATTTTATGGAGATAGGGCAAGAAGTTCTTCTTTTTCCTATCCTCAAACATTATAAGCATATAAATTCTTTAGCTCAGATTTTTGAAGATCCCGAAATCAAAAATCTTGTTAAGAATTTTGGTGTCATTATTATTGATGATGAAGCTGACCAAGCAAGTTTCAACACGTTTGCAAAGAAGAATGCAGGAAAAGAAGACTGGGAAGATGATGATTTTAGTAGAACTTATAGCGCAATCTTACGATTGAAGAAAACTCTGCCAAATCATTCATATATTCAATATACTGCCACTCCGCAAGCGGCGTTCCTTATTGACAATAATGACATTCTTTCTCCCAAATACCATACTGTCTTGACTCCAGGTAAAGGATATACGGGTGGTAAATATTTCTTCAAGAATACGGAGTGCAACTTGCTCTCCATTATCCCAGATGAAGAAATTTATCATTACAGCCGCAATCCTTTAACTGAAATACCAGCCTCTTTAATGGAGGCTTTAAGGCAATTCATTATCAGCGTAGCCATTGTTGTCATCAAAGAAAAGCGTCAACCATTCCTTTCTATGATGGTCCACATTGACGGTCGCAGAGATACCAACGAAATTTTCGAGCACTGGATTTCAAATAACTTACAGTATTATTTGGAAATTCTTCGTGCTCCCCAAGGCGACCCTGGCAAAGATCTCTATATCCAGTCTCTCAAACAGTCATTCGATAGTATAACTCAATACATGGAAAATCCTCCCTCTTTTGAGGAAGTCCTTCCATTAATTCCGCGTACCATACTCAGGACACAATGCCATTTGGTTCAAGGTGACAGCGAGAATACCATTGATTGGAATGCCGAGAAAGGACATATTTTAATCGGTGCAGATATGCTCAACCGAGGATTCACTATTGAAAAACTTTCAATATCCTATATGCCTCGCACATCTGCCGGGCGCTCAACAGCTGACACCATTGAGCAACGATGCCGATTTTTTGGTTATAAGATGCCATACATTGACGTATGCCGGGTGTTCCTCAGTGCGAAAAGTAAAGACGAATATACCGCTTATGTCGAGCATGAAGAAGTTTTGCGGTCGAGTTTAAAGCAATGCCATACGCTTGCTGAGTTCAGCAAACATTCTATAACAATGCTTCTTTCAGATTTACTCAATCCGACCCGTACAAACATTCTATCTAATAAGTTAGTAAGAGATAAACTTATTGGCTGGAGACAGATGCTATCACTCGATTGTATGCAAGAGAACAAAAGACTCTGTGTTGACTTCCTCAGCCGCATAGAATCTTTTATCCCATGTGGTGAATATGGCAACGAAATTAGAAATCATCGTCATGCGTTAGTACCTATTGAGGAATTTATTAAATTTTTCCGTGAGTTCAAGTACATGGATGTACCGAACATTACAAGAAAAATTGTTACTATCCAATACCTTCAATACATTAAGGATTTCGAAAATATTGGGGTGATTGATGTCTACCAAATGGCTTATCAAACGGAAACTTCAAGAAATTTACGTAGCCGTAAAATTAAGGGAAATAAGCCTAATAACCTTCAAGCCGGTCGAGCAGACAATGCTTCTTATCCAGGTGATAAAGAATTCTGCTCAAATTCTGTAGTATCGGTTCAGTTTCACCATATTATTCTCGATGATCCCGGATTACAATATGGTAAGAAAGATTTGTTTAACCTCGCCTTCTACTATCCACTCGCTATCGGTGAAGATTTTATAAGGCTCGACAAACCTGTGGAAGATGATGACTCTGAATAATATTAACTTACTTGAGAAGTTTCGTGAACTTAAAGCCCGACCTCATACTAAGAGCGGCTTTAATGCTGTTGTAATTTCTGAAACTTCTCCACATCGTTTAGGCATAACCTCGGAAGGTTACCCTATATTTTTCATCGCTTGTTCTTCATCTGAACGTGTTTCAGATATTAACCTTCGACTTTTCAAAGTCTTGTTCAATCGCCGATGTACCATTTCCGACACTACTACCGAGTCAGATATTCAAGGTACATTTTCGATAATACAGTTAAGTTCACAAAACCCTGACTTTCAAAAATATTTTCTGGAAGTAGTATTTCTACTTTTATGCCGGTTGGAGGACAAGCCTACCGTCAATATATTGAAAGCCGAAGTATCAAAATTGATAAGCCTCTTTACGAGTGTAAAATCAATTTCTAAAGAAGTAGTTAGAGGTCTTTGGGCTGAGCTAATTTTGATTAAGCGAGCCTCAAATCCGTCATACCTTATTCGCTCCTGGCACGTTATTCCTGAGGATAAATTCGACTTTAACGATGGTTCTGATAAAGTAGAAGTCAAATCTACTAATGGGACTAAACGAGAACATACATTTTCTCTTGAACAACTCAACCCTAATAAAGGATCAAGATTGCTCATCGCTTCAATGTTTGTTTCGCAAACAGGAGTAGGTAAAACTATTTTTGACCTTGTAGACGAAATTAGTTCTTCTATTTCTGACGTTGATGTTCTGTTTAAACTCCGCGAAGAAACAACCCAAACGATTGGTTCACATATCGAAGAAGTTTCCAACATGTTCTTTGATGAAAATGTCAGCCTTGATAGTTTACGGTTCTTCGATTACGCCTCTATACCCTCTATCAATATAGCAAATGTTCCAGCGGAAGTTTCTGCCATTCATTTCCGGTCAGATCTTAGCGATGTTTCACCTGTCGACTCTTTCGACCAAGACAGTGTCTTGTTTAAATCTTTATAGCCTATGGCGAAACAACAGTATTTAAAAGGGACTGCTTTATATGACAAATTCCTTTCGGGATTTGCACATTATGCAGGGCTTAATATCATTTCTCGAAATGATATTTTACACATTAGCATTGACGGACACGAATACTACATTTATCTCAAATGTATTTCACACAAAGGTAATCCATATCCGCTTAATGATCAACGAGCTCAGCTACCGCAACGCCCTATATTTGACAAAGTAAAATCTTCTGACATAGATTTCCTTTTCCTTGGATACGATATGGATAATGATGTATTTGTCTGCTGGGACCCACTAAAAGTTCGTCAACGTCTAAACGTAAAATCCTATGTTTCTTTTTATAGTTTCAAGGACTTGCAAAGCAACGTTCAATTAGGTAGAATTGACTCCGCCGAACTTTCAAATGGTGATAAATTTGTGCTTTTCAAGAGGGATGATATGCTTTCCTTTTTCAATATGATAAAGGTACACTTCCCTCGATTGAAGGAAACTGACCAGATTGATGAATCCGAGGAAGAAATGCCAATATCAGCACCGACAACAACCCCTTCCAAAAAAGTTGAAGTTGTCGGTATCCTTTCAAATGTTATTTCTGACCAATCAGTTAAGTTACTCATTGATTCTATGGTAGCAGATGAACAAAATCGTATGCAAATCATTTGCTCTTGCATGAATGATTTTCAAAAGTTTTATTACAAAATGAAACTTACCGATTGGAAAAGAATCATTTACACTTACCTTGATGAAACAGAGACATTTGTAGGTGAAAATAATTAACAATTCCTATACCCACTCACTCTTGAATATGTACATGTCCAAAAGTTCTTTCCCTTCCTCCCAGTATAAGCACGAAGACATTATAAAAAGTGCGGTGCTACGGGACGGTATTTATAATACATCACCTTAGTAATGGACCGTATCACGCCACGCAATGAGATACCCCCTGTATAGAAGAGGTCGGTGTTCCAACTGTGTATCTCCGTAAGGACAAGGTCCGTAATACTGCTGATGGTCTCCACATATGCGGTTGCAGAACTGGTCCTCCAGACATCACTTATCTCTTGTGATATTGCTAGTTGCATACAGGGCTAGGACATTGTCGGGGATACCTTGGGAATTAAACTTAAACATAATACTGTTTAATTTTGATTAGTTACTTATCAATAAAACATTAGTTAATACTTATGCTTACTATTTCTCACAAAAACTAAATCCCTGTACGTCAAAATCAATATAAATAAATGTTATTCAGCAACTTATACACTTTCAATCATTTTTACCGGATACCAATAACAGTATTACTGAATTCAATAGCAATCCTTTTGCAACCTTCAATTATCCTGTTATAATATTGTTCTGTAATCATATTAGTAATAATAATTGTTTCTTAATGCCTCAACCCCGTTTCTACTTAGAAAAATTGACGGCTCCCCTTTCTTTGCCTCACCTTTAGAGTTGTGCCTTGTGGAATTACTCACCAGCACACACAATTTCTTTGCTCTGGTCACACCTACATAATGCAAATCTAAATCTTGCGCCTCATTAGGATAGCAGGCAACTCCATTCTTATATTGCTTGAATGGAATCTCAAATTCATTCATGTTAAGATGATAGACAATATCGAACTCCAATCCCTTTGACTTATGCAAGGTCATAATTACCACCTCATTAGCTGAAAATGATCTATAGCTATCTATCCAGTCCTTAGAATTCAGCACCGAGTTCAAATGTTTTATCGAGCTACCCTCTTGATATTTAGGCAACAAAATGTTTGCAATGTTTTTGAATAGTCTTGGCAACGCATCTATCATATCATCTTTATTTACCGACCTAATCTCATCACGGATTCCAAGAAGTCGTTTTCGAGCGCATGATGACAAAAGTGCAAAGTCCATATAATAATCTACCACCGACATAAATGGCATTCCCTCATCAAAATAGTATTGCAATAACTGCGCAAAAAGATGTGATCGAGGATTCAAATCATCATCTAACGGAGTTGAAATCACAACCCTATGAGGTATATCCAAATACCCATCTATCATTTCCTGCATCTTTGTGCTTCTCACAAGAATTGCCACTTGACTGAAATCTGTTACCTCCCATTTCTTACAATCATTAATTATCGTATTGTCTAGGTATTCGGCCACTATTTCTTCATCACCATTCACTGCGATATGTTCTACACCCATTTCCCCTTCACATTCCAACAACTGACAGTTTGCATCAAGAAGTCTGTTTGAATAGTTCACAATGGGTATTGAACATCTAAAGTTCTCTGCCAACTTATAAGATGTAAATCCTTCCATTGTTTCAAGTGCGACTAAATAATCACTCACTTTATGTGCAAAACCAAAAATCGACTGATTCACATCTCCTACTGCATTTCCGATTAACCCCAGCCCTATAAGTTCAAGAAATATTCCATTCGTATAAGTATCTGCATCCTGAAATTCATCTATGAACACATACTTAAACCGTGCTTTCAAATGAGCCCTACAAGCAGGACAATTTTTAATAATGTGTAAGGCCACAAGTTCTAACGAACTGACCAATACTTTCCCTTCCTTGAATAACTCATAAAGATTCTCCCAAACAGCCTCATTTATCTCTTCATAATCCGGATGTATCTTATTTATCCATTCAAAATCTACCATTTTGTCCTTTTCTAAATCATTCTCTGTAATTGGCACAACTTCTTCCTTCGGATATCCTATAACATAATGTCCGAAGGGCAGAATAATCTGTGTCAAACAGAAGCTATCTATCGTTCCAAAGAATGAATTTTTCTCCCATGTGCCATTTTGAAGAGTCTTACGTTTCAAATGTCCTGAAGCTTTACGAGTATAAGAAATCGCAATAACACCTTGATAATCTTTTAAGACATCAGACTCTAATATTCGCCTAATTTTCTCTGAAAGCACAAAGGTTTTACCACTGCCCGGCATAGCAAGCACTACAGTATTTCCTTCTTCTTGGATGATATTACGCTGGATGGGTGTAGGTTCCATAATGACTTTCAATATATTCTTTAGCAGATATTAGTAAATTGGCTAATCTATCGTCCTTTAATAGGTGCAATTGTTCCTTCTTCTTCTGTAGGAAGTGATACATATTAAGCGCCTTGTGCTTTTTCATCTCATCAATGATTTCCTCATCGCTCATTTCATTATCTTCATCATAAAATTCTTTTAGAGAATTGCGCAAAAGGCTGTTCATCATATCAGTTTCCAAATCGACGTTAGCCAACTGAATATCATAACCATCCAAAAAATCAATAAACCATTCAGCTGCTTCCCGATTCTTTTCTGGAATGTCTTCAGGATTATTAAATCCCCGTAATAATTTCTTGTTATTTTTAATAGTATCCTTCTTCCCTTCATCGATAATACAGCATTCCTCTAGGCAAGCCACAGCTCTTTCTATCCCTGCATATCTATATTCGTCTTTTTTGGGTATTTTCGTAATATCATTGTCTGTTCTTAACGCCCATTCTATCTCCATCGCATTCAAAACTTTGCAATAAGTTTCGAAGTCTACGCCATCAACGCTTAACACAGAGATATTCATCCTGTCTAAGTCAATTCCAATTTGGCTAGCCAGCGTTTTAAAAAACAATAGTTCGGAAGGGCCTTCTATAAGAATGACATAGTCAGCAAAAAAAGCCTCGGCTGGAATTACACTCATTCTGTACCCCAAGCCATCTATTCCATCTTCAATTATTTTCGAACATCCATCTGAAGCTACTATGGTTTTATTATCCTCTTTTTTATAAAGCCTAATGATAGAATTTGGACTAAATTCACTAACGATGAATGGAGAATGGCTGGTTAATATTATTTGACCATTTAAAGTTTTGCTCAAATAAGCAGCAAGCCCACGCTGTTGATGAGGGTGAAGATAGGCTTCAGGCTCCTCAATACAGATGATAGACACTTCGTTCGCCAACTCTGAATTTTCGTTTTGTGTTGCCCATAGAGAAAGATAGATTTGATTGATTCTACCCTCTCCGCCAATTATCATACTTTTGTCTCCATATTTTGAGGCCAGCGACACGCTATTAATCACTCTGTCTATTTCTGTTGTCGAAGTATCAAACACGATCCTTTGCTCCCTGTTGTGTATGGACAATTTGTCAAGTTCTTCATTCAGACGATCTGTAGCATTCTTTACATACGACAACTCTGGAATTTTTTTATCAACATATTGAAGTTTTTCTGCTATATCGTCATACAAAGCATCATCTTGTTCAATAATTTCGGATTCTCTATTATCTTTTGCCTGATTTAAAAGCATATTCTTCGACTTGTTGATATATCCCCAAAAATCCCTTCTACTACTTATATATTTCAAATTCAAGAATCGTCTATACCAAGGACCTTCAATTTCAGTTAAATCCGTCTCATTATCACTCTTACCACAATAGAAATGGTAATTAACTTTGCCTTTCTCCTTCGCTGCTTTATATTGTATCACCATCTCACCGGCATCGCTATACTTGCCAGGCATCCTTGCAATAACGCACTCATCTGTCACATCAGTGAAATATATCCTAATGATTACCTCTTGTGTATCTTCATACGCATAAAAATCCGAATCATTCAATTCAAAGTCATAATCTGAAAAGCCCTTATCTAAAAGCAAACGCATAGCATGAATCAGGTTTGTCTTACCCACATCGTTTGCTCCTATAACAAGACTATTTTTATTTAAATTGACTGTAACCTCTTTGAAATTACGATAGCCTTTTATATAGATTTTTTGTAATAGCATAATCCTTTTTTCTTTCTTGTATAATTACATAAAACGATTTTTATAGTGCTTTATTGTAGCTACTAATCTTTTTACATATCTCTGATTCGTTGCAAATATTCCATTCGTATTAACCTTAAAAGTACAGGTTTTCTTTTTCCGGCACCTTGTTCTCAAGGAACATAACATGGTAAATCGGGAGATAAAGAATATTTCCTTTTGTCTTTATTTCCCTTTCGTTTGAGAGAACAATAGATGAAACAATATGGTAGTCCTGATTTGTCATCAGGTTATCCAATGCACTATGAACTGTATAATCCTTTCCGGATTTAACTTCAATAGGCAGGACGCTCATGGTGCTACTGTCATCAACAAGGAAGTCTACCTCACCTTTCTGCTTATTGTCGTAGTAAAACAATTTTTCGTAATGTGCTTTCAGCTCCTGGGCAACAGCGCTTTCATAAACAGAGCCAAGGTTAATGCTGGCAATGTCGTTCAGTATTGGCTGGATATTGTAATGATACAACTGGGAAGTAAGCATACCTACATCGTTCATGTACAGTTTCAACAAATTTTTCTGCTGGGATTCTGCTAGGGGATATTTCGGATTGCTGATTGCATGAGATGGTATCGTAATACCAGAATTGATCAGGTACTCAAACTCTTCCACATAATTGCTGAATCTATCGCCTTTCCTGTCTAATATATCTTTTGCCACAATCCGCTTCTTCTTGTTCTCCATCTGAGAAGGAATCATATCATAGATACGGCGGATATACAGTTTCTTGGCAGCGTCCTCTTCGTAACGGGAAGCATCGACACCATACAATTCTCTGATAGCCTCCTGAACCTCTCTCACTTTGACGATATTATGACTGTTTAAATATTCATTTACCGCATCCGGCATACCTCCCACGAGCAGGTATCTTTTGAAAAGATTCAGCACCTTATCGTGAACCTCCGGGGACAAAGGCTGTTTCTGCTCAAAGGATTTTCTCAGATGCACAATCGCATCCTCGCCGAAATCATTTGCAATCAGGAATTCTTCAAAGTCCAGCTGGTACATTTTCTTGGGGATAATACTTCCGACTGGAACCGAAACGGTCTTTTTCAATGCAATTCCCAACAGACTTCCGCTGCATATAAACCGATACCGGTGTTCTTGCCTCAAAAACTTGAGCATAGTCAAAAATTGCGGATAATGCTGAATTTCATCAATGAAGACCAATGTGTTTTCATATCTGTCCAGCTTGGATCCTGCGACCATACTTAAGTTCAAGTAAAACTCTTCCGTTGTGCGGACATTCTTGAATATCTTGTCGCCCGCATCGTCTTCCACGAAGTTTATCTCCACATAGTTGTCATAGAGTTCTGTCCCTACATCTCTTATGATGTAAGACTTGCCTATCTGCCGCGCTCCTTCAATAAGGAGAATCTTGTCCTCGTTAGTCCTGAGGTAGTCATCTATATATGATCGGATCTTTCTGTATAGCATTGGTTCTACACTTTTCTAAAAGATTTGATTATGCAAATATACACTTTTCTATTGAAACACATCTTTCAATTCTACACTTTTTCTACATCCTTTCAATTTTTTCGGTACAACTTATGTCGAAAGTGACTTTACTTTATCCCCGTACTCATATATACGCCAATTAAAGTAAAGTCAGAACTAAGGGAAGAAAAGAGATGGCTTCGCCAAACAGACAAGCCGATTTGCCGAAGCCTACCAATGATACAGCTGTTTTTTCTTTTGGCTGCAAAATCTTCGTGACTGCATCTTGCTTTTAGTTGACATCAGTTGGTGAAAATCCCACTTATTTTCGTACCTTCGCAATGGATAGAAAACAGGTGGACTTCGGACGGGAAAAGGAAGTTTTCCCGTTGGTTCTGATTCAAGTGAAAAGTGCGGCAAAACGGACGGTTTTTGACCTGAAAAACAAGCGAGAAAAGACTTTTCTACCGTTTAAAACGCAACTCTTTCACATTCAAGTTGTTCGGTATGCTGCATCGGAAACCATCACCGGTCTGGTTGCGGGGACCAAAAAGGTGGTCGTGGTGGCGAATGTACCGTCAGCGATTACATTTCCGGACAGCATCAATTACGGTTGGTTTGAAGATGCCGGTAATGTGATTGACCTCGACACACAGGCTACGACCGCCGACGGATTGTTCATGAGCGGGGAAGATACGGTTGTGCTGTCGGCCAATACCGTCTCCGAAGCGACCATTCCGATTAGCAGGGTTGTAGCCAAAGTGAAATTGGGAACGCTTACGATAGCGCCCGAAGCAGGCCATGATGCAGCTAAATTCGCGTTGACCAAGGTCATGGTCATGAAAGCCCGCAGTTCCGTCAAGATGGGGCTGCCTTCGGTGGATTATACGCCGAATGCCTTTTATGGAGGTATGCAGGGCGATAAGAGTACAGTGAAAACTTATCTAGCGGAAACCATCTCTACCGGCGATTATGCCAATCGTTATTTTTACGTATTGCCGAGCGATAACGGCGACGGCAATACCACGCTGATAACTTTGGCGGGAACCTATGACGGCCAGCCGGTCTATTTTCCGTTCCGTATTAACGATACGGTGGGTAGCGACGGTGCCACCAGCGACGGAACCTTTATCCGCCGCAACAGCGTGTATGTGGTGAATGTGACACTCAAGCGGCTGGGCAGCGGCAGCGACAATCCCGAAGTACCGGCCGACCCTGCTTCGCTGACCGTTACCGTCGAACCTCAGGAGTGGGCGACGGATTTGATTCAGAATGTAGAATGGTAGCAGGGCGGAAAAGCCGCACCCGTAATCCGGCAGGAACTGCTGAGGCAGCTCCTGCCGGAGGGTCTGCGGCATGCTTTGCAGAAGTATCCGGTCGTGAACAGGTCGATACATATCATACAGTTGTTGTTTGGAGGCGGTATACTGCTCCTCCTGTTGACGGGGTGTATCCGTGAGAATCGGGATAACTGTCCTCCGGAGACGGCGGTGCGTTCGGTCGTCCTGAAGGTCATGGATACCGTGACCGGTCGCGATATTACGGAGAACGGAGAGGCCGGCGGTGCCGAACTCTATCTGTTTGGGCCGACCGGGGAGTATACGGGACATGTTTCCGTTACGAGCGATGAAATCATGCACCGCATTCCCGTTATGCTTCCCGAGCGGAATCTGGCCGGCTGTCGTATTTCGGCATGGACGAATGTGGGGGCGGGGCAGCAGTTCCATATTCCGGACGACGGCAGCCGGCTCGAAAATCGGGCAGTTTCGCTGTTTATGGAGGACGATACGTATCACGGCGTGCCGGACAACCTGTTTTTCGGACAGTTGCAGCTTGCGTCGGCAGGAACCGGTATGCCGGAAGAGGTGACCGTCGTGCGCAAGAATGCCCGGATGCACATTACGGTCAGGGGACTGGACGACGGAGTGCCGGAAGAGCGTTATTATTTTACCGTTCAGGCGCCCAACGACGGGTATGATTTCAACGGGAAGCCGATGGCCGGTACGGCAACTGTCCGAAGGGCCGGAACATTCGGTCCGAACGGCGATTTTGCGACCGTAGGGACATTCAATATGATTCATACCGATACTCCGGACGATGCCGAAACGGGCGTCGGAGTAAGTCTTTATGAAAGGATGACCGTCCGGTCGGCAGATCGGTTGGTCGCGGCGGTTACGACCGATGATGACGGGATGCCCATTTCGCTGCCTGCCGGACAGACGGTCAATCTGTTGATAGATGTCGGACAGGAGGCGGGAATTTCCGTCCGTATGGAAATCACACCTTGGAACGAAGTCTATCAATGGGAAATTTGGTAATTGGGAAACGATATGAATACGAATAAGAATAGCGATATGTCCGGAAGTTGCGGTAGAGGCAGATTCCGTCCGGGCGGTTGGCGGACATTGCTGCTGTCGCTCTGCCTGCTCGCCGTGGCATGTGCCGAGCCGTCGCGGCGGAACAGCCGGTGACGAAGCGGTGGTACGTCTGACAATCAGTCTGCCGCAGGCAGAGCTGCCGGTCGGCAGGGAAAGGGCGGCTACCCGGTCGGAGGAGGCGGAGAACCTTATCTCGACGGTGCGGGTTCTCGTTTTTGAGGAAGTGGACGGCCGGTATCTGTACCGGTATATGTCCGAAGGAGAACGTTTGCAGGTTACCGGTAGTACGACTTCGTTCGAAGCCAAGTTGACGGGGACGGACAAGACGGTCAAATTGTTGATTGCCGGCAATTACGGCGATGCTTTTGCGAATTATGCTCCGGCTGCGGGCAGCGATGAGGCGACGGTGCGTTCCGGGTTGGGATGTTCTTTTGCGGGGCTGACGGGGACCCTGCCGATGTACGGGGAGGTAACGCTTCCCAACGGCTTGGTGCCCGGTGTGGAAAACCGTTTCGATATCCGTATGCTGCGGGCTGTTGCCCGTGTGGATGTGGAGAAGGAACTGGATGCTGATTCCCGTTCTTTCCGGATAGCGAGCGTAGCCGTCTACCGGCCCAATGACCGGATTCAAATTGCCCCTAATCGGCTCGCATCTGCCGATACGCCGCAGGTGACGGAACCTTCCGTGCCGCCCGGTGCGGGCAAGTCGCCGGTTCCGGTCGGGGTGGCGGCAGCTGAGGCCGACCCGTCGGCTGTCGGCGGGATTTACGTGCCGGAGGCTGCCGGCGAAACCGATGCGGCAGCCCAGTTGTCGGATGCCACCTGCATCGTGGTGGGAGGCTATTACGATGGGGCGTCGGAGCTGTCGTATTACAGAATCGACTTCAATCCCGGTGTGGAAGGTCATCCTTTCGGACAGGTATTGAGAAATCATAAATATGTTTTTCGGATTAAGAAGGTGACCGGAACGGGCTGGAGTGATGCCGCTTCGGCAGCGGAGAATCGTGCTACGAGTATCGTGGCCCAGGTAGAGGCGTGGGAGGATTTCACGACCGAAATGTATTTTGACGGAGACAATTATCTCGGTGTGTCATCCCGGACCCTGACGCTCGGTTACGTAGCCGGCAAGAGCGGACGGGTGGATGTACAGGCCACCGTACCCTATACCATCCAATGGCTTGATGCGTCGGGCGTTCCGACGGGTACGGCAGTGACCGGAGTCGGAACTACACTGACCGGTAACAGTAACTTTACGGTGTCGATAGGCCGCGATGCCGGCGCGGACGATGCGGTTTCGTATCTTTTGTTCACGGCTTCGCAAGACAACCGAACGGACCGGAACGTCGTGTCGCGGCTGCGCGTCAGCGGAGGACGGTGGACGTTCGATATTACCGTGACGCAGGAGAATCCAAGCCTGTATAAAGACCGAATCATCCGGGTGCTGTCGGTGCATGAAATAGGTTCGCTCGGTACGGGAACGCCCTCTTCCGCCAGCGGTATGGCATTGCGCCGCATACTGGACAATACCAAGAATTTTTCGCCCACCGGTACGGTCGTGGTGGGAGGCTTCGCCTTTACGGAGGTCTCCAATGTGGAGATGCAGGCGGTCAGCACGGGGGTGTTGGAGATATTCAACAGTATCAAACGAATCATCAATGCACAGGATGTCATCTATCTGACCTATAATACGGCCATATCGGACGAGTTGGCGCAGGCGGTACTCGCATGGTTGCGGGCCGATACCGGCCGTGTGCTTATCGTCGGCACGGATACCGAAGCGACCAATGCGAAACTGCGGCAGTATCTGACTTCGGACGGGACATGGAAATATTACTATCAGAATAATATCGGCGGTAATTTCAAGCGGGCGGCGCAGACCGATGCCAACAGACGCTTCTTTACGACGCCGTTCGGTCAGGTGGCCGAGAACGCGGTGGTTTCACGGGCGGACAACTATGCCGCCTACTGTTCCGATTATCCTTCGGCCGTGACGCCCCTGCTGGTCAGCACGGCTGCCGGACAGGAGAAGACGCTCTCTGTCGGTGTCAATCAGACATCCCGAATCGTTTACCTCGGCGATGCCAATCTGAACCAGAACGGCAGTCTCAGCACCCAGGCGAATGCAACCGGTACGGTGACGACGGATTTCGACCGGCTGACGGCCAATCTTTGGGCGTGGATAGTGGAACAGGTGTGTCAGAACGGATGATGCGACCTGCGGCTGTGCGTCGGTTCTCCGGGACGGCTGACCGGGGGAACGTTATAAATTTCAGACAATAAAATGAAAAGAGTAGTCATATACGGGATTCTATGCCTCCTCGGCTTTGCGGCCGTGCCGCATGGCGAGCTCGGTGCCCAGACGGTACGGGGAGCGGAACGGGAGATGCCTCGTCTCACGGTGAAGACCAATGCGCTTTACTGGGCGACGGCATCCTTCAATGCGGGACTCGAAGTCGGGTTGGACCGGCGTATTACGTTGGAGGTGACGGGCGGGTATAATCCCTGGACTTATGCGGACAATCGGAAGTTCAAGTTCTGGATGGTTCAGCCCGAGGTTCGGTTCTGGCCCTATCGTCGGTTTTCCGGGCACTTTATCGGTGCCAACTTCATCTATTCCGACTTTAATGCCGGAGGTATCGAGTGGCTGGGAATGGGGACGCGGCGTTACGAAGGTTCGCTGTTCGGAGTGGGACTTTCGTACGGGTATATGTGGAGTATCGGAAAGCGTTGGCATGTGGAGGCCACGATAGGAGTGGGGTATGTCAGTCTGGAGTACGACGAATACGTTTGGAAGCAGTGCGGTCGTTTCCTCGGCCACGGCCGGAACAGTTATCTGGGACCTACCAAAATCGGCGTATCTTTCAGTTATACCATTATGTAGATGTCCGTCGTTTTCGGCGGAGAGGCCGTGCGGATAAAAGGCTGCGGGAGGCGAATTGTTCACCTCCCGCAATTTACGGCCGGCGTATGCCGGCGTGCCCGTGCTGCATATCATGCGCTCTCCTGTGTCCCGAGCGTGTTTTTCACGATGCTGCCATCTTTGACGATTACCTTGAACGCGGTCTCGGGATGTTCTATCAGGCTGATGTCTTCGAGCGGATTGCCGTCTATCACCAGCATATCGGCGAAGGCGCCCTCCTCGATGACGCCGAGCGTACCCGGATAGGGATTCCGCGCTCCCGACATTCCCAGCAGTTGGGCGTTGTCGTGCGTCACCATTTTCAGAATCTCGAAATTGCTGAACCACTTTTGGAGTTTGACGATGCCATGATTCTGGTTTTTCGTATTTTTAGGATTGAAAAGCAGGTCGGTACCCCAGGCGAGCTTGACACGGTATTGTTTCGCCAGGTTGTAGGTACGGTCTGTACCTTCGGTGATTTGGACATGTTTGGCCTGTTGAACGGGGGAGGGGTACGTGTTGTCTTCGAGAGCGAATGCCTGCATGCTCAGCCATGCACCGCTCTCCGCCAGCAGCGCCATGGTCGCTTCGTCTATGAGGTGTCCGTGTTCGATACTTTTCACTCCTGCTTTCAGCGCACGGGCTATTCCGCGCGGATTGTATACATGTACCATGACATAGGTGCCCCAATCTTCGGCGGCCCGAACGGCCGCCTGCAGCTCTTCGTCAAAGAATTCGGTCACGTCCAGCGGGTCGTACAGCGATGCGGCACCTCCGCCGGCCATGAGTTTTATCTGCGAGGCCCCTTTTTTCAGGTTCTCCCGGACAGCGGCCGTTACCGCGACGGGGCCGTCGACTACTCTGGATGCGCCGAGTTCTTCGACGTGTGCCAGACCGCAGCAACAGTCGCCGTGCGCCTGTTCGTAGACCGGACTGAAATCGCCGTGTCCCGAGGTTTGGGAAATCATGGCACCGCTCGGATAGATGCGCGGGCCTTCCAGAACGCCGTTGTCTATGGCGCGTTTCAATCCGAAGACGGGGCCGCCCGCATCGCGTATGGTCGTGAATCCTCTTAGCAGGGTGGCGGTCGCTTCCCGGCCGGCTACGAGGTAGGTGTAGGAGGGTTCTCCGGCCAGCAGGTCGGCCATCGTGTTGCAGCATAGATAGGCATGCCAGTGCGCGTCGATAAGGCCCGGCATAAGGAATTTTCCGGTACCGTCTATAACAGTGGCTCCGGCGGTCGTTTCCGGCGGCAGGGGCTGTGCCGAAATCTTGTCGATGAGATTGTTTTCAATCAGGATGTTGCCTTTGACGGTTTCGGGGTCTTTCCCGTTGAATATTTCCGCATTTTCTATTACTATTTTCGTGTCCATATGATTGTGTTTTTAATGTTTCTCGGTTGTCCGGTATTTGGAGCCGTGGCCATGCGGGTACAGAGCTGATGCTCGGGTCGGCCGATATGCCCGTATGATATTTATTGCATATTCCGTGCCTTTCGTTCGGGACAGAATATGGTTCGGAGGCTTTGCGATACGCAGAGTTCGGACCGGCTGCATAGGGCCCGGATACCTTGCGGATGCCCCGTTATACACAGGGTGAGAATTTTCTATAACATGAACGTGCCCGGACGGCGGTCTGGGCGGCTATGCGGGGGACTATCCCTTTTTGTTGGTAGGTCGCTTCCTGCGATGGTGTGCGGGTAGTGTGTTTGAAACGATACTTGCCGTACTTCGGCAGAAAGAGGGGCGGCCGACGGTGCATAAGAAGGGCTGTTGCCGTATCTTGCCGGCGTCAATTTGTACAGACAGTAACAGAAAAGGGAGTCGCGACAAATGCAACTCCCTTATTCAAGTGGTGCCACCAGGAATCGAACCGGGGACACAAGGATTTTCAGTCCTTTGCTCTACCATCTGAGCTATGGCACCGTGCGGTTATTAACCTTAAGCGGGTGCAAAGATAAGTAGAAAAATCAATTCTCCAAATTGCCGCGGCAGAAATTTTACGATATCGGATGTTCCGGATATGGTACGGCTTCTGCGCCTGCCGTAGGGGACAGGAACGGAGGTTCGCTCCCCGAACGTTGGCAGCATACGGCGGATACCGTTTTATCGGTATCCGCCGTGGGATTATTCGGAGCGCATCGCCCGCAGGGAATTCAGGACTGCCAGTACCGTAACGCCCACATCGGCGAAGACGGCTTCCCACATGTTGGCGATACCGAAAGCGCCTAACAGCAGCATGGCGGCTTTTATCCCGATGGCGAATACGATGTTCTGCATGACGATGCGCATCGTCCGGCGGGACAGGGCGACGGCTTCGGCTATCCGGAGCGGATTGTCGTCCATCAGTACGACGTCTGCCGCTTCTATCGCTGCGTCGCTTCCGGCCGCCCCCATGGCAATTCCCACGTCGGCCCGTTTCAGTACCGGTGCGTCGTTGATGCCGTCGCCCACGAAGGCGAGCCTGGCCGATTTGCTTTCCGACGCCATCAGGGCATCCACGCGCTGTACTTTGTCCGCAGGCAGCAGGCCGGCGTACAGTTCGTCCATGCCGAGCTGGCGGGCCACCTCGTCGGCCACGTCGGGACGGTCGCCTGTCAGCATGACCACCTTCGCTATGCCCTCGCTTTTCAGCCGGGCGATGGCTGCGGACGACTGCGGTTTGACTGTATCGGAGATGACGATGTGTCCGGCGTAGCTGCCGTCCGTTGCCAGATGGATGATGGTCCCTTTGCATTCGCACGGTTTCGGAACCACGCCGGCACGGTGCATCAGTTTCTCGTTTCCGGCATATACTTCGTGTCCGTCTACCTTTGCCCGGATGCCTTCTCCGGCAAAGTTTTCCATATCCGATACCCGCGATTTATCGAGCGGCCGGGCATAGGCGCGTCGCAGCGAGGCTGCCACGGGATGGTCGGAGTAGCTTTCGGTCAGTGCGGCCGTTTCCAGCAATGCCGTCTCCGGAATGATTTCCGGGTGGACGGCCGTGACGGTGAAGCTGCCTTCGGTCAGCGTACCGGTCTTGTCGAAGACGACGGTACGGACACGGGCCAGTGTTTCCAGATGGTTGGACCCTTTTATGAGAATCCCTTTGCGGGATGCACCTCCTATGCCGGCGAAAAAGGTGAGCGGGATGGATACCACGAGGGCACAGGGACAGGAGATGACCAGAAAGATGAGAGCCCGGTTGAGCCATACGAGCCAATCCCCTCCGGCGAGCAGGGGTGGGACGACCGCCAGCAGAAGGGCGGCGATGACGACGGCGGGGGTGTAATAGCGGGCGAGCCGGGGGATGAATTTCTCGGTGGCGGCCTTGCCCGTGTCTGCGTTCTCTACCAGGTCGAGGATGCGGGCTACCGTCGATTCGCCGTAAACGCCGGTCGTCCGTATCCGGAGCAGGCCGGTCATGTTGAGGCTGCCGCTGAGGACGATGTCGTGTTCGGTCACCTCCTTCGGCAGGCTTTCGCCCGTAAGGGCTGCGGTGTCGAGTGCGGATGAACCGGCTACGACGACACCGTCCAGCGGAATCTTCTCGCCCGGCTTGGTGACGATGATGCTGCCGGCCGGGACATCATCCGGTGCTACCCGGTGCAGTTCTCCACGGGCATCTTCCAGATTGGCGTAGTCGGGACGGATATCCATCAGCGCTGCGATGGATTTGCGGCTCCGGACTACGGCCATATCCTGAAACAGCTCTCCGGTCTGATAGAACAGCATGACCGCGACCGCTTCCGGGTATTCGCCGATGGCAAATGCGCCGACGGTCGCGACCGACATCAGAAAGTTCTCGTCGAAGATTTTGCCGTGCAGGATGTTGCGGACTGCCCGGAAAAGGATGTCGGCACCGATGACGAGATAGGCTGCCGCGCACAGGGCGATGTGCAGGGCCGGCGACAGTAGCGGCAGCCAGGCGGTGCCGAGAAGCAGTGCGCTCGCTGCAATGCGCACTACGGTGTTTTTTTGTCCTTTGTTCATATGATTGCCGATTGTGTTTCTGTCGGCAAAGATAGGAGGGCCGGAGTGCAACCGGGTTGCAAATGTCACTCGTGCCGTTTCGCCCTGCATGATGCGCAGAGCCCTTTGAGCAGGTAGTCGATTTGTCGTACTTCGAACCCTGCGGGATAGCGTACGGCGGGGATATGCGTGTGGTCCAGACAGAAGGTCTTGTGGCAGGCTTCGCAGTAAAAGTGACAGTGCAGTTCCTCGATGCCGCAGATATGGTCGTTGCGGCAGATGCAGTATTTGGTGGAGCCGCTGCCGTCTTCGAGGAGATGCACCAGATGGTGTTCGGCGAACAGGGCCAGTGTTCTGAAAAGGGTGGATTTGTCCACGCTGTCCAGCACCTCTTCCAAATCGGCCATGCTGAACGTGTCGTGGAAACGGTTCATCGTTTTGTATATGAGTATCCTGACAGATGTGGGGCGGATACCGTGGCGGTTCAGTATCTCGTCGGGAGCTGTCTGTCTGTTGTCCATGGTATGGTTTGTTTCCGGCAAATTTGGCGAAAAATCCGTCATATTCTTCGTCCCGGCCGGTTTTTCGGGTTCGGTTGCAGTTTTCGCCGGGCCGTCGAGCGCAGGATATTGTAAAATACGGTTTCCTGCAACCGTTTGTCCTGTCCTGTTTTCGTCCTATTCCATTATCCGTCGGCCCTGACGGCGTATGGCGGGGAGTCCGCGGGCTATCCCGTTGCTCCCTTAACGGATTACAGTTCAGGCGCATGAATCGTGTGTCGGCCTTTTCAGTCCGGATAACAGCTTCAATGTTAAAGAAAAAGATGCGCTTTCCGGTTCATCGTTACCGAAAAATCGTATATTTGTTGCTGGTTTTTTTAATGTCGGAAAAATGAGAATCGCAATTGCTCAGCTAAATTATACCATCGGAGCTTTCGAAAACAACAAACTCAAAATCATGGATGCCGTCCAGAGAGCCAAGGCCGACGGCGCCGACCTGGTGGTGTTCGCTGAACAGTCGATAAGCGGGGCGCCTGCCTACGATTTGCTGAACAAGGTGAATTTTCTTGACCTTTGCGAGGAGGCGCTTGTCGAGATAGCGGCCTGCTGCGACGGCATTTCGGCTCTGGTGGGGCTTCCCGTACAGGAGGGACGGTGGACGGTCAGTGCTGCGGCTTTCATCCAGAACCGCAAGATAGTCGGATATATTACGAGAAAGCATATCCTTCAGCGCGACGACGCCACGTTTCTTTATCCGGGCCGGGGGCGCGAATTCATACAGGTCGCCGGGCGGAAAATCGCTGTTGTGGTCGGAGAGGACATCATGCACCCGGACGAATGTTCCGGATGTGCGGATGCAGTGATAAATATCGGTTCGAGCAAATACGCGCGTCAGCGCATCGAAAAACGTTACGATTTTTTCGCCGGAATGGCTTACCGGCTGGGAACGGATGTGGTGTTCGTCAATCAGGTGGGAGCCAATACCGATGTGATATACGACGGCTCGTCGGCCGTTTTCAGTGCCGAAGGAAAACCGCTGGCCCTGCTTGCGGGTTTCGAGGAGGATTATCGGGTGGTGGAGCTCGGTGGCGTCCACGAACCCATGGAGGTACCTTATCAGGATAAGACGCGGAACGTATATCGGGCCATCAAGCTCGGACTGGCCGATTTTTTCCGCAAAAACGGTTATTCCAGGGCTTGCCTCGGACTCTCCGGCGGTATCGATTCCGCCGTTGTCGCGGCGCTTGCGGTCGAAGTGCTCGGGGCGGAAAACGTCCGGGTGCTGCTTATGCCGTCGCAGTTTTCGAGCGACCATTCGGTGGAAGATGCCATGCAGATGGTACGCACGCTCGGTATGCAGTACGACATCGTTCCCATTACGGACATTTACCGCAGTGTGGTCGATAGCATGAATCCGGTATTCGGCGAGGATACCGAGTTCGGGGTAACGGAGGAGAATATCCAGGCCCGTATCCGGGGCGTGCTGCTTATGGCCCTCTCCAACAAATTTGGACATATTTTGCTCAATACTTCGAACAAGAGCGAGTTGGCTCTGGGGTGGGGAACGCTTTACGGCGACCATACCGGGATGCTCAGCGTGATAGGCGACGTGTATAAGAGCGAGGTGTTCGATATCGCCCGCTATATCAACCGTAACGGGGAGGTGATTCCGGAGAACATTCTGCTCAAGGCGCCTTCCGCTGAACTGCGTCCCGAACAGAAGGATACAGACTACCTTCCGCCTTACGACATCACCGATTCGGTCATATACCGCATGATAGAGGAGGGCCAGTCGCGCGAAGAGATAATCAATGCGGGGTTCGATGCCGAAGTGGTGCATAAGATATATGCCATGATACTGCGCAACGAACAGAAAAGAAAACAGTTCTGCCCGACGCTGAGGGTTTCCACCTGTCCTTTTGGGGTACTCAGGGTGATGCCCATAACCAGTAAGTACGGGTTTTGACCGCACAGTCGGACGAGTATGGAAAAGCCGATAGAACATAAGGGCAGGGTGGTACTGGTCGAGGGCGACCGTATCGATGTCGAGATGACCGTCGAGGGTGCCTGCGCTACGTGCAAGGCTGCGAAAGCCTGCGGTATGGGAGAGAGTCGGGACAAGGTGGTGTCGTTGCTTACCGCCTCGGCCGGCCTGTACGAGGTCGGTGATGAAGTGATGGTTTCCATCGAACGGAAGATGGGGATAAAGGCTGCGACATATGCCTACATATTCCCCTTCTTCATCATGGTGGCGGTGTTGCTGGTGATGTTCGAGGCGGGTTTTTCCGAAACGGCTGCGGGGCTTTCGTCGCTCGGAGCGATAGCGGTCTATTATGCGGTGCTCGCCTGTTTCCGCCATCGTATTGAAAGGGATATCATTTTTAAATTAAGAAAGATATAAATGGGCATATTGGGATATACAATCCTCACGCTATGCGTGCTGGGTGTACTCTGCGCATTGATATTGTATTTCGTGGCGCAGAAGTTCAAGGTGTATGAGGACCCGCGTATCGACGATGTCGAAAAGATGTTGCCGGGGGCCAACTGCGGCGGCTGCGGTTATGCCGGTTGCCGTACTTTCGCCTCTACTGCGGTCGGTGTGGACGATATGTCCGGATTGTTCTGCCCGGTGGGCGGTGCGGAGACCATGAAGCGTATCGCCGATTTCCTCGGGAAGGCGGCGCCGGAACGGGAACCGATGGTGGCCGTACTGCGCTGCAACGGTTCGCAAGCCAACCGGCCTCGGAACAGTGTCTATGACGGTGCGTCGTCGTGTGCCGTGGAGGCGGCGCTCTATGCCGGTGAAACGGGATGTGCGTTCGGCTGCCTCGGCAAGGGCGACTGCGTGACCGTCTGCAATTTCGATGCGCTGCATATGGACCCGGAAACGGGACTGCCGGTCGTGGACCAGGAGAAATGTACGGCCTGCGGAGCATGCGTGAAGAAGTGCCCGAAGATGCTTTTTGAACTGCGTAAGAAGGGGCCGCATGACAGACGGGTTTATGTAGCCTGTATGAACCGGGATAAGGGCGGAGTTGCCCGCAAAAGCTGTACGGCTGCCTGTATAGGGTGCGGGAAGTGTGTCAAGGCATGTCCTTTCGATGCCATAACGCTGGTGAACAACCTGGCATATATCGATTTCAACAAGTGCCGTCTGTGCCGGAAGTGCGTGCCGGAGTGTCCGACGGGAGCCATACACGACGTGAATTTCCCGGCTCCCGCACGGAAAGCGGAGGCTGTCGCCGACCTGTCGTCCGTGCGGCCGGCCTCGGTGGCGAAAGAGCCGGAACAGCGTGGAAAATCAGAGAATTAGAAATCCTACGAGTATGTTGAAAACATTTCCCATAGGCGGTATTCATCCGTCGGACAGTAAGATAAGTCGGGACTGCCCCATCGAGACCATGCCCCTTCCGGAGACGGTGACGATACCTTTGTCGCAGCACATCGGAGCCCCCGCCGAAGCGGTGGTGACGAAGGGCGAACGGGTACGTACGGGGGAACGGTGTACCTGATTTCTGCTTTCTCCTGCCTCCTGACCG
>UMIH01003992.1_pt1 | contig 27042 bp, 29 predicted proteins | sample 1965771 | NCBI WGS metagenome assembly UMIH01 (sample SAMEA4836120, study PRJEB28245) | human gut metagenome | biome: gut microbiome; material: fecal sample | place: Denmark | collected 2008
CCAACAGAGCAAGCAATAAGCGACACCCAATTTTTAACAATTAAGAGGTTTTTCGACAGTCTGAAATCCCACAACGTTTAAGACGGTTGTGGGATTTTGTTAATCGGAGATCAAATACAACATTGTTTAAAAGACAACTGCGGCAAGCCAATCCCACACGAAAGTCCATTCAATAGCGATAGAAGAGAAAACACAATGCAAAGGAGGATAATATGAGAGAGATTGAAACAAAAAGGCTGTTACTCAGAAAACTGCGAAAAGATGACGCAGAGAGTATTTTCGGAAATTGGGCGAGCGACAGCGAGGTCGCAAAATATGTTACATGGAATGCGCATAAGGATATAAACGAAACCAAGGCAATTCTTGATATGTGGCTGGCGGAATATGATAGTGATAGCTGTTACCGTTACGGCATTGAGAATAAGGCAGACGGTGAGCTTATAGGAATGATAGATGTGGTCGGTTATCATCACGGAAATCCCGTGATAGGATATTGCTCCTGCCGCAGATATTGGGGCAACGGATACATGACCGAGGCGCTGGGAGCTGTTATGAAAGAGCTTGCGGAGGACGGATTTGACACATTTGTCATTGAGGCGGCGGAGGACAATGTTGCGAGCAACAGGGTTATTGTGAAGAACGGATTTCAGCTTGTGGACAAGAGAGAGGACAGGCTGTCGGAAATAAAGCCGCAGGTCGTTACGATAAATTCGTATAGGTATTATGTTGAAAAATAGATACAACAACAGCCGCCCGAATGGGTGGCTGTTGTTTATCGGTGCGGTTTTATGATATAATATCTATATTATACTCGATTTTCATGCGTTTTTCATTTAATTTTATCAGACACCCACCGCGGCTATTACACCGCGGCAGTGCCAAATTCAATTATTTATTTTGCCGCCGGCATCAACGCTATATAATCATTCGTGATACTGTTTTCGTCTGCCTTATATGTTCTCTTCTCAGCATAAACAGGTATTATACTGCCGTCCTTTGTCTTTGCGTAAGTAAGTATCATATCATTTTCAGCCGTGTACTCTGTTTTCAGAAGTTCATTGTGTGTCGGACAATATTCATCATCCTCGCCGTCCTGGTGCATACCAGGCTGAATGGCGTAAACGCCGTCGTTCGCCGCCATTTTCTTCTTGGCGTCATCATACGGCAGGATATTTACCGTACCTGTTTTCTTGACATACGGTGCTATTCCTTCAACCGTTATATAAGTATCACTGCCGTTATAATCGATAGTGACGGTCTTGCAGAACATTTCGTTATAATCAAGTATCTGCTCTTCTGTCGTAGCGGGCTTTTTCGTTTTCGCCGTATATCTTATCGTGGGATAGAATGCTTTATCTTCATTTATCTCATACGTTTCAAAAGAGCTTTCCTCATATCCTTCGCCGAAAACCGACGAGTGATTTTTGATATACTCCGCAAACTCACTCTTTATCTTTCCAAGCTGTTCATCGGTTACATAAAGCGAATCCGTCCGATTTTTACGGTGTTCAAGCGCCAATGCATACAGCGTTTCCGACGGATATATTCCCGCTATATGTGCCACGGAATTATCATCTGTGCTGAACGACTGTATATGCATAACAAGTACGCCCTTGTCGTCTACCCATATGCAGATATCCGGAAATGAAAGCTCTCCGCCGTAAGCAACCTTATACAGTTTATTCCTTATGTCATACCATACGCTCTCACCGTACAGATAATCAACATCGGGATAATCCTTGCATGTAAAGAACGCTTTATCGACCTGCTTTATTCCGTCCTCACTGTACAGTTCGATTTTGCTGTTTTCGTCAAAGCTGTATGTATCAAGCTGAGTTACCGATGCAAGATCGTCTACCGTGTATCTGTTGCTCACATCACCCGGCGCACCAAGACCGACAGAAAATTTATCATGTTGCACCTTGATGAAATCTCTTGCGAACATTGTTTTTTCGTTAATTCCGTTTGAGGTGGAATAATCGCTGTGTGACGATGTGTTGCTGTTTCCGCTGAAAAATGCGCTGAGATATTCTGAACCTCCGAGCGCTATCATTGCGGCGGTCGCTACTGTGATAAGGCAGAAGCAGGCGGCTGAAACGCCGAGAAATGCAGAGCTCAGATACCACTTTTTTTGGCGCGGCGTTTCGTCAAGTCCATCGGAAACGTACTTCTCGTTTATGTCACCGAATGCAGTAAAAAGAGGGAATGCTTTATGCTCGTTCATAATTTTTCTCCTTTCTGAATGTATACTTCTTTCTCCGAAAGGCACTTTCTGAGTTTAGTCCGTGTGCGGTTCAGAATAGATGTGATGTTGGTTTCGGTAAGTGCAAGCCTTTGAGAGATATCGGCTATGCTGTAGCAGGCAAAATAACGTAAGACGAAAATTTTGCGTGTACGCTCGTCAAGCTGAGCTAAAAATGCGTTGAGGACGGATTTAAGCTCATTGTTTTCTGCCGATTTTTCGGTGTTGTCCGTTGCGGGAATACATTCTTCAAGCTCTGACAGCAGTGCATCGGTTTCGCCACAGCGCTTGGAGCGAGTGTTATAACGAAGCTTGTCGAGGGAAAGGTTGCGAACGATTTTAGCCACATAAGCACAAAGACTGCGTGGTTTTTCGGGAGGTATCGTGTTCCATACTTTCATATATGTATCGTTTGTGACTTCTTCGCTGTCGCTTCTGTTGCCGAGAACGTTATATGAAATCGATGAACACAGTCCGCCGTATTTTTCTGACAGGAGCTTTAATGCCTGCTCACTGCGGCTTTCAAGCAGGGTGGTGATTTTCTTGTCGGATATATCCATATTACCTCTCCTTTTTCTCTCTTCATAAATTAAGACGATGTTTTTACGAAAATGTCACAGGGTATTGTAAAAAAGCCGTCCGTGTGGGCGGCTTTTTTATAAGTGTTTGTTTATATTAAGTATCAGACCTGTCGGTAAAGTGGATAATTCATCAATTTAATAAATGAATCTGCACTAACAAGTTGCTACCGCCGGTAGTGAATAATTCATCAATTAATAAATGAATCTGCACTAACAAGTTATTACCGCCGGTAGTGAATAATTCATCAATTAATAAATGAATCTGCACTAACAAGTTGCTACCGCCAGTAACGGAGGTCAAGCAAAGCTCAGTCTGTCAGAACGGCGAATTGGGAGTGGCGACCCGCCACACGGCGAATTTGAGGCGGCTCACAGCCGCTTATTGGGTCTTTTTGCGCAGGAGGAAACCGAGAAGCGAGAAGACGAGGAACATTCCGAGGTTTGCGACTACTACACTTGCACCGGCGGGGAAGTTGTCGGCATAGTAGGTTATCGCTATACCGATAATGTAGCTGACGCAGGAAACGATCGCAGAGCAGATCGTGACACTGCGGAAGCTCCTGAATACTCTCATTGAGGTCAGCGCAGGGAAGATTATAAGACTTGATATCAGGAGTGCACCCATAATTCTCATTCCTACCACAATAGTAAGGGCGGTGAGGAGTGCTATTATCGTGTTATATACACCTGACTTTACGCCTGTCGCCTTGGAGAAATTTTCGTCAAATGTCACGGCGAAAATCTTATTGTAGAATAACACGAACATTACAAGGACGATAACAGAACAGATTATGCTGAGTGCAAGATCGTCATTGCTTATCGCCATAATGCTGCCGAACATATAGCTGTTCATATCGGTCGCGCTGTTTGTGCCGGACACAACTATCGCACCGATAGCGAGCGCACTGCTTGACAGGAGCGCTATTGCGGCATCGCCTTTTATTTTGCCGTCAGAGCTTATTCTGAGCAGGATAAACGCGGCCGCTATTACTACGGGGATCGATACCTGTAACGGCGCTAAGTTCAGCGCGGAGGCGATCGCAAGTGCACCAAAACCAACGTGGGAAAGTCCGTCGCCTATCATTGAAAAACGCTTCAATACAAGGCTTACGCCGAGAAGTGCGGCACAAAGCGAAACGAGAAGTCCGACTACAAGAGCGCGGAGCAGAAATCCATATTGAAAAATCTCCAGCATTTTAACGTACCTCCTTTGAGCCTGTGTGGTGGTCGCAGGTGCAGTGACAGTCACAGGTGCTCATCGCGTGGAATATGTCGGTGCTACGGTACTCGGCGGTACTGCCGAAGAAATATGCACCGCTCTCCATATGGAGTATCTTTGTACCGTATTTCAGTGCGCCTTGCAAGTCGTGGGAGATCATAATTATCGTTACGCCTTGCTCGCGGTTTAGCTTGCTTATTATCTCATACATTTCGGCAGTTACGATAGGGTCCAGTCCCGAAACAGGTTCGTCAAGCAGTAAGAGCTTCTTTGTGGCACATAGCGCGCGGGCGAGAAGCACTCGCTGCTGCTGACCTCCCGAAAGATTGCGGTAACTGCGGTGGGCTATGTGGGTTATTCCGAGCAGTTCTATGTTATCGTCACACTGCTTTTTGTCGGCTTTTGAATAGAACGGAGAAAGTCCTTTCCTGCCAAGACAGCCTGAAAGCACGACCTCGCGGACGGTAGCGGGGAAGTCTTTCTGTGCGGCTGTCTGCTGGGGAAGATAGCCGATCTCGGTCTGCTTTAATCCGTCACCGAAGATTATTTCGCCACAGAGCGGGGAACGCAGTCCGAGAAGCGTTTTCATAAGGGTGGATTTACCGCTTCCGTTCTCGCCGACTATGCACAGATAATCACCTGCGGAAACATTGAAGCTGAGGTTCTTTACAACAGGCATTCCCTCATAGCCTGCGGTAAGATTTTTGCATTCTATCAAATATGACATTGTATCAACTCCTGTCAGCCGTTAAGGGCTACTTTCAGATTTTCAAGGTTTTGTTTCATAAGGTCAACATAGCTTATATCGTTTTCAAGATCCTCTTTTGAAACGTTGTGGCAGGAGTGGAGCATAAGCTTTTTCGCTCCTGTTTCATCACACAAAGTATTTGCTATCTTGGTGCTGCTAAATTCGAGGTAATAAACTGCGGGAATGCGGTTTTCTTTTATCTTGTCTGTAAGCTTTATCATAGTCGAAACGCTCGGCTCACTTTCATCTGAGCAGGCGCTGAATGCGGCGTAGCAGTCAAGCCCGTACTCGTGTGCAAGATATCTGAACGGAAACTTGTCGGCAAGCACTATCGTTTTGTTCTTTGCGTTGTCGATCGCTGTTTTATAATCATTGTCAAGCTCTGCAAGCTGTTTATCATATGCGTCCTTGTTTTCGGTGTAAAGCTTGCTGTTTTCGGGGTCGACCTCACAGATCGCATCGTAAACGGCGGATAGCATCAGGCGGGCGTTTTTCGGCGATGTCCAGATATGCTCGTCGGTTTCGTGGTCGTGGTCGTGGTCGTGGTGATTGTGCTCGTCTTCGTGCTCGTCTTCGTGCTCGTCCTCGTGCTCGTCTTCGTGCTCGTTCTCGTCATCTTCCGAAAGGGTAGGAACATAATCGATAAGTTTAACGATCTTTACCTTGCTTGTATCATTTGAACTGACTATTTTGTCTGCCCACTGTTCATTTTCGCCGCCGATATACAGGAATATGTCGCAGTTCTGAATTTCGATTATATCCCTTGCGGTAGGTTCGTAGTTGTGGATCTCGCTTCCTGCCGGGAGAAGTATCTTTAATTCGGCGTTTTCGCCTGCTATATGCTTTGCAAGGTCATACGGCGGGAAAACTGTCGATATTATCTTAAGTTTTGTGCTGTCGCTCTCAAAATAACCGCTTTCCGATGAGCAGGCGCAAAGACTCAGGATCAGTGCGGATGCGGTGAATAGGGAAAGCAGTTTTTTCAGTAATTTCATTATATCACTCTTTTCATTTTGTGTCGTGCTGTTTTGCGCATTCTCCGCAGATGCCGTAAAATACGGTGCGTGAGCTGTCGATAGTAAAATTGTGTTCAACGGAAATATGTGCCGCTATGTCTTTCAGATAGTCGCATTCAAGATGGATAAGTCTGCCGCACTTAAGACATTTCAGGTGGAAATGGTCGTGACATTCTTCGCCGCCCGAATACTGATAGCAGGCACTTTTGCCCTCGCTGAGGATATATTTTCTCACAAGGTGCTGTTCGCAGAGCTTTTCAAGGTAGCGGTAGACGGTGGTTTTACCGACCTGCTCGGGTTTCAGCGCATCGGCTATGCTGTCGGCGGTGAGGTGGCTGTCTGCGTTTTCTTTTATATATTCGAGTATCAGCTCGCGCTGGCGGGTGTTGTATGACACTTTGATCACTCCTCGGTAATTCTTGAAAATGAAATTGAAATTCATTTTCAAATCATTAGCTATTATACTCTCGTATTTTGTGAATGTCAAGAGGTAATGAGAAATATTCTTGAAATTTATAGTGAAATGTGATAAAATCAAAATATATGGTCGAATGCGAGGTGTAGGTATGGATAAGATACGCATAACAAGAGATGAAAATAACGCTGTTGTGTTGCGCTTTGACAAGCGTGACGACTGCGTAAGCTATACTGTATATTTCAGAAGGGAAAACGGCAGGTTCAGAGCGCTTATAACTACCGAGAAAACGGCAGTGAAGGTAAATGCCGTGCTCGGACTGTGTTATTTCAGGATAACGGGACTGACAGAAAACGGCAGAACGGTGAATATCGGAACTGTCGATACTTCTTCGCTGCTGAAAAAGACAAGCTTTATCACTATGGGCTCGTACAATATTCAGATGATAACGGAAAGAAGCCCTAAGTTCTCTGCGGATAATACATTAAGGCGGATTTCGCCGCTGACGGCATTCTTCCCTGAAAAGGTTGGCGAAAAGAACATTGACAGCGGCAAGAAAGCGTTTGAATATATAGAGAAGAATAAGTCGGACTTTTTTATATTTGACTTTTACGGCACGGCGGTACACGGACTTATAAAGGCGGAAAACACATTTCTGACGGGCGGCATAGACGGCAACGAAAAGCTTGGCGAAAAGCTGCCTAACATACTCCCGCCGGAGGTTTATCAGCCGCTGGTCGATATATTCGCAAAAGAGATACTTAAGCTGTATCCGAACGATAAGATAATACTTGTAAGGACATTGTCGCCCGAGTTCTACGGACTGTCGCGGCAGGTCAGAAAAAGTACGCCGAAGAACAGACTTAACGAGTTCCTTTCTAAGATGGAGGCGTATTTTATCAAGCTGGTACACCCTGTTGTTATCGATCTTTCGGGAAAGTATTTCGGCGACCTTGCGGTCAAGGGTGACGGTAAGGAGGCTGTATTTGACAGCTACTATTTTGCTGACTGTGAAAAGGCGCTTGATGAAATAATATCCGGTGAACCGGGAAAATTGTACAAGGAGCAGGATATCGATTCAAGGCTGGATCAGTTGATGTGTTATTATGACAGTGCGTGCTCAAGAGGGATACTTACGGTGCTGCTTGACAGGAAAGAGCCTGTGGATACGATCATGTTCCATACATCGAGGGAGTTTATTGCGGAGAACAGAGCGGAGCTTAGGGATATGATCGGACAGCACTATTCAAGTGTTACCGATATATACAGATATTACGATTTCGGCGACAATATCGAGATGAAAAATGCTGTGAAAGTGATAGCCGCATTGGAAAGCAATACTTTGCAGAACGTGACGCACGGCGAGCTTATAAGACTGCTTGACAGACAATACAGGATAAAGCGTCCGATAGCAAACTTTGTAAGAGCTACACTTAGCGGTGCACTCGGAAAAGAAGCCGATATAAATGAGCAGAACCTGCGGTTTATGACAAGACTTGCGTTTGAACTGTGGGAGGGAAGCGACCCTAAAGCAATACCTCAGAAAATAGAAGAGTATGAGAGAATACACAACTTCACGCTGATAGATATGTGGGGTACAGGCGTTATCAAGAGGGCGCTCGCTCAGGCAAAGCAGATAAAGATGAACACTGTTATAAACGGGGAGTCGTTTGTATGGGCATTTGACAAGCCGCATTCAATCGAAGAAAAGAGATTTTCGACTGCGGACAGATCCGGAGCAAAGGCGCTGTCGCAGCTTATGAGAAATTCTATACAGACGCTGACTGTAAGCTCTGCGCGCTGGATAGCGATAGATATGGCTGATGTTATTGCGGATAATGCCATGTATAACGGCGAAGGGTTTACGGTCGACAAGCAGTATGCAAATTCCGACCTTGCGGTTATTCTGGGAAAAGCCGGACAGCCGTTCACGTTTGACGCGGTAAAGGATAAGGAGCGTATACTTACTGCCTGCGACAAGCTCTCTGCATTTGTAAAGCAGAAGTACGGCAGTAATATCATTCTGTGCAGGACAACGCTCAATGATAAGGTGAGAGATCATGACGGCAGGATAAAGCCGCTTGTGACAGACAAGAAGAAATTTGCTAATGCAAAGGCTTTGCTTGAAATGTGCGAGGATAGGTTCATTGCGAATACCGAATGCTATGTGCTTGATAACTCAAAGAACTATGTTTCTGATGAAAACTTCGCTGCGGGCGGCGCAGGAATAGCGAGGTTTGAGGCGGATTTCTATTCTGCGGCGGCTGACTATATTGACTATATTGTGCAGTATAGCCCGGTGCAGAGGTGTTTTGAGAAGTTGTAAAGCAGTTTGAATGGAGGATACATGAAAAAGATAATTGTAGCATTTATGCTGTTACTCGGAGTTTTGCTAACAGGTTGCAGTAATGAGTTTGCAAAATCCGAATATGACAATAATAAACTGATTGCGGAAACTGCGGACAGGTATTCTAAGAGTGCGGCGGTAATGAATTATTATGATGATCATCTTACATTCACAGCAGGAAGCTTTGACGGCAGGCAGAGAGTGTGGTCGGAGAGCTACGACAGTGACAGGAACATTCTGATTAGCCTGAAATTGACACTTGAATCCGGTACGGCTAAAATTGTGCATATAGACAGCGATAACAATGTCGAAGTCATTGCAGAGTGTGACGGCGGTAAAATAAATTATGATTCCGTTGTTTATAACATTTTAATGAGTAAAGGCGAAAACCGCATTAAAATAGTCGGATATGAATGTAAAGAGTTGAATATTGATATGAATATAAACAACTGAGCCGAAACTACCCCGTGAGAATTTCTCACGGGGCAGTTTGATATCTGTTTAAGCTCCGACTTTAATTATCGGGGCTTAAGTGCATAGCCGGCTTTGATGTTCCGGATGACGTATTCGGTTGCTGTTGCAGCCGCAGATAAAGTAAATGAAATATGATAAAGCCCCATGGGGAATATTCCTCACGGGGCTTTGGCTTATTATGCGTTAATTACTTGATATCGGCGTGGTGTGCCTGTATTGACTTTACGCCGAAGTGCTTGTTGGTTTTGAGCGACTTTATACCCTCAATGCTTGCCTTTGCGGCTGCCATTGTCGTGATATAAGGTACTTTATGTCTGATCGCCGACTTGCGGATATAGCTGTCATCATTTGCACTTGTCTTGCCTGCGGGAGTGTTGATGATAAGCTGTATCTCGCCGTTTGCTATCGCATCGGTGATGTTGGGTCTGCCCTCGTACATCTTGTTGATACGCTCGGCGGCAATGCCTGCTTCCTTTATCATTTCATAGCTCTTGCCTGTTGCAAGGATACGGAAACCAAGCTCACTGAACGACCTTGCAATATCGAGCAGTTCGGGCTTATCTCTGTCGCATACGCTGAGGAGAACTGTGCCCTCAAGAGGAAGTCTTACCTGTGTTGCTTCCTGTGCCTTGTAGTAAGCTTCGCCGAATGTGGGGGCTATACCGAGCACCTCCCCTGTAGAACGCATCTCAGGACCGAGAACGGGGTCGACCTCCTGGAACATATTGAACGGGAATACCGCTTCCTTGACACCGTAGTGGTTTATCACCTTGTCGTGAAGCTCCGGTACGGGGGAGGGCTTGCCGGTCAGTGAAGATGTGATTATCTGTGTTGCAAGCTGTACCATGTTTATATTGCAAACCTTTGATACCAGCGGTACTGTACGTGATGCTCTGGGGTTTGCTTCAAGAACATAGACTGTATCGTCTTCTATTGCGTACTGCATATTCATAAGACCGCATACGTTCATTTCAACAGCGATCTTCTTTGTATAATCCTTGATCGTTGCAACCTGCTTTTCGGTAAGGTTCATAGAGGGCAGGATACAAGCCGAGTCACCCGAGTGAACGCCCGCAAGCTCGATATGCTCCATAACAGCGGGAACAAAGCAGTTCTTGCCGTCGGAAATAGCGTCTGCTTCGCACTCTGTAGCGTGGTGCAGGAAACGGTCTATCAGTATGGGACGGTCGGGGGTTACGCCTACTGCCGCAGACATATAGACCTTCATCATCTCATCATCGTGAACTATCTCCATACCTCTGCCGCCGAGAACGTATGAGGGACGAACCATAACGGGATAACCGATGCGGTTTGCGATTTCAAGTGCTTCGTCTACGTTTACTGCCATTCCGGATTCGGGCATAGGTATGCCGAGCTTGTCCATCATTGCACGGAAGTGGTCGCGGTCTTCCGCAAGGTCGATAGTTTCGGGAGTTGTACCGAGAATGTTTACGCCGTACTTCTTGAGGTCGCTAGCAAGGTTGAGCGGTGTCTGTCCGCCGAACTGAGCGATAACGCCGAGCGGCTTTTCCTTGTCGTGTATCGAAAGTACGTCTTCAAGGGTGAGCGGCTCAAAGTAGAGCTTGTCGGATGTGTCATAGTCGGTAGAAACCGTTTCGGGGTTGCAGTTTACGATGATCGATTCAAAGCCGAGCTTTTTGAGAGCAAGTGCCGCATGAACACAGCAGTAGTCAAACTCGATACCCTGACCTATTCTGTTGGGTCCGCCGCCTAAAATCATTATCTTAGGCTTGTCGCTGACAGGGCTCTTATCCTCGTCAAGGTGATAGGTGGAGTAGTAGTAAGCCGCATTTTCGGTACCGCTTACATGAATACCCTCCCATGCTTCCTTTATGCCGAAACCGATACGTGCATTTCTTATTTCTTCTTCTGTTACTTCAAGCAGTGAGCTTAAATAACGGTCTGAGAAGCCGTCAAGCTTTGCCTGCTTCAGTACAGCCTTTTCGGGAACTGCGCCCTTTGCTTTAAGCAGAGCTTCTTCTTCATCAACGAGCTCCTTCATCTGCTGTAAGAACCAGTCCTTGATCTTTGTAAGAGCATGGATCTCTTCGATAGTTGCGCCCTTACGCAGAGCTTCATATATTACAAACTGCCTTTCGCTTGTGGGGTATCTGAGCTGTGCTAAAAGCTCTTCCTTAGTCATATCGTGGAAGTTCTTTGCAAAGCCGAGACCGTATCTGTCCTTTTCAAGCGAACGTATAGCCTTCTGGAAAGCCTCTTTATAGGTCTTGCCGATGCTCATGACTTCGCCGACAGCCCTCATCTGTGTACCGAGCTTGTCCTCAGCACCCTTGAACTTTTCAAATGCCCAACGTGCGAACTTGATCACAATATAATCTCCGTCGGGGTAGTACTTATCAAGTGTGCCGTACTTACCGCAGGGGATATCCTTGAGGGTAAGACCGCAGGCGAGAAGAGCTGAAACAAAGGCGATAGGGAAGCCTGTAGCCTTTGATGCGAGAGCGGAAGAACGTGATGTTCTGGGGTTTATTTCGATTACAACAATACGTCCTGTTTCGGGGTCGCGGGCAAACTGGCAGTTGCAGCCGCCGATGACCTCTATGGATTCGATAATACGGTAGGACATTTCCTGAAGCTCTTTCTGTACATCTTCAGGAATAGTCAGCATAGGAGCGGAGCAGAATGAGTCACCTGTATGCACGCCGATGGGGTCGATGTTTTCGATAAAGCAAACGGTGATCTTGTTGTTATCGGCATCGCGGACAACTTCAAGCTCTAGCTCTTCCCAGCCGAAGATACATTCTTCAACCAGAACCTGATTTACGAGTGAAGCCTGTAAACCTCTTTCACACACAACTTTGAGTTCATCGACGTTGTATACCATACCGCCGCCTGCGCCGCCCATTGTGTAGGCAGGACGAAGAACGACAGGGTACTTAAGCTCCTCTGCGATCTTTACAGCTTCGTCAACCGTGTAAGCAACTTCACTTCTCGGCATACCGATACCGAGATCCTTCATTGCATTCTTGAACTCGATACGGTCTTCACCACGTTCGATAGCGTCAACCTGAACGCCGATTACCTGAACGTTGAACTTTTTCAGTACGCCTGCCTTGTCAAGCTCAGAGCAGAGATTAAGTCCTGACTGACCGCCGAGGTTAGGCAGAAGCGCATCGGGACGTTCCTGCTCGATGATCTGTGTCAGTCTGTCGAGGTTGAGCGGTTCAATATAGGTGATATCCGCAACATCGGGGTCTGTCATAATAGTTGCCGGGTTGGAGTTTACAAGCACTATTTCGTAGCCCAGTTTTTTGAGTGCTTTGCAGGCTTGTGTTCCCGAATAGTCAAATTCACACGCCTGACCTATAATAATAGGACCTGAACCTATTATCATAATTTTGTTGATGTCCTGTCTTTTTGGCATATTTTCTCTTCCTAACCGCACTTTTGCTGTGCGTAAATTTATTTGCCGTATTCTTGGCATAATTTATTAGAATAATAATATCACAAAATCCGACTGAATGCAATAGAAAACTTCTTTATACGGAAGATTTATCCTTAAGGTAGTGTTTTTTATAATCGAATGTGAAGTTACGGGTACAAATAGAGCCGACACGCTGAAGGGTCGGCTGATGATATCGGATTATGCTTTTTCAAATATAAGAATCTTTTGTGCGATTTTTCTGAGCAAGGGAAGCTTTTTGAACGGCTTTAAAATCGGCATTATAACAGCCATTCCGCGGACAATATCGTCATTTTTGACGCATTTAAATCCGTCCGCCGCTTTTCCTAAATCATCAAAGGTATCAGCACCGAACACAAACTTTGCGCCGGTATCATGAATTGATTTTTCGGTATGCTCCTTGTTTACCCACTTCTTGGCAAGGCATTCCATAAGCACTGTTGCGTTATCGAATTTATCCCTGATGATCGACAGCATCTGAGCGTTTTCATCAGAGGTAAGATACATGGAAAGTCCTTCTATTATAAAAAGCATCTTTCCTCTTTTGGCGACCTTATCAGCCCAAGCAGGATCGGTTGCGGAAATCCCTATTGTAGACACCCTGCCTGATTCGTGATATATTGCATCACGAACCTCTATAGTTTCCGGCAGATCGACATTGTACCATGTTATTCTGCCGTTATCCATACGGTAAAATCTTGTATCAAGTCCGCAGGCTATGTTTACAACTGTGCAATCGGGATTTTTGTTTATAAAGTCTTTTACAAGTTCATCAAAGACGATGGTTCGTGCGATCACTCCGTTGCTCATTGTTGAATCTTTTTCGGCTTTTGAAAAATCATAATCTATTTTTTTGACAAGCTCTATTGCTTTTGCATCGTAAAACTTGGCGGTCTTTTTCCTTGAATACTTGGCTCTTGCGTAGAAGCTTTGTAGCATCGTTTCGGCAGAGCCTGTAAGCAGAGGGTTGATTTTCTTTTCTTCCATATTAACTCCGTATAAAACACAAAAAATCGGTTATTCTAAACTAACTTAAATATATTTTATCACATCACAGGCTTTGTGTCAATAACAAAAGTTATACGTTATCGGTCTGAAATATAGCTGTATAAGAAGAAAAAACGCTCAATATCATCGGATTTTGCGGAATTTCACAATAAAATCAAAAAAAGACTTGACAAAGAAGTTAAGATTTGTTATAATAAATCACGTTGTGAAAACAACCCAAAAGTTTTATAGCTTTTGAGCCACTAGCTCAGGCGGCAGAGCACCTGCCTTTTAAGCAGGGTGTCCCGGGTTCGATTCCCGGGTGGCTCACCAACAATCCCTTTAGCAATGCGGATTTACGCAGTTGCTAAGGGGATTTTTTGTATCACAAAAAAGTTGTTTGTAATACAAAATTAAGCCGCAGCTACGCCGATCGAGTAATCAGACGTGCTATTTTGAATTACAAAACGGCACAGCAGAACGAATATACCGTTCGATATGATTCAGATTAACAAGCAGCTTTTCTTTTTTCAAGATTTCATCATCAACAGACGATAAATAACGCTTGCGTTCTGCAATCTTCTTTTCCAACTTTGGAAGCTCGTCAACATAAGAATGAACCAATGTTTCAATCTTTTCGGAAAGACCTACACCGGACATCGACATTAACAAGTTGTAAGTTTCTTCGGTCAATCTGATTGACTTTTGTATGTTCTTCATTTGTATCTATCCTTTCATTATTCGCCATATAATCAAGATGACTTCTATGCTTGCTTTGAAGCAATCGTTTATTTTGTGCCAAATGTAAATACATTGATGTAACTTGAAGATCTGAATGACCTAATATCAATCGTAACGTTTCCAAGTCGCCGCCGTCAACAAGATAATTTGTAGCAAATGTATGCCGCAATAAATGCGGGTGCAATCTATCTATCCCGGTGCACTTTTTCAATTTTTGGAATACCTGTTTTATTGTATTCGCATTGCAAGCGTTACCGAAACGATCCACGAAAACCGGATCAGATCCGCCAGCTCCGGCACGGTAATAAGTTATGTAATGTAATAATACATCATGTGATAGTTTACCAAGCGGCACAAATCTTTGCTTGCAGCCTTTGCCCGTAACAAGTAAAAAATCATGTTTGAGATCCACATTACACATAGTCAATGATAATATTTCACCACGGCGAAGACCGCTATCGCACATAAGAACGACCCAGCAGAAATTACGCCGTTCAAGAACCGTATCGCCGAAGCTCTGAAGCAGAAGATTGATTTCTTCATCGTCAAGCGGGAGCTTCTCAGTTTTATGTACCTTTGTTGTTTTTAGCTTTCTGCTGAAATCGGGGATCAAATCTTCCTGAATGCAGAAATTATAAAAAGCTTTGACGCAACGAACGTGTGAATTAACGCTGGAACTCTTAAGCGGCTTACCGTTATGTTCGTATTCATGCAAAAGATACGAACAATAAGCCTTGTAATTAAATATCGTCAGATCGTCTATTGTCGAATCAGACCCTAACCAACGGAAAAATGCGCCGAGATTTTCTCGATACCATATTAGCGTTTTAGGACTGTTATTGCGGAACAATTGTTCATCGACAAACATTTCAAATGCTTCTGTTACTTTCATCATAAACCTTTCATCACCCAGTCATCGCCGGCAGGAACATAATTTGTATTACAATTGTGCTCGATCGCCGGGGAAGCTGTGGCTGTGTTTGTATTACAATTGCGCTCGAGCTCCGGCAAAGCTACGGCTGTGTTTGTATTACAATTGCGCTCGAGCTCCGGCGCAGCTGCAGCTGTGTTTGTATTACAATTATTATTTTCGGCGGCTATGCGTGCTTTGTATTCGTTGATAATGCGCTTCTGATGTACATTTAACGATTGACCACGCAAGCGCAATTCTTCGAGAAATTGAGTTAACCCCACACATTTTATATATGTGTCTACGGAATTACCAGCCTGATGAAAGACATAACGACCGATACGGGATAGATTATAGTCTACAGTCTTAGGAGTATAAAGTTTAACTTTGTTGCAGTTGCCTAAGAATTTATCCCAAAACTTTGACGTTTTCCAACGGCGTTTATTACTATCGGATTTGTTGGGTTCGACAAATCGCAAATAGTTCTTCAAAATACCGCAGTATTTTTCACCCAAGGGAAGTTTATTTCTGATGAAATTCAGGGCATATTCATCTTTAAAGACCGTTTCGCAACGAATCCAATGCCTACCGTCTGTATATCCCCGCTCACGTGCCTTGTCATATACTCGGCAGTACATATCAGATTGACGAACGCCGAATTGTAATGACCATGAATCGACCTCACGAGTAATACTGTCAACTATCTGCGCTTTATGCGTTTTGCTGACGTATTCACGATTTAATGTCTTCATAACCATATTGCGTATATCAAATATGCCGTCATGATCATCAAATGCAACGTCTAAACGTGTAACGTGATAGTTTTCTGTATCTAACGCCATTTCAAATAAACGCCACCAATTACCATCAGTATACGTTTCAAAATCTCTGCAACCTTGCCCGGTAAACTCAATCAAAGGATAATCAGCACTTTTCTGATTGTGATTGTAATGTATTGACATACCATCAAACATAACACGATTTTTATAACCGTAAAATCCGTATGTATCTTCAAATTTCACATCTGATGTAAAGCCGATTTTATCAATCAAACTTTCTACCGAATCAATCTTTGAAGTCATGGCGAACCAGTCGTATAAAATGATGTTCTTACCACGCTTTTCAGATCCGAAATACGGATCTTCGTCTTTCCAGCCGGAAATGTTGTCCGGATCCATGACTTGCAAGGAAAAACTACCTTTCAACTTTTCCATTGTTAACCCCTTTGTTGTGCACGGACGGAGCAGAGCTCGGAATAATCGGCTGTGCATTCCGCAAGGTAATCATCAAACGCTGCTTCGGCAGCGTCGATCAGATCATCATCTGTTACGTCATAAAGATTATCAAAATCAAGCACCTTGTTCACCTTCTTTCTTTCGCTGGGCATTAAATTCCGCAGGCGATAATATGGTTTTCTGTTGCAACTGCTTAGGCTCAGAAGCATTAAACATTGCCATTGTATCATAACAGCGTGCTACACGCTTATTTATATTGAAAAATCGTGCGTCGATCTTCTCCTGAAGCGGATACCAATAGCGAACAGCTACAAACTTCTTACGAAGCAAAATCATTAAAAATTTACCCTTACCGCCGAAGCACTTTAAATTGCGGTGTTTGTATTCAACCTCTATCAGACCTCGGACTTGACGATCTATAGATCTATCATTCTGTGTAATCAACAGAATATCATAATAGTAATGACGATGAACACTCAAAAATTCAAGCCACTTAACACGCTCCTTGAGATCAAATCCTCGGGTATTAAATTTAATATGCGCTTCGTCTATAATGATTAACGTCTGAAACTTATTAGGATCAGAAGTAAAATTATGATGCTGCAACGCATAATCAATCAGAAAATCGACAGACAGATCAAATATATTGATATACTGGAAATCACCTAAATGCTTGTTATTGCACTTAAACGGATATGTGCAGATAATATTACGACCACGCTTTAAATAGAAATCTATCCATTCGGTAGCGTGATAGGATTTACCGCTTCCGGGAGTACCCGAAAACAAAGAAAGCATATAATCACCTACTTAATTTATTGCACTGACTTTACGCAAAATCAGCTGATACATATAATAGACAGCAATGCACGCAATCCAAGACCCGGCTATAATAACCATAGAATTGAACGGTACATAATAATTCAGAACGCCGAGCCAGTAATCAAACTCCTTTCCGAAAGATATATTCCGAAAAGGTGAATCAGGCAACAGCGCAAGAATAAATTGAAATATCTGATTTGCTACATCGTTAATACTCTTGATAATATCATTCATAAAAAACCTCGCTTGACGGCGCCGCAGGTCCCCCACTCACACCCACGCCCCCGCGGCGCCGTCCACTTGATTTTTAATGCTTGATAACGTGGGGTGTAATTTTTATCAAAAATGCGATAAACGCAACATATGTAACAGTACGAGTAAACACACGAATTATATCAACGCCGTTCAGTTGGAACTGCGTCAGATCAAGAACGATTTTTTCATCGACCTTGTAATCTTCGCCTGCTATATCAAGCGTTGTCTGAATTGGTATTTCAAATATCGGCTTCTGTTCATCACGGACGAATATCGTTACAAGATTATATATGTCAAACGGCAACGAAAACGGAAATTTATCGGTTATAGAATCAACGTCAGGCGTATCAATATCACCTGCGTTGCCTTGCTCAATTACCTTTTCAGCTTCTTTTGTCTGTTCGTTGGTAACTGTGATATCTTTTGTCTTCGCGTCAACATTAACAGTTCCTTTTGCTGTGCCTGAGCCGACTCCGGCAAGACCCATATTGCCAATGGTGTTTTCAACGCCGGTAAGAGGGATTGAAACATCATTTCTTTTATTTTCAATAGCGCCTTCGGTAGCGGCGATCTTAAATCCGGAAAATGCGGAAGAACCATCTTTCAAAAGAACATATCCGCATTCCTGAACAGGCGAAGAAGGGTCAAATTCTGTACCGCCGAGACCAACACGAAAAGAACGGTTATTAGACAGATCATAATCATATGATACAGAATCAACGGCATTAACTGCGCTCATGGACGCTAACGTCAAATCAGAAGACAAACTAAAACTTTGAGAACAAGACAAACCCTCAACGTAAGCTCCGTCATGCTGAGAATATAGCTCAGAATCAATTTTTAATGCAGGTGTAGATACACCGCTGTCGATTTTACCGCTACTCCATGATAGATACTGAAGCGAAACGGAATGAGCGCCAACGACATATCGTAGATTAAGAAATGTCAATTTATCGTTCTGAACGAAATACGGTACAAAATTAGGTTTGAAACTCGAATGAGGTCTTAAATCAGTACAACAAACTGTCTGATCCCAGCCTCGCCAAGTAGATTCAATGTACTCGGAAACGATAGAAAAATACGTTTGAACGTAATTTAGTCCGTTTTTGTTTTTATATATACCGAACTTGTCGTATGTTTCGGAAACAGCATTACACCATGATGTAGTCGGCATTGATATATTACCGTCATCGTCAACGTGAATAACTATACTGCCATCGGCAAGACCTTTATTTAAAACTTCAAGTGCTGAATGAATTGCTTCCTGCGGTGTTTTAAGACCGAGTGACTCGGCGATATTCCAATGACTTTGAACCATTTTGGTTATTTCTGCTTCTCCCTTTTTCAATTCAATGGCGGCGGCATACTGTCCGTCTACATAATATGGCGTACCGTCAGGAAGATATATATCAGCGTCGGGATTATCACGGATAAACTGATTATGCGGAGTAACGACGAAGCCGAAACAGTCGGCGAATGCGTCGGTAAAGTCGTAACCTGTGCCACCTGTCATTTGATTGAATAACGTTCCCATTAAAAGACCAGCGGCTACAGAAGCTCCGACTTCCGCAATTACGGCGGACGCAGGAACGGCAAGAAATGAATTTGCAAGTAGTATGCCAAGCATACATACGGCAGTCAGACCGCTGATAAAACGCTTTCGCATTTGTATTACACCCCCTTTTAAACTTATAGCCCCATTTTGAAAACGGGGCTACTTGTGATACAGATTAGTTTGCGGCAGTGCCGAAAAGCTTCTTGCCGAGCTTAAAAAGCTGAATAATTGCATACATTCCAAGACCAGCAACAGCAACGCCGATAACAACAGGTACGAGAGCCTGAACAAGAGCAACGAACTGTGTTTGAAGCGTAGAACCAGCCGAATTAACGATAGTTGAAATATCTAACGTTGTAGCACTACCACCTGCACCCTCAGCGCAAGCGGCTATTGCCATAGCAGAAGCGGCAACTACACCTGTACCGACAGAAAGCATAATCTTCTTAGTCTTGCCGGAAAGATTCTTAAGGAACTTGAACATTATAATACCTCCATATTAAAAATTATTTTTGAAAATGGTCGATAAAAGACCACTTACAGCGAAACCGATTGCCCATACTATAGCGGCAACTACGAAGCCAACAATCGTATAGGCGACAAGCAGATACATCAATGATTCCATAATTGATAACCTACTTTCTGAATTGGCGGAATAATGTAACGCCAAAAATCATAGACACAGCGCAGACAAGATACACAAGTATAATTTTTATATCTTCGAGCTGAGCCACAACATCAGTTATTTGCATTATTGCCACCGGGAAAACTTGTTTTTGTTGCAAGCCGTTTCTTGATCTGATTACGTTCAATGATTTTCATAACTATGAACGCCACGGCAAGAATACCGAAAAATATCAGAATGAACGGAACGGCAGAAATCAGAATATCCATTTCATGCACCTTTCTTATACTGTTATACCAACGATTTTCTGCTTAGGATTGAACTCGCAGTCAATGACTTCTCCGATGTGCTTAATAAGCTCATCAAGCTTGATACCGAAATCATTGAATACTTTACGATCAATGTACTTGCTTTCGGCTACATTGCCGCATGTGTTTTCGTCAGAATATGCAATGAAAAGCTTAACGCCATCAACAGTTTTTCCGTCGTTCGTTTCAAATGCTTCGATATTCTTGACACCAACTAATGTTACTTTCATGGGTTTACCTTCCTTTCAGTGAAATTTTCTATGTGAATGGGTATACTACCCACTACAACAATTATATAGTTGTGTACCTATGAAATCAATTCGCAAAATGAACAAAATATAGGTACACAACTATTCACATTGCACAAAAAATATGATAACATTACCAAGAGGGCGATAAAATGAGCGATAACCCACAGACAAGAGCAACAAACAAATATCATAAGAAAGCATACGATAGGATAAATCTAATAGTAAAAAAGGGCGAAAAGGAAATTATAAAACAGAGAGCAGAACAGTTAGGAAAAAGTGTTAATCAATACATTACAGATTTAATCAACGAAGATATGAGGTAAAACAATGGGACTGTTTGAACGATTATTAGGTGAAGAACCAAGCCTGTTTGATCAATGGGGACATGATGATCCCGGAGAATTTGGAGAATACCTAATAACATACGCTCTTGATAATAACAATATAGGCGGATATCTAAAGGTATTGAAGAATCTCTATATACCAATTGGATATGGAAAAACAACAGAAATCGATGTAATAATGATTCATCGAAAAGGTATATTTGTATTTGAAAGTAAAAATTACAGCGGCTGGATATTTGGAAGTAGAAACGATAGATACTGGACACAATCGTTAAAGGGCGGTCAAAAGAATAGATTTTATAATCCTATTTTACAGAATCAGACACATATAAATGCACTTTCGAGAATTTTAAAGATTGATAGTGATAAATTTATATCTATGATAATTTTCAGCGAACGTTGTACACTAAAAAAAGTTCCCGAAGACGAGCAAAACTTAATGATAATGAAAAGGAAAGACGTAGTTGACAACACCAACGCAAAATTATTTTCTTTAGATGATAGAATTTTCACAGAAAAAGAAGTCGATGAATTGTATGAAAAATTGAAAATGTACTCAGACGTAAACGAAGAAATTAAACAAAAACACATAAATGACTTCAAAAAATAAAAAACAGCGCAACCGCAGTGATAGTGCAGAGTTAAACGCTGTTTGGCTGTACAGGCTACCCCCCTATTAGCATAGGGGGGTTATACCGCCATCATGGCGGTTTTTTTGTTTTTTAACGGTATTCTTCAAGCCCCGGCGAAACCTCGGCAAGAGGGACGCAGGAAAAGTCAGAAAATCAGAAAAGCTCAGATAAGCTCAGGAAAATCAAAGATTTTCTCCGACCTTATTCCGACCTTTTTCCGATTTTTCCGGCTTTTCTCCGCTGGAATTGTGGGCGTGGGCAATTTAATTTCATTTCATTTAACGCAGAGATTTTTTCTCTTTTAAATTCTTTTAAGCAGGGTGTCCCGGGTTCGATTCCCGGGTGGCTCACCAACGATCCCTTTAGCAATGCGGATTTACGCAGTTGCTAAGGGGATTTTTTGTATATCGGCGTATGTGATTTTAGCAATGATTATAGGCAGGGTGTCCCGAAACAGTTCCGTTTTTTCAAAAGAAAATTACAAAAAATTGTCGACAAAACTTGACAACTGTGTCGATATCGTATAATATATAGTTATAACCGCAAGAAAAGAGATATTTATGACCAAAAAGGAAAGAGCAAGGCTTGTTATTGATGTGCTTGCTGAGTGTTATCCCGATGTAAAATGTGCGCTTAATTATGAAAAACCGCACGAATTGCTGATAGCAACAAGGCTTTCGGCACAGTGCACGGATAAGAGGGTTAATCTTGTAACTCCGGCATTGTTTGCGAGGTTTCCTGATGTAGACAGTTTTGCGGCGGCTGAGCCTGACGAGGTTGAAGAATATATACGTTCCTGCGGACTGTATAAGACAAAGGCTGTCGATATAGTTATGATGTGTCGCATGATACGCGATGAGTTTGACGGGAGAGTTCCGGATACCATTGAGCAGCTTGTTAAGCTGCCGGGAGTGGGCAGGAAAACCGCAAACCTTATTGTGGGCGACTTGTACGGGAAGCCTGCGCTTGTGTGTGATACACACGTTATAAGGGTCAGCGGCAGGATCGGATTAACGGACGGCACAAAAGATGCATTCAAGGTCGAAAAACAGCTTTCTGCAGTGATACCCCCGAAAGACGGTCTTATGCTTTGTCACAGGCTTGTATGGCACGGCAGACTTGTTTGCGGCGCGAGAGCACCACAGTGCGGCGAATGCAGGCTTGGTGCGTATTGCAAATTCTTTTCGGGTAAAAAATGATATAACGGCTTGGAGTGAGTGTTATGAAAGGGAAGGTGCATAATGCGGTCATCATCGGCGCAGGAGTACTTGTCCTTACCGTAATGCTCACTGTTGTTTTATATTATTATGAAGATAAGTCAAAACGTGATAATGCATGGATCTATTCTGCGGCAGAGGTGTCGTCCTCATTTGAGAACATTAACACGAAAAAGACAGACATCAACAAAGTCGATCTTGATACGCTTATGCAGGTAAAAGGTGTCGGCAGACAGATAGCTCATGACATAGTCAACTATCGCGATAAGGTCGGGAAAATTTCTTCTATGTATGAGCTGAAATCTATACCCGCTGTCAATGATGATGTGTATGAGATACTGTGTGCGCAGTTTACCGTTACCGGCAGTTCCGGTTACTACAACCGAAACGAGTCATACGGCGTTGCAAAGGTCAATCTCAATAATGCGCAGATAAATCAGCTTCTGGCGGTTGAGGGAGTAACACAGGAACTGGCTGAAAACATTATTCTTTACCGGAAAAATAACGGAGATTTTACTTCGGTAAGCGAACTGCTTGATGTTGAGGGTATGAGCATAACGTTATACAACAGTATTTCTGATAAATTCACAGTGTGAAATGCTCCGAATAGCGCCAGAAACTATTGATTTTAAAGTGCTTTTTTGTTATAATATGATAAATAAAGCACGAAAATCATGAATACATTTTTAAAAATCAAGTAATATATCCGTTATGGAGGTCAGTATGGATTATAATATCAAAGATGTTTCCGGCAGACTGAAAAACACAAGAGAATATCTCGATATTTCTGTCGGAGAGATGGCAAGCAAGACGAACGTTTCGACAGAAGAATATGTTTCGCTTGAGAACGGAGAAAAGGATTTTTCACTTTCGTTTCTTAATCAAGCCGCCAATGCTCTCGGGATCGAGCTTATAGAGCTTCTTACCGGAGTAACGCCGAAGCTCAACACATATTCGATCGTACGCAAGGATAAGGGACTTCCTATTGAGCGCCGTGAAAGGTTTGCGTATCAGCATCTTGCTTATCTTTTTAAGAATAAAAAGATCGAACCGTTGCTTGTAACAGCGCCTTATGATGAGGAAGAGCAGAATAAGCCGATACATCTTTCCGTGCATGACGGTCAGGAGATGGATTACATAATATCGGGAACTATGAAATTTCAGATAGGCAATCATGTTGAAATAATCAATGAAGGTGATTGTATTTATTATGACAGTATGAATCCGCACGGTATGATCGCCATAGAAGGTAAGGACTGTAAGTTCCTTGCTATACTCATCTGATAAAATAAGGAACGGAAAGAGATTTAATGGAACAGGTTAAAAATTACTATAAGAGATTTGTTAAAGAGGGCTTTGATAAGAACGGCATTCTCAATAAGTTCGAGATCGATTGCCCCGACAACTTCAATTTCGGTTATGATATCATAGATAAATTCGGCGAGATAGATCCTGAAAGAAAAGCGCTTATTCATATCGATCTGCAGGAGAACCGCCACGATTTTTCTTATTCACAGCTGTCAAAGCTGTCGACCAGGGCAGCTAATCTTTTTGCTTCATACGGTATCAAAAAGGGCGATACCGTAATGTTGGTGCTTAAAAGAAATTATCAGTTCTGGATCGCAATAATCGGTCTTATAAAGCTTGGCGCTATAGCGATCCCGGCAACGCACTTGCTTACAACGCACGATTTTACGTATCGCTTTGAGCGCGCGAGTGTTAAGGCAATAGTATGTACCGGGTATAACCCCGATATCGCAAAATACGTTGACGAGGCTCAGGAAGAGATACACGCCGACGGGTTTATCAAGTTTATAGCTAACGGACACAAGGACGGTTGGGTGTCATTTGATGACGAGGTCGCAAATATGCCCGAAACTATGGAGCGTGTACAAACCGATACAAGAGAGCATATGCTGCTTTATTTCACGTCGGGTACAACGGGCTATCCGAAGATGGTTATCCATAATCACAGGTACGCACTTGCTCATATACAGACTGCGGCGCATTGGCAGAATGTTGACCCGGACGGTATTCATCTTACTATTTCCGATACGGGTTGGGGAAAAGCCGCATGGGGCAAGCTGTTCGGTCAGATGTCGCTCGGTGCCTGCGTATTCGTATACGACTTTGATAAGTTCATTCCGACAGATATGCTCAGGATAATGCAGAACTACAAGATCACATCATTTTGTGCGCCGCCTACTATGTTCCGTTTCTTTATAAAAGAGGGACTTGAAAATTATGACCTTTCAAGTCTTAAGTATTCGGCTATCGCGGGTGAGGCACTCAATCCAGAGGTATACAACAAGTGGCTTGAGTTTACCGGTTTAAAGCTGATGGAAGCTTTCGGTCAGACTGAGTCTACCGCTCTGCTTGCAAACCTTGTAGGTATGACACCGAAGCCGGGTTCAATGGGTAAGCCTACACCTCTTTATGATGTTGATGTCGTTGATGATGACGGAAATCCCGTTCCTGTCGGAGAGGTTGGCGAGATAGTTGTACGTGCCGAGCGCGGTAAAGACGGACTTTTTGACGGCTATTACCGTGATGAGGAGCTTACAGACCAGGCATGGCATGACGGGCTTTATCACACAGGCGACACAGCGTGGAAAGACGAGGATGGTTATTTCTGGTATGTCGGAAGAAACGATGATGTTATCAAAGCAAGCGGTTATCGCATAGGACCGTTTGAAATAGAGAGTGTGCTTATTGCTCATCCTTCGGTGCTTGAATGTGCGGTAACCGGTGCACCCGACCCGATAAGAGGTCAGGTGGTAAAAGCGACTATAGTGCTTGCAAGAGGATATGAGCCGTCTGAAGAGCTGAAAAAAGAGCTTCAGAACTATGTAAAGAAGAATACTGCACCTTATAAATATCCGAGAATAGTTGAATTTGTCGAAGAATTGCCGAAGACTATCAGCGGCAAGATAAGAAGGGTTCAAATTCGCAACGAGGATAACAAGAAAAACAATTTATGATAAATTTCGCCGCGGGTAATACTTGCGGCGATAGCTTTAGAGGACCTATGGAATATTACATCTATTTGCTGCAAATATTCGGCGGCGGAAACCCGAAGATACATGAGGTAATAAGAGCATGCGGAAATGCGCGCAAGGCGTATGAGCGTATAAGCGGCGGAGATATGTCGCTTATTCCGTCTAACAGGCAGGATGCTGCACGCAAAGCAACACTTGAACGATCAAAGGCTATTATCGACTATTGCAAAGAAAATAATATCGGGATAGTGACGCTTGATGATGTGATATATCCCGATAATCTGAAAAATATATTCGATCCGCCTGTAGTGCTGTTTGTATCCGGCAATATCGGCTGTTTTGACAATAAGCTTGCTGTAGCGGTAGTAGGTCCGAGAGAGCCGTCCGCAGCGGCTGTGAGAATGGCGGAGAATATCTGTTATAATCTTGCGAGATGTGATATTGTACTTGTAAGCGGTTTTGCAAAGGGAATAGACATGATCGCGCATAATAACAGTATCCGTCACGGAAAACCGACAGTTGCCGTACTTGCCTGCGGGATAACCGTTGATTATCCGAAAGGCTCGTTCGGGCTCAGAAAAGAGATAACCGATAACGGCGGTGCGGTAATATCCGAGCTTCTGCCGGATACTCCGTGCAATTCAGACTATTTTAAGTTCAGAAACCGCATAATATCCGGGCTTTCACACGGGACTGCAGTTGTAGGCTCGTATAATCAAAGCGGTAGTCTGCTAACTGCAAATCACGCTTTTGAACAGGATCGAGAGCTGTTTTTCACAGTTCCGGAGGATACGCTCGACAGGCGTTACAGTCGGGTCATAAGATATTTGCGTGACGGTGCTCACCCTGTGTTTGATTTTTACGACATAATAAACGAGTTTTATCCGACTTACAGCAATGTGATAGACGATACATATCTTGACAAGGCACAGCTGACAAGCTTTGTGATACATATGGAAAAAGATGAATGCGTACCCGAAACGAAAATCGTGGCGGTTGAAAAAGATACGGAAACGGCATCTGCACCAATGGTGAAAAATGAGAATATACTTTTGAAGAAAGTGAAAGCGGCTGATGCGCCGCGTTTTAAGATCACAAGTATCGCCGACAAAGAAAAAGAAATAGATTATTTCCGCGTGACACCCGAAAATGTGCTTAAAAAGCGCAGAAAAACAACAAAGCAAACAACAGAGATCAAGCCTGTTGCCGAAATAAAGGGCACAGAGGTACAGCCGTTGAAATCGGCAGATCCGTCAGATATGTCAGCTCCGATAATTGCCGATGATGTCAAAGCGGAGCAGAGCGGCGGTGTAGCGGCAAATCCCGAAAATGCGAGTGCTGCCGCAGAAATACTCGGAATTATCGTAAAAAGCGACGGGATAACGCTTGACGGCATTATGTCTGTTAGTGATTTATCTTTCGGGGAGCTCAGCGAGATACTTGCCGACCTTGAGATAAGCGGCGCTGTAGCCTGCGGTGCAGGCGGTATATACACGGTAAAGAAGGCGTGATAATGAATCGTTCACAGCTTGACAAATACATAACCGATAAATACGGCGTTACCGCTGAAAGATTGTTTGAAAAAAATCCCGGGTTTCAGGCTTATCGTCACAACGATACGAAAAAGTGGTTTGCGATGATAATGGATATACCGAAAAGCAGGCTCGGGCTTGG
>UMIH01046007.1_pt1 | contig 25291 bp, 20 predicted proteins | sample 1965771 | NCBI WGS metagenome assembly UMIH01 (sample SAMEA4836120, study PRJEB28245) | human gut metagenome | biome: gut microbiome; material: fecal sample | place: Denmark | collected 2008
TGTTTGCGGGCTGCTCCTTCCGCCTGTTTTGCTCATCTCTAGCTTGTATTTTACGCGCTTTGCGTGAAAAAGTAAAACGGATTTTGCATTTTTCTGTTTCTGTGATACAATTTGACCATGACTTGCAGGAGGCCCGCCATGAACATCGAACCCATCGCCCGTATCCACACCGATTTTCCGACCAAGTTCGGCGTCCCGCGTCAGTCGGGGCTGGCGTCCGGGCTTGTCTCGACGATCGTGTTCGAGCTGCCGTACCGCAATCCGGACTGTCTGCGCGGCATCGCGGATTTTTCGCATCTGTGGCTCATCTGGGAGTTTGATAAGGTCGCGGGGGCAGGCTGGTCGCCGACGGTGCTGCCGCCGAAGCTGGGCGGCAAGACGCGCGTGGGCGTGTTCGCTACGCGCTCACCGTTCCGGCCGAATCCGCTGGGGCTTTCCTGCGTGCAGCTTGTCAAGGCCGACCTTCATACGAAGGACGGACCGGTCTTGTATGTCGCGGGCGCCGATCTGGTGGACGGCACGCCGGTCTATGACATCAAGCCGTATCTTCCGTATGCGGACAGCCATCCGGAGGCTGTCGACGGCTTTGACGGCAGGCGCGACGCCGAGCCGCTGACGGTCGTGTTCCCGCCGGAGCTGGAAGCGATGATCCCGGAAGAAAAGCGTGAAGGCCTGCGGCAGGCTCTCGCCTGCGGGCCGGTCCCCGGCTATCAGCACGATCCGGAGCGCCGGTACGGGTTTAATTTCGCGGGCTTCGACGTGCGCTTCCGCATCCGGGAGCGGGTGCTGACGGTGGTGGAGATTGTGCGGTTATAACGAACGCTGCGCCCTCCGACGCGCCTCCGGCGGCTAAACTACGCGCCGTCTGTTACGGGACACCGGATTTGATAATAGCTGCGTTTGAATGGCTGCGGCAAAAACGCCTTGCGTTCAAAATTTGCAAGGCAGTACGGATTCGCCGGAGCCCTGTAGGGGCCGATGCCCACATCGGCCCGTTGGGAAGTTACGAATTCGCTGAAGATTTCCATAAAAACGGCGCATTCTGCCGGGCCGATGTAGGCATCGGCCCCTACGATGCCTTCAAGGACAGTGTCGGAATTTTTGAACTGGTCTTGGTTTCGCAGGAAAGATTCAAGAAAACCGAGTCGGTTTTCTTTCGGAGAAGCAAAAGAAAAAGTTGTACCGCAGCTGCAAATTTGCAGAAGATTTTCAGCCTTGCGGCAGGCTCCTTCAATAATCCACCCGCATCAGGCACAGCCCCTGCGGAGGCGCGGTGTACCCGGCCTGCGTCCGGTCCTTCGCTTCGAGCGTCTGCCGGACGCTCTCCGGCGTGCGCTTGCCCTGTCCGACCTCCAGAAGCGTTCCGGTCAGGATGCGCACCATGTTCTGCAGAAAGCCCGTGCCGTGGTAATTGAAATAAATATAGTCTTTCCGCCGGACGATCTCGATGGAATCGACGATCCGCACGGTGGATTTTTTCATCTGCGGGTTCGAGCAGAAGCTTTTGTAGTCGTGCTCGCCGGTGAGATATTCCGCCGCGCGCTGCATGGCGGCAAGATCCGGCTGGTAATCGAGCACGGTGACGTATTTGCGGTTAAAGACCGGCTTCGTATCGCCGACGTAGCAGGTGTAGGTGTAGAGCTTGCCGACGGCGCGGTAGCGCGCGTGGAAGCGGTCGGCGGCGAGCTTCGCCTCCTGCACGCAGATATCGTCCGGAAGGTACCGGTTCATGTAATCGCGGATCTCTTCGGGCGTTTTCTCCGTGTTCATGTAGGCGTTGGCCGCCATGGCCTTTGCGTGGACGCCTGCGTCTGTGCGGCCCGCGCCGATGACCTGCACGTCCGTGCCGCACATCCGCGTCAGAACGGCTTCCAGCTTGCCCTGGATCGTGTCGCGGCCCGGCTGGCGTTCCCAGCCGAAATAGCGGGAGCCGTCGTAGCTGATGATGAACTTGAAATTTTTCATGACCGCGCTTCAAAGTCCTTCGTATACCGGCAGGCCGGGTAGTTGGAGCAGCCCCAGAATTTCTGTCCTTTGCGCGCGCCGGTCTGCCCGGTGCGCAGCACCATGCGTCCGCCGCAGCGTGCGCAGACAGGGACCTCATGTGTGGCCGCGCGGCGGATATGGCGCTCCGCCGCCGTTTCGCCCGCAGGCTCCAGCTGCAGCGCGTCATAGCGGATGGCGGTGCATCTTGCCTTCATGGCGATCTCGACGGCCAGCATATCATAAAGCCGCCGCAGCTCCGCCTCCGGCATGCCGCCTGCGAGCTTGCGGCGCAGATACTGCTCGGGCTTGCAGCCTACTTTTTTCTGAAATGCGCCGTAGAATTTCTCCCGGTCGCTTTTTGGTTGTTTTTTCGGATACATGGCGTTCCCTCCCATGCTTGCTGCGTCCAGTATAGCACAATCGGTCTGTGAAAATCTACTTTGTTTTCTGGGCCTGTCATAAAAGGCTGCTGGCCGGAAATCCAAGCGGGACGGTGCTTACCGTCCCGCTTTTTGAAAATATCCGGCCTCCAGCAGCAGCGCAAGGCAGGCGTTGACCTCCTCGTCGGTAAAGAGCGGGCCGTATTTGCCCTTGACGGCGCTGGCCTCCGCGGACAGGTCGAGTCGGCCGGCCTGTGCAAGCGAATCGAACGCGTCGGACGGACGGTTCCGCCTGCAAAGCTCCCGCACGGCGGAAACGCCGCCGGTGGTCTGCACGCTGCGCACGAAGCGCGTCACGGGACTGCCGCACAGAATGCGGGCCTGCTCGGCGTTCTGCAGCAGCTCCTGATCGAATAAAAGCTCCAGTCTGGTTCGTTCCATAAGCGGCTCCTATCGCATGCTGAACTGGATCTGGTCACGCTGGCCAAGCTCGGACAGGCGCGTTTCGATGGCGCCGATGCTCCGCCCATGGCGGCGCGCGATCGTCTCGGTCGTGAGCCCCGCACCGTATTCCTGCAGCAGCCGCGCTTCCTCCTCCGCGCTCCAGCTTCGGCCCGCGTTTGTGGCGGCCGCGCCGTCGGCGCGCTCCTGCAGCGCCCGCAGGACGCAGTGCAGCGCCCGGATGATCTCGGGGCGGTTATAGACGCTCTCGTCCGGCAGCGGCCGGCCTGTCATGGGGTCGACGCCGTCTGCAAGACCGCGAAGCAGCTCGGCTGCGCGCTTGATCTCCATATGCTCACCTTTTCCGACGTTTTCTTCTATTATAGTACGAAAAACGCCGTGCTGCAAGCCCTTTTCCGGCAAAACTGCCCGCAGCCGGAGGAATTCCGGGTTCAGTTCATTTCTTCGATATAATATACGTAATCCAGCGACCGCAGCGCCTCGATGATCTCGCCGTGCTTTTTATACTGCTTGAGCTCCGCGCTGCTTACGGTGAAGGAGACGGTGAACACGCTGAGGCCGGAATTCAAGTACGCGGGATTCGACTCGATATCGTCGATGCGGATGCCGAGGGCGCGGACGGTCGAGACGAAGCCCGGCAGATCGAGCTTGTTTTTCAGCTCCAGATGCACCTCAAAATGGTTCGAGCGGTCCTTCAGATGTGTTTCGAGCGCCGGAAGGCCCGACATACTGCACAGCAGCGTGAGAAACAGCACCAGCGCCAGCGTATACAGTCCCGCGCCGAGCGCCAGCCCCACGATGCCGCAGCACCAGAGGCCGACGGAGGTCGTCAGGCCCTTGATCTGGTTCTTGGAGCTGAAGAGGATGGAATTGGCGCTGATCGTCGTGATGCCGATGACGGCAGCCGCCGACAAAACCGGGATCGTGACCGGCAGAAGCTCCATGAGATACTGATCGATGAGCATCGTGGCTGTGCCCGCGAGGCTCACGAGAATGAACGTGCGAAGACCGGCCGAGTGCCGCTTGCTCGAACGTTCGCAGCCGATGATGGCGGCCAGCGCCATGCTGAGCGCCAGCCGGAGAAGAATCGAGCCGGGCGCCAGCTCCGCGCTCCACGGGCCGAGAAGTCCCGCGATCCAGTCTGTTTTCATATGCCGTTACCTCCTGAGATAGAAAAATCTGCGCTGCGCCTGCGTCTGGGCCAGCTGCTCCTCCGCCGCCTCGGTAAAGGCGGCTTCCTCCTCCGATATGTCGTTATCCAGCGCCGGAAGCTCGGACTGGATCTTCTGGATCCGCTCGATGAGCAGCTGCACGTCGGACTTCCGTTCGCCCGTTTCCGTGACCTCCTCCACGGCGGCAACGTCTTCGAGCCTTGTGGAATACGATCTGGACAAATACAGCGCCAGCTTTGCGCAGCCGGGGCCGATCAGCTCATACAGAACGCTGGACGCGAGAATGATGGTCTGCAGGTCGCTGCCCATCGTGCCGCCGAGCGTCCGCGCGCCGAGGGCGGCCAGACCGATGGCTACGCCTGCCTGCGGGATGAGCGCCAGCCCCAGATAATTGCGCACCAGCTTATCCTTTTTGACCAGCCTGCAGCCCAGCCATGCGCCCGCGTATTTGCCGAGAATGCGCACGAGGAAATAGCTCACGCCGATCACGAGCAGCGGCACGCCGTTCAGATTCCCGGACGAGGACACCAGCGCGTCCAGCTGGAACGACATACCGGAGCGGACGAAGAACAGAAGCAAAATCGGCGGACTGAAATAATTCAGCTGCTTGAAGAGCTTGTCGTCGTCCGCAATATTCGTATAGACCGTGCCCATCATCATGCAGCCGAGCAGGGGAGAGATATCCAGCAGCGCGCACACGCCGCAGAACGCGAACAGGAGCGCGACGGAGATGATCAGCTTATTGTCCTTCGAGCGCTTCTGGGGCATGAGCAGCTTCATGAACAGCCCGAACGCACTGCCCAGCGCCAGCACCAGCAGATTCAGCAGCACCGGCTTTCCCAGCGTTTCGAACGAAAAGCCGCTTGCGCCGCTTAAGGAAGCCAGCGCGACGGAAATGGCGATGGAATACAGAACCAGCCCCACCACATCGTCCAGCGCCACGACCTGCAGCAGCGTGTCGACGAAATCGCCCTTGGCTCCCGTCTGCCGGATGGTCATCATTGTCGAGGCCGGAGCCGTCGCCGAGGCAAGCGCAGAGAGCACGATGGAAAACGCCAGCTCGAGCCGGAGTACGAGAAACGTCAGAATAAAAATAAAGACCGAGGCCAGAACGGCTTCGAAGATCGTGATCCAGACGACCTTCATGCCGCTTTTTTTCAGAACGGAGAGCTTGAAGAACTCGCCTGTTGAGAACGCGATGAAGGCCAGCGCGATATCGGAAAGAAAGTCCGTGCCGTCAATGATGCGCTGCGGCACAAGGTTCAGCACATACGGCCCGATGAGGATCCCGGCGAGGATATAGCCGGTCACATTCGGCAGACGCGCAAGCTTCGTCAGCCGCGTCATCGCGAAGCCGGAAAACAGCATCAGCGCGACAGAAATGATCACGCCCGCGACCGGACTTGTATTGGCGATCAGAGAAGAAAGGCCCGTAACGTTCACCTCCGATTTTACATGGATTTAAGATTTAACACAGTGTACCACACCGGAGCGCGTTCTGCAAGCCATTCGTGTCGGACGCAAAATTTCCCGTGAAAGGGGCTTGCAATCTCCCAGGGAAACCGATACCATAGAGACAGTAACTTGCAGGAGGCGTACCTATGCAGAAACAAGCACCGAAGCTCGTCATCATGGCCGCCGGAATGGGCAGCCGCTTCGGCGGGCTCAAGCAGATGGAGCCTGTCGACCGGGAAGGACACAGTATTATCGATTTTTCCATGTACGACGCAAGACGCGCAGGCTTCCGTGATCTTGTCTTTATTATCAAGCGTGAGCACGAGGCACTCTTCCGGGAGCGCATCGGGACCCGCATGGAGCGGTTTTTCCATGTCGAATACGTCTATCAGGAGCTGACGGATATCCCGGCGGGATATTCTGTCCCGGACGGACGCGTCAAGCCCTGGGGCACGGGACAGGCTGTTGCCTGCTGCCGGAACGTGCTGCACGGGCCGTTCGCGGTCATCAACTCCGACGATTTCTACGGCCGCACGGCGTTCAGCACGATCTATGAGTTTCTGCGCACGAACGACGATGAGCACTGCTACGCCATGGTCGGCTACCGGGTGCGCAACACCGTGACGGAGTTCGGCTCTGTGGCGCGCGGCGTGTGCGAGGTCGAAAACGGGATGCTCACGAGCATTACCGAGCGGATGCAGATCTACCAGCGCGGCGACCATGCCGCCTATACCGAGGACGGCACACAGTTTGTCGACCTGCCGGGCGACACCATTGTGTCCATGAACCTCTGGGGCTTTACCCAGCCGATGGTGTCGGAGCTCTGGTCGCAGCTCAGCACGTTCCTCGCGCAGCAGGTCCCGCAGAACCCGATGAAGTGTGAGTTTTATCTTCCGAACGCCGTCAACCAGCAGCTGGAGGATGGTACGGCCCGTGTGCGCGTGCTGCCCTGCGAGGAGGTCTGGCATGGCGTGACCTACCGAGAGGATCTGGCCTCCGTCAAGGAGGCGATCTGTGCGCTCAAGGCCGCAGGCGTCTACGAAGAACGCCTCTGGCCGGACTGATCCTGTCTGAACGCAGAACCGATCAAAAGAGGCTGTCCCGGATACGTGCGGGACAGCCTCTTTGTGCTGTTATACTCAGATCTTCATGGCAGCCTCATAGGCACGCCAGACGACGGAGCGGAGGTTTCCGACGCGCAGACAGTCGCCGACGAGCTGGACGTTTTTATGGCCCTTCTCCTCGACGAGCGGCGTGGAGATATAGCCGGCGGAGGAAATGACGGTGTCACACGGGATCTCGACGGAGGAGCCGTCCTTTGCCGCGCAGACAATGGAGCCGTCTTTGACCTCGCGGAGCGTCGTTTCCAGATAGACGGGCACCTGCTTCCACGCGAACCACTCGCGCAGATACGAGCTGTTGGCAAGGCACACGCCCTTCTGGGACACCAGATCGTCCTTCATCTCGACGATCGTGACGTCTTTGCCCTGCAGCGCCAGCTCATACGCGATCTCGCAGCCGGTCAGACCGCCGCCCACAACGGCGATCTTTTCACCCACGGGTGCGCCGAGCAGATATTCACAGGCCTCGAGCATCTTCTCGTGGCCGGGAACCTTTTTGAGTACGCGCGGGGTCGAGCCGGTGGCGATGATGACGGGGTCAGTGCCGAAGGACGCGATCTCTTTGACCTCGGTGTTCAGGCGGACCTCCACGCCGAGCTTTTCCATCTCCCGGCGGTACCACGTCAGAAGGTCGCGGAGCTTACCCTTATAGCTCTCGGATGAGGCCGCGATGAACGTGCCGCCGAGCACGCCGGACTTTTCATAAATAATGGGCTTGTGGCCGCGCAGCGTCAGCACGCGGGCAGCCTCCATGCCGCCGATGCCGCCGCCGACGATGTGGACAGTCTTCGGATCGTTCGTCTTTTTGATATAGTGCTTGTCCCACTGCATCATTTCGGCGTTGACCGCGCAGCGCGCCAGATGCAGGGAGTCGCTCAGATCCTGATCATTCGGCACGCCCTTGTAGTGGCACATATTGAAGCAGCCGTTGTGACAGAGGATGCACGGGCGGATATCGTCCTCACGGTCCTCAAGCACCTTGGTGAACCACTCCGGGTCGGCCAGGAAATTCCGCGCAAAGCCCGCGCCGTCCAGCCTGCCTGCGGCAATGGCCTCCGCGGCAGCGTCCAGCGTCATGCGGCCCGCGCAGACAACGGGAATGTCGACGAACTTTTTGATGTGCTCGACCTCCGCCAGATTGCAGTTTTCGGGCATATACACCGGCGGGTGCGCCCAGTACCACGCGTCATACGTGCCGTTGTCGCAGTTGAGCATATCATAGCCCGCATCCTGCAAAAACTTCGCGGCGATCTCGGACTCGGCCATGTCGCGGCCCGCCTCGACATACTCCTCGCCGGGCAGCGCGCCCTGCCGGAAGCCCTTGGTCTTCGAGACGACGGAATAGCGCAGCGACACCGGGAAATCCGGGCCGCAGGCGGCCTTGATGGCCTTGACGATCTCGGCGGCGAAGCGGTAGCGGTTTTCAAGACTTCCGCCATACTCATCCGTGCGCTTGTTGACGTAGTGGAGCGTAAACTGGTCGAGCAGATAGCCCTCGTGCACGGCATGGACCTCCACGCCGTCGACGCCCGCGTCCTGCAGGAGCTTCGAGCTTTTGGCGAACGAGTCAATGAATTCCTGAATTTCCGCCTTCGTCATCTCGCGCGACGGCAGCTTGTCCGACCACCGGTTGGGCGACGGGCTGGCCGTGGCCGTGATCTTGTCGAGATCCATGACCGGCTTCGACAGCACGCGCAGCACGGGATTGTTGTAGAGCTTTTCCATCATCTCGGACACGGTAAAGCTCCGGCCGAAGCCCGCCGTCAGCTGCACGAACAGCTTCGCGCCCGTCTTATGGAACTCCGGCATCCACTTTGCCAGATCGTCGTACATCTTCTTATTCTTGTGCAGCCACTGGCCGTACATCGGATTATACACCGGCTGACAGCCGGGCAGGACAAGACCGGCATTGTTTTTCGCAACTTCAAGGATAAAGCGCGCGCCGTCCTTGTCAAAATGGTTCCATTCCATCCAGCCGAACAGATCCGTGCCGCCCATGCTGGTGAGCACGATGCGGTTCTTGAGCTCGACCTTGCCGATCTTCCACGGCGTCAGCAAGGGCTTATAGCTTTCCTTCAAAACGATTCTCCCCTTTTCGTTTTTTGATGTGCGGACGCTTCCGCGTATGGATCTGATCCCAGTTTAAACGAAGACCGGCAAAATGTCACGGTTTATTTTCATGAATCTGCCCAAAAGCGCCGCGAATCCCTTGACAGGGTACGCCCCTGTACGTATGATAAGCCTATAAATTTTATATGTAATCGAGGATGCTATGCTCAATCAATTTTCAAGAACGCAGCTTCTGCTCGGCACGGAGGCCATGGAGAAGCTGAAGCGCGCGCGCGTGGCCGTGTTCGGCATCGGCGGCGTGGGCGGCTATGTCTGCGAGGCGCTTGTGCGCAGCGGCGTGGGCGCGTTTGATCTTGTCGACGACGACAAGGTCTGTCTGACGAACCTCAACCGGCAGATCATTGCTACGCGCAAAACCGTCGGCAAGTACAAGGTCGAGGTCATGCGCGAGCGCATTCTGGAGATCAACCCGGACTGCGACGTGCGCGTGCACCAGTGCTTCTATCTGCCGGAGACAGCGGATCAATTCAATTTTTCGGACTATGACTACGTGGTCGACGCCGTCGACACCGTCACAGCCAAGGTCACGCTGGTTCTCGAGGCGCAGAAGGCGGGTGTGCCCATCATCAGCTGCATGGGCGCGGGCAACAAGCTCGACCCGACCCGCTTCCGCGTGGCCGATATTTACAAAACCAGCGGCTGCCCGCTTGCGCGCGTGATGCGCACGGCGCTCAGAAAGCGCGGGGTCAAGCATCTGAAGGTCGTCTATTCCGATGAAATTCCCACAAGACCCATCGAGGATATGTCCATCAGCTGCCGCAGCCACTGCATCTGCCCGCCGGGCGCAAAGCATAAGTGCAACGAGCGCCGCGATATTCCCGGCAGCACGGCCTTCGTGCCGTCGGTGGCAGGACTGATCATCGCGGGCGAGGTCGTAAAGGATCTCGCAAAGGGCTGAGGAGGGACTGTTTATGAAGCTCATGATCGCATCGGATATCCACGGCGCGGCGGGGTACTGCCGTGAGCTGCTTGCCGCGTTTGACCGGGAAGGGGCCGATAGGCTTTTGCTGCTGGGCGACATTCTCTACCACGGCCCGCGCAACGATCTGCCGGATGAATACGCGCCCAAGCAGGTGCTGGCCATGCTCAACGAGCGGCGCGAACGCCTCTTCTGCGTGCGCGGCAACTGCGATACGGAGGTCGACCAGATGGTGCTGACCTTCCCGATCCTGGCCGATTACAGCATTTTCCCGGCCGAAAGCCGCCTGATCTACGCCACGCACGGCCACGTCTATAACACCGCGCATCTGCCGCCGCTCTGCCCCGGCGATATCCTCCTGCACGGCCACACGCACGTGCCCGCGTGGGAGCCGTTCGGCGAAAACAACCTCTATCTCAACCCCGGCTCTGTCTCCATCCCGAAAAACGGCTCCGCACATGGCTATATGACGCTGGAGGATGGCGTTTTCGAATGGAAAACGCTCTCCGGCGGGGTCTATCACACACTGACACTGTAACATTTTTTTGCAAACTGATGCCCCCGGCGAGAGCCGCCGGGGGCTGTTTTTACGGTTCCAGAAGCCTGCGGGCCTGCGTGAAAAATTCTTCGCGGGAAAACAGGACGTTGAGCGCCTGCAGCAGCGCGTTTGCGCTCATGTGCGCGGGCAGGCTGAGCGCCTTTAAAAGCGCGGCGCGCTTTTTTGCGCTTTCAGGGCCGCCGGAAAGGCCGAGGGCGAACAGATCCTGCTTGGTGATCGGCTCCCTTGTAGGCGGAGGCGTACTGCCGTCTGCAAATTCAGCGCCTGCGTTGCGCAGGGCTTTGAGAAGAATTTCGGGCGTCATGCCCTCCACGCCGAGCAGCCCTTCTTTTCCGGGGGCTGCTTTTCGTTTTTCTTTGCCGGGAAGATCGGGAATATACGCGTGCAGCACGCCCGTTTCCGGCAGCGCGCTTTTGAGCGTGTTGCGGATGAGAAACCCCGCGCCGTCCGAATCGGTCAGGATCACAAGGCCGGTTGTCTGTGCGGCCTGCTGCAGCAGGCGCAGAAGCGCCGGGTCTTTCATATCGGCGAAGCCGTTTGTTGTAAAAATCGCCGTGTCAACGATCTGGCGGAGCGTATTCTGATCGTATTTTCCCTCGACGACGATGGCCTGCCGGAGTTTCAGCTTATCCATGCTGCGCCTCCTGCGCAAGCCGGACGAGCAGCAGCTCCAGAAGCTGCTCCTGCTCGCCTGCGCTCGTCTTCATGGCGAGGTCCGTATCCAGAACCAGCTGGATGGCGCTCTGGCAGAAGCGGTCGGTCACACGGCGGGCCGCCGTCATGGTCAGACCCGCGGGATAGCTCTTGAGCCCCGTCAGCTCCATCAGCTCCTTCTGTCCGCCGCCAGAGGAGAGAATGACCCGCGCGTAATAGAGCCTGCGCAGCTGCGCGCCGATGGCGCCCAGCACAACGATGGGGTCGGTCTGCATGGCGTAAAGCTCCTGCAGTTTGAAAAGGGCCTTTTCAAAATCCCGGTTCACGACCGCGTCGCTGATGTCAAAGGTCTGCGCGCTGAGCGCCGGGATGACCACCGCGTCGATGGCCCCGCGCGTGATGGCCTCGCCCTCCTGATAGGCGGCGATCTTGTCGATCTCCCCGCCGAGCGTGGTCATCAGCCCGTCGGTGCGGAAGATCAGATACTGACACAGCTCGTCCGTGACGCTCTTGCCGTGCGCGCGGAAGTGGCGCGTGATCCACGCGCACAAACTGCGCTCGGATTGCTTGCCGAACGAAACGATCTGCGCGTGCTCCTTGACGGCGGCCGCCAGCTTTTTCATCGTGCTGTTGATCTTAAATTCCACCGTGTCATAGACGAACAGCACGCAGCAGTAATCCGGGATATCGGACAGAATGGCGGCATATTGCTCCCGCGCGCCCTCCGGCTGCTTGAACAGGTCGACGTCGTCCACGCGCACGAGCGTCCGCTCGGCCATCATGGGCATGGCGTCGATCGCGTCAGCCAGCGCCTGCGGCGTGCAGTCGTCGGCGGAAAAGCGGTGGAAGTTAAACTCGCCTGCCGGGCCGTCGGTGAGTTTTTTCGTGGCAAGCTCCACATAATGGCTGCGCAGAAACGCTTCCTCGCCGCAGATGATATAAAAGCTGCCGAGCGTTCCGGCCTTCAGATCCGCTTTGAAGCGGCGCTCAGCCTCGGCAGCGGCGTCGTCAGGCTTTTTTTTTGCCATTTGCTTACCCCCTGATGGTGATGGTGCCGGACAGATCGGTGCGGAAGACCGCCGCGCCGGCTTTTTCAATGCGGCGGAGCGTTTCGTCCGCCGGATGTCCGAATCGGTTGTCCGCACCCACAGAGATGAGCACGGCCTCCGGCCGGATGGCGCGCAGAAGAGCCTCAGACGTGGACGAAGCCGCGCCGTGATGCCCCGCGACGAGCACGGCGGCACGCGGCAGCGCATGCGTGGACAGCAGTCGGTACTCCGCCTGCTCGGACAGATCGCCGGTCACTAGAATATCATATTTTTCGCCCGCTGCCAAGACGCAAAGCCCGGTATTGCTTTCCTCCGCGCTTCCGGTGGGCGCGAAAATGCGCATCCCATCCGGGAGCGTCAGATCGTCCGTGACAAATCGGATTTCAGCGCCCGCCTGCGCGGCGGCGAACAGGATTTTCGTGCGGAGGTTATTTTCCGGCGATACGTCCGGCACATAGAGCGTTTTGACGCGCACGCGCCGCAGAAGCTGCCGGACGCCGTTGCAGTGATCAGCGTCAAAATGCGTGAGAATGAGCCGGTCGACCTGCGTCACGCCGCGCGCAAGCAAAAACCGCGCGGCTGTCTCGCCGCTGGCATCCTCCTGCCCGCCGCAGTCGATCACGCTGATGCTTTCTCCGCTGCGGCTGACGAGGCACTGTCCCTGCCCAACATCGAGCATGGAAAAGCAGGCCTCCGGCAGCGCGTAATCCGCGCAGGAAAGCCCCATGCAGCACGCCGTGACGAGCACGGCTGCGGCAGCGGCCTGCCAGAACTGGACGGCCCTCGGGCGCAGGGCCAGCAGAAGCGCAAGCCCATAGAGAAAGGCCGCTGCTGCGATCAGATATCCGTTTTCAAGATAAAGCGCCGCGAACGGGAGCTTTGCCGCGCTCCGCACGAGCAGCAGCACCAGCCGCACCGGCCAGCTCAGCGCCCATGCGCAGACGCCTGCCGCCGCCGGAAGGGCCAGCGCAAGCAGCGCCGTGAGCAGCCCGGCACAGAAAACGATCGAGAGCATCCAAAGCGCCAGCACATTCACGACCGGCGCGGCAAGCGAGACAGTTCCAAATTGAAGCGCCGTAATGGGCAGCGCGAAGACCATGGACGAGATCGTGCAGCAGAGCGCCGTCAGCATGGCGCGCAGAAGCGAGCTGAGAACCGTTTTGGGGCGCAGCAGGCGCGTAAGGAACTGGTTTTCCGAAAGGCTCCGGTAAAGTCCGCCCGCAAAGAAGACGATCCCCGCCGTCGAAGCGAACGAAAGCTGCAGCCCCACGCTCAGAAGCGACCACGGGTTCTGCATCAGCAGCACGAGAAGGGCTGCACAGATAGTCGTCGGCGGGTCATTCTCCCGGCGCACGAGCGGCGCGCACAGAACCAGCGCCTGCATCACGCCTGCACGGACTGCGGAGGCGGGTGCGCCGGTCATGACGATAAAAAACACGGCGGCAGGCAGACCGAGCGCCGCCGCAAGCCGGTGGTTCCCGCCGCAGAGCAGCAGGATCATGCCGAGCAAAATCGAAACGTGCATACCGGACACGGCGACGGCATGGTAAATGCCCGCGATGGCCAGATCGTTCTGATCCTCGTAGCGGAGCCCTGTTTTATCGCCCAGCAGCAGCGCCTGTACAAAGCCCGCCGTGTCAGACGGGAATGCGGACTGGATCGCCGCGCAGAGGCGTTCGGCAAACAGAGCCGGGGCAAGCCAGACTGATGCGCGGCCCGGCTCGGCGTGCAGCGTTTCGCGGCAGCTTGCCGTCAGGAATACGCCGCGCGACAGATCGTAATCCTTGCCGCGCAGATGCTTTTCCTGCGCCGTGGTGAACTTTGCTGTGCCGGACAGGAGGCTTCCGGGAAGGATCTCACCGTCGGCCTCGTCAAAGTAAATGACCGCCGTGCAGCTTTTTCCGTCCAGCGTCAGCCTGGCGGAGACGGACTGCCCGTAGCTGCTTTCCTGCGGAGTGGCAAGCGCCTGCGCGGAAAACGCGGCTGTTTCGCCGGAAAGGTCTGCAAACGGGCGCAGAAAAAGCGCCTCGTACCCACGGCACCAGGCAAATCCGGCCAAAAGGCCCAGCACGCAGACCGCCGCCCGGCGCAAAATCGGACGCCGGAGCAGAAACAGCAGCGCACAGACCGCTGCAAGCGCGGCGAGCAGCACGCCTGGCGCACCGTGCAGCAGAAACAGATACAAACCAGCGGCAGCGGCGAAGCCGCCGGTGAACAGGCAGAGCCGTCGCATGGGCCGTCTCCTTCAAAAAGCAGAAAAACCGGGCGCACTGCGAGCAATGCGTCCGGTTCTGGCAGGCTTATTCCTCCGTCTTGGGAGCTTCCTCAGCGGGGGCTTCTTCCGTCTTCGGAGCCTCGACGGCGGGCGTCTCGTCAGCCTTGGGCTCGTCGGCGACAACGATCTCAAAATCGTCGTCCGTGGGAGCGGCCTCGGTCTCGGCGGGCGCTTCGTCTTCGCGGAGGGAGGCGATGAAGTCCTTCAGCTCGGCGATGGCCTTCTTGGACTCGTCGATCTTCTGGCACCACGGCAGATACTCGGCAGTGTCGAGCTCTTCACCGACGGCGTAGTCGCGGTAATACAGCTTGCCCAGCTCGATCTCGGCCTTCTTGACCTTGTCTTCCTCGGCATAGATGGAAATGTTGGCCTTTGCGACGGCGGCCAGCTCCTTCGCCTTTGCGGCGGCAGTCTGGGCGGCCTCTACGGCCATGTTCTTTGCAGCTTCAAAATTTTCAGAAAAACGCATGGGAGAAGCTCCTTTCAGCAGCATATTTGCTTTATTATTTCCTGTAGTATACCACCTGCCCGAAAAAAATGGAATAGGCAAGTGATGCGGAATGTCAGTTATTTTGTAAATTTTCTTTTAATCGTCCTGTTTTTCATCCGCCTGCGGTTCTTCGCGTTTGCGGTTGACGTAGAGCGATTCGCGCGCGGGCTTCTTTTTGACGAGCACCCACGCGAGGATTCCCGCCGCAGCAAGGAAGGAGACTGCCGCCACAAGCTGGCTGACGCGGATGCCGGTGGAAAACAGGTACAGACTGTCGGTGCGCAGCCCCTCGATCCAGACGCGGCCGAGGCCGTACCACGCCACATAGGCAAGGAACACCTCGCCGTCGAATTTCCGCTTCTTCGAGAAGAAATGCAGGCCGATAAAGCCGATCAGGTTCCAGACGGATTCATAGAGGAACGTCGGGTGGTAATACGTCACGACGCCGGACGCATCCCGCAGGCCCATCTTCAAAAACGTATCCGTGACAGCGCCGTGCGCCTCGCGGTTCATAAAGTTTCCCCAGCGGCCCATAAGCTGGCCGATGATGACGCCCATGCCCGCCACGTCGAGCAGGACGGGAGCCGGAATTTTCTTGCGCTTCGCAACGACGAGCAGCGTGATCGCGCCGCCGATGATGCCGCCGTAGATGGCAAGCCCGCCCTCCCAGATGTAGAGGATGGAAATGGGATCGTCGGCGTAGAGCTCCCAATAGAAAATGCAGTAATACAGCCGGGCGCAGATCACGCCGATGGGTACGGCCCAGAGGATCATGTCAAGCACGTCGTCCTGCGTGATGCCGAAGTCCTTCGCCCGCGCGAGCATATAGAAAACAGCGAGCAGGAACCCGGCGGCAATGATGATGCCGTACCAGTAGATATCCTTCCCAAAGACCGTAAAGGCCACGGGGCTTGGATCGATCTCGATGCCGAGATTCGGGAATGTGATGGGAGATGCGAGAAACATATGAATTCCTCCTAATGAATTGAGCGGCGGATGCCTCCGGCGGCCCTGTCTTTTCTCTCGCAAGAGAAAAGACAGGGGAGAAAAGAGTGCTGGGACGCGTTTGGTGCCTGCTGCGGGTACAATTCAGGCGAGGACCTGAATTTTAGTCCCTGCGAACACACCAAGTCACCTTACGTGCGCTGTGGTACGCGCCGCCTGTTATGGTACAACAGATTTGTAGGTAGCTGCGTTTTTAATATCTGCGGTAAAAACGCTTTGCATTCGAAATTTGCAGGGCAGTACGGATTCGCCGAAGATTTCCGTTAAAATAGTGCATTCTGCCGGGCCGATGTGGGCATCAGCCCCTGCAATTGGTGCGTCCAAAATCTACGCTTCTTCCGGTGCAACAACGCTGAGCGCGGCGCGTTCCGGTGTGACTGTCTGCGTCAGCAGCGCTTCTGTGTCGGAAAGCGTGATGGAATCCAGCAGATCAAACTCGCAGAAGCAGTCTCCGCCTGCGAATGTGGCCTCGCATATACGATAGCAGGTCGATTCGAATCCGTCAAGCTCCCGCAGGAGTCTGCCGCGCACGGATTTTTTCAGCCGTGCAAAGCGCTCCGGCGAAAAGCTGGTCTTCGGCGCCTGCAAAATGGCCTCCAGCACCGCCTCCGGGTCACGGCCCGCGCCGCCGGCCTGCAAAAACGCCGCGCCGGGTACGCGTGTGAAGCCGGAGGAAAAGTCCGCGTCGATCAGTCCGCGCGCATAAAGGTCCTCGTACAGTGCCGCGCTTTCGCCCAGCAGCAGCTCTGCGGCAAGCTGTCCGGTCAGCTCCTGCCGGAGCGGATCGGCGGACGGCGCGGTCTTGAAGCCGATGGCAAACACCGGCTGGCTGACCGGGAGCGTCCGGCGCGTTCTGTGCCGGAACGCGCGAGCAGGCTCCGCTTCACCGCAGGGACGCGCGGGAGGCGGCGAGAAGTCCGGCGGCAGGACCTCCCGCGCAAGGCGCGAGACGGCCTCCGCGTCCACGTCGCCCATGACGGTGAACGCCATGTTGGATGGGACGTAAAACGCGTCAAAGCAGCGCCGCAGCAGCTCCGGCGTGACGGCGCGGATGGAGCGGCGGGAGCCTGCGATGGGGATGCGGATGGGGTGGCGGCGGTAGAGCGCGCGGCACAGCCGCTCCTGCGCGCAGTCCTCGGGCGAATCATCATAGAGCGCGATCTCATCGGCAATGACGGCGCGCTCCGCTGCCATTGCTTCCGGCGGGAAGTACGGCGTCGAGGCCATGCGCAGAAGCAAGCGCAGACAGTCCTCAAAGTGTTCCGTGCAGGTGAAATAATAGCCGGTCATGGCATAGTCGGTAAAGGCGTTCGCCTCCGCGCCGAGGCGGGAAAATTCCGTCTCCGGGTCGCAGTCCGGGAGGCAGAACATCCGGTGCTCGAGAAAATGCGCCGTGCCGTCTGGCACGGTCTGCCAGCCGCCGCTTTGCGGAAGCTGTGTGTCGCATGAGCCAAAATTCACGCCCAGAAACGCGAATTTCCCGGCAAAGCCCGGCTTCGGCACGACGCGCAGACGCAGGCCGTTCGGCAGCGTTTCCAGATAACAGCGCTCACTGAGCGCGGGATAGTCCTTCCAGCTCATGCTTCCTCCAGCGTATAGACCGCATCGGGCCGCACGCGCCGCGCAGCGGCGCAGACGTCCTCCGCCGTGACGGCGCAGAGCGCTGCGGCCAGTTCGGCGGGGCTTTGCAAAATGCCCTCCGCCGCCCGGCCTGTGTAAAATTCATCGAGCCTGCCGGGGCTGTCGCACAGCAGCCGCAGATCGGAAAGCAGCCCCGTGCGGGCCGTTTCCAGCTCAGACTGTGAAAAGCGGCCCGCGGCCAGCTCCGCAAGCTGATGCAGAATTTCCTGCTCGACAGCGGGCAGATCCGCGCGTCCACAGCCTGCGGACGCAGCGAGAATGCCCTTGTGGCCGTCGTACCAGCTCCCGGCCTCGTAGCACAATGCCATCCGCCCGCGCACGACGGTATAGAGCCGGTTCTGTTCGCCTCCGCCGAGCATCGCGTTCAGAAGCAGCATCGCGGGATACTGCGCGCTTCGCAGCGTCACATCCGTGCGGAAGCCCAGCGAGATCCGGCTCTGCGCAAGCGGCATTGTTTCGGAAAACCTCCGAAGCTCCTGCGGCAGCGGGCTGGGGTTTGTTCCGACCGGGACGCAGGCCGTGCGCGGCAGCTGCGCCAGAAGCGGCTGCAGCAGCGCCTCCGCTTCTCCGACGGATTTGCTGCCGAGATAGAAAAGCTCCACGCGCGACGAGGCCAGCACCGACTTATCGTGCGCCCAGAGCGTGCGCACGTCGATTTTATCAAGCTCTTCCGGCTCTCCGAGACGGCCGCAGGCGTAGCGTTCGCCCCGGCACATGGCCCGGAGCAGCTGCCGCTCACAGTACGCGCTCTTGTCATCCAATACGCTCTGCATGGCGTTTTGCAGATTCCGGCATTCCTGCGAGACAAGCTCCGGCACGAACGCGCCGTGTTCCGTTCGCGGGCAGAACAGCAGCTCGGAGACAAAGTCCAGCAGGTGCGAAAAAACGGCCTCGCCCGCATATTGGTCTTCCAGACAGTCGGCAAACAGGCCCGTGAGCTGAATTTCTCCCTTTTTGCGCACCAGCGCACCAATGGACGCGCCGTGCAGTTCGTCCAGCCGGTCGGCGATGGCGCGGATGGAGGGCGTTTTTTCGCTGCCGCGCAGGAGTACGCTCGGCAGCAGCGCGTTCATGGCCGCCTCGCCTGCGCGAAGCGGCCTGAGGAAGCTGAGGCTGAAGCAGGCGGTCTTGAACCGCCCGTCCTGGATAGACGTGAGGAACACGCCCGGCAGGAGCTCTTTTCTTGTCGTCATGTTATTTCTTGTCTGCCTCCGTGCGCAGGCGGATGATCTCGTCGCGCAGCACAGCGGCATATTCGTATTCCATCATGTGCGCGGCCTTGCGCATCTGCGCTTCGAGCTTTTCAATCTCACGCGCAAGCTCCTGCCGCGTCATCTTTACGCCGCCCTTGCCCTTGTGTTCCGGTGTGGGCGAGGCGGAAATTTCGATCAGATCCCGGATGGATTTCACGATGGTCTTCGGCACGATGCCGTGCGCCTTGTTATACGCATCCTGGATCTGGCGGCGTCTTGCCGTCTCGTCCATGGCGGCACGCATGGCGGGCGTGATCTTATCCGCGTAGAGCAGCACACGGCCCTGCGCGTTTCGCGCCGCGCGTCCAATCGTCTGGATAAGACTCGTTTCCGAGCGCAGGAAGCCTTCTTTATCGGCGTCGAGGATCGCGATCAGCGATACCTCCGGCAAATCAAGTCCTTCGCGCAGCAGGTTGATGCCGACGAGCACGTCAAATTTCGCCATGCGCAGGTCGCGGATGATCTCCATGCGCTCCATAGCCCCGATGTCCGAGTGCATATAGCGCACGCGGATGCCGTTTTCAGTCAGGTATTTCGTCAAGTCCTCTGCCATTTTCTTCGTCAGCGTCGTGACGAGCGTGCGCTCGCCCTTGTCCGTCGTGGCGTTGATCTCGCCGATCAGATCATCGATCTGCCCCTCGATGGGGCGCACGAAGACCTCCGGGTCAAGAAGGCCCGTGGGGCGGATGACCTGCTCGGCAATCTGTCCGGCGCGGGAACGTTCATACTCGGCAGGCGTGGCGGAGACGTAGATGGCCTGATGGATGCGGTCTGTAAACTCGTCGAAGGTCAGGGGGCGGTTATCATACGCCGACGGCAGGCGGAAGCCGTAGTCGACAAGACTTTTCTTGCGCGCGTGATCGCCGTTATACATGGCGCGCACCTGCGGCAGCGTCACATGACTCTCATCGACGAAGAGGATGAAATCGTCGGGGAAGTAGTCCAGCAGCGTCGTCGGCGGGGTGCCGGGGGCGCGGCCGGCAATAACGCGGGAATAATTTTCAATGCCGGAGCAGAAACCGATCTCCTGCAGCATTTCCAGATCGTACTGCGTCCGCTGGCGGATGCGCTGCGCCTCAAGCAGCTTGTCGTGCTCCTCGAAAAAGCGCACCTGCTCCCACATTTCGGCCTCGATGTCCTTCATGGCGCGGGCCATTTTCTCTCTCGATGCGACGTAATGCGACGCGGGGTAGATGGCGACGTGGTTCAGAATGCGCTCCGGTACGCCGGTGACGGCGTTGACCTCGGAAATGCGGTCAATTTCATCGCCGAAAAACTCAATGCGGATGGCCCGGCCAGACCAGTAGGCGGGATAGACCTCCAGCGTATCGCCGCGCACGCGGTAGGCGTTGCGGACGAAGTTGAGGTCGTTGCGCTCATAGCGGATCTCGGTCAGCTTGCGCATAAGCTCGTCCCGGTCGTATTCCATGCCGGGGCGAAGCGAAATAACCATGTTTTTATAGTCGATCGGGTCGCCCAGGCCGTAGATACACGACACGGACGAGACGACGATCACGTCCCGGCGCTCGGACAGCGCGCTCGTCGCGCTGTGGCGCAGGCGCTCGATCTCGTCGTTGATGGCGGAGTCCTTTTCAATGTAGGTGTCCGTCTGGGCGATATACGCCTCAGGCTGGTAATAGTCGTAGTAGGAAATGAAGTATTCCACGGCGTTTTCCGGGAAAAACTCGCGGAATTCCGAGCACAGCTGCGCAGCCAGCGTCTTGTTGTGCGCGAGGACCAGCGTGGGCCGGTTGACGTTGGCGATGATATTCGCCATGGTGAACGTCTTGCCGGAGCCGGTCACGCCGAGCAGGACCTGATCGCTCAGGCCCATGTTGAGGCCCTGCGTCAGCTTCTCGATGGCCTGCGGCTGGTCGCCGGTGGGCTTGAATTGGGAGTGCAGCTTAAAGTTCATACGGGTCCTCCAGAATGCCGTCGTCGCGCAGGGAGACAAAATCGTCATCCGCGACAATGATATGGTCGGCCAGCACGATCCCGACCGCCTCGAGCGCCGCCTTTAACACCAGCGTAGTCTGCCGATCCTCGGGGCTGGGCAGCGCAAGGCCGCTGGGGTGGTTGTGCGCAAGCACGACGGAGGTCGCGTTCGCGTCCAGCGCAGCCTTGACGACCTTGCGCGCGGCGATGGACGCGACGTTCACGCCGCCTCGATGGATGAGCACGCAGTCGAGCGCCTTACACTTCGCGTCGAGGCACAGAAGATACACGACCTCCTCGCTTTCGCCGTGGAAGTACGGCAGCAGGTATTGACCGCATTTGGACGTAGTGTCCAGAATCTCAATCTGTGCGCTGCGGCTCATGAGGCAGCGCCGCGCCACCTGCGGCACGAGCCGGATCAGCTGCGCGGCGGCGTCTCCGACGCCGTTTACTTTTTTCAGCTCGGATTCCGGCGCGGAAAACACGCTGTCGAGCGTCCCGAAGCGGCTTAAAAGCGCGTGCGCTGTCGGGTTCGTATCGCCGCGCGGCGCGGCGTAATACAGCAGCACCTCCAGCACCTGCACGTCCGAAAGGGAGTCCATGCCGCTGGTTTTGAGCTGCCTGCGCATCCGGTCGCGGTGGCCGTCGTGAATGGACATGGGCGTCTCCTTTCCGCTTCCGCTCACATCAGCGGCGCGAGCAGCCGCAGCAGCGCCCGCAGCACACGCTGCGTCAGGTGCGTATGGCGGCACTGCTCGGCTGTGATCTCTCTGCACTGGGGAAGCGTCTGTTCAAAATCCGCCTGCACCTGTGCGTTCACAGTGGTGTCATAGAGATACACGGCGTCTTCAAAATGCAGATACAGGCTGCGGAAGTCCAGATTGACCGTGCCGACAACAGCCTGCTTCGTGTCGGCCAGATAGACCTTGGAGTGGATGAAGCCCGGCGTATATTCGAAGATACGCACGCCTGCGCGCGTCAGCTCCTCATAGTTTGCGCGCGTGACCGCGTGGACATACCATTTGTCCGGGATGCCGGGCGTGATGATGCGCACGTCGACGCCTGTTTTTGCCGCGACGCACAGCGCCGTGGTCATTTTATCGTCCAGGATCAGATACGGCGTCATGATCCACATCCGCTCCTGCGCAGAGGAAATGACGGACTGCAAAATCGTCGCGCCGACGTCCTCGTTGTCGAGCGGACTGTCGGCAAACGGCTGGAGAAAGCCCGTGCCGCCCCGCTTTTCCGGATAGTCTGCGCGGAAGCGGCTCACATCCTCCTCCGACCGGTCAACGTAGCCCCAGAGGGACAAAAACATGACCGTCATTGACCACACGGCCTTGCCGCGCACGAGAATACCGCAGTCCTTCCAGTGACCGAAGCGCTTGTATTCGTTGATATATTCGTCGGCCAGATTGACGCCGCCGGTAAACGCGGCCTTGCCGTCGATGATCAGAAGCTTGCGGTGATCGCGGTTATTGAGGCGGGCGGAAAGGATCGGGATATAGGGGTTGAACGCGTGGGCGCGGATGCCCATCTCGCGCAGCTTTTTCGCGTAGCCCATGGGAAGTCGCGTGATGCAGCCGAAATCATCGTATACGACGCGCACGTCGACGCCTGCCGCCGCCTTTTGGCGCAGAAGCTCCAGCATGGGGTCCCACATCTTGCCGGTGGCGATGATGAAAAACTCGATGAAAATATAGCGCTCCGCCTTTTTGATCTCCTCCAGCATCGCAGCGTAGCAGCTTTCGCCGCTCGGGAAATACTCCGCGTCCGCGTCGTCGTAGATGGGGTAGCCGGAGGCCGAGAGCAGATAGCGCGCGTGGTTGAACGCGGGCGTTTCAGCGGCGGCCAGCTCCCATAAGGGCGCTTCGTCCTGCCGCAGCTGCTGCATGGTGACGGCCTCGATCGACTGCATCTTCCGGTGCTCGTAGCTGGAAATTTTGTTGCCGCCGAAGAGCAGATAGATCGTCAGTCCCGCCACGGGGAAGGCCAGAATCAGCACGATCCACGCGATCTTATAGCTGGGATTGACACCGCACGAGATGATATAAATAACGACTGCCCAGCTCAGCACGTTCATGGCGATCCGGATCCAGAAAAAGTCGGTCCGCAGATACGTCGCCATCACGATCAGAAATATGATCTGCAGCGCAATGCCGAACGACACCGCTACGACCCGCTGAAACACCAGCTTTAACAGGTTTCGCATACGCTTGCCTCCCCGCTGCTTGAATTTTCTATACTATAGCATGTTCCATCAGAAGCCGCAAGTCTCTGCTTTTTGAAATTTAAAAACTTTTGTTTGAAAATCCTGTTGTAGTTTTCAAACGAATCTGGTATAATAAGCAGACTGAATTATTCGATTTTTCTACACAGGAGCGAACCATGGAAAACTGTATCCGCGTGCAGGGTGCGCGCGTCAATAATCTGAAGAATATCTCCGTTGAAATTCCGCGCGACAAGCTGGTCGTCCTGACCGGTCTGTCCGGTTCCGGCAAGTCGTCTCTGGCCTTTGACACGATTTTTGCCGAGGGCCAGCGGCGGTATGTCGAGTCGCTGTCGAGCTACGCGCGGATGTTCCTCGGCCAGATGGACAAGCCGGATGTTGACTCCATCGACGGCCTTTCTCCCGCCATCTCCATCGACCAGAAGACCACCAGCCGGAATCCCCGCTCGACGGTCGGCACGGTCACGGAAATTTATGACTATCTGCGCCTTTTGTGGGCGCGCTGCGGCACGCCGCACTGCCCGAAGTGCGGCAAGGAGATCCGCCGCCAGACGGTCGACCAGATCGTCGATCAGATCATGGGGCTGCCCGACCGGACAAAGTTCCAGATTTTATCCCCCGTCGTGCGCGGCAAAAAGGGCGAGCACCAGAAGGTCTTCGAGGATGCCCGGCGCAGCGGCTACGCCCGCGTGCGCGTCGACGGGAGTTTGTACGAGCTGACGGAGGATATTGCGCTCGACAAGAATAAAAAGCACCACATTGAGGTCGTCGTCGACCGGCTCATCATGAAGCCCGATCTTGCCCGGAGACTGACGGATTCCGTGGAGACAGCCTCCAATCTTTCCGGCGGCCTCGTCATTCTCAACGAGCTGGACGGGGACAAAGACACGCTCTTCTCCCAGAACTACGCCTGCGAGGACTGCGGCATCTCCATGCCGGAGCTGTCCCCGCGTATGTTCTCGTTCAACAACCCCTACGGCGCGTGCCCGGTCTGCGCGGGACTCGGTACGCAGCAGGTCGCGGACCCACTGCTCATCATCCCCGACCGCTCCAAGTCGATCCTGCAGGGTGCGATTCAGGCCAGCGGCTGGAACAACGTCCGCGACGACTCCATCTCCCGGATGTATTTTGAAGCGCTGGCGAAAAAATATCACTTTTCTCTGAGCGACCCCATCGATGCTCTGCCGCAGAAAGCGCTCGACGTTATTCTCTACGGCACGGGCACGGAAAAGCTCACGATCTATTATGAGCGCGCCAACGGGCGCGGCACGCTGGAGCGGCCCTTTGAGGGCGTCGTCAACAACGTCGCCCGCCGCCTCACCGAGACGCAGTCCGACGCCATGCGCAAGGAGCTTGAGGAGTGCATGTCCGAGCGCCCGTGCCCCAAGTGCCACGGAAAGCGCCTGTCTGACATCAGCCTTGCCGTGACTGTCGGCGGCATGAACATCATGGATTTCTGCGCCATGCCCATCTCAGAGGAGCTGAAATTCATCGACAATCTGAAGCTGACCGGCTCCATGGCCGTGATCGCGGAGCAGATCGTGCGCGAAATTCGCTCCCGGCTGTCGTTTTTGCAGGCGGTGGGCCTGAGCTATCTGACGCTTTCGCGCTCTGCCGCCACGCTTTCCGGCGGCGAAAGCCAGCGTATCCGGCTGGCCACGCAGATCGGCTCGAGCCTCATCGGCGTTCTGTATATCCTCGACGAGCCGTCCATCGGCCTGCACCAGCGGGATAACGACAAGCTGCTCGACACCCTCCGCCGTCTGCGCGACATCGGCAACTCCGTTCTTGTCGTCGAGCACGACGAGGACACCATGCGCGCCGCCGATTTCATCGTCGACGTTGGTCCCGGCGCAGGCGTGCACGGCGGCGAGATCATCGCCGCGGGCACAGTCGACGATATCATTGCCGCCCCGCGCTCCATCACAGGCCAGTATCTGTCCGGCGCAAAGAAGATCCCCCTGCCCGAAAAGCGCCGGGAGGGCAATGGGAAAAGCCTGAAGATCTTCGGCGCGGCGGAAAATAACCTGCGCCACATCGACGTGGAATTCCCGCTCGGCACGTTTACGTGCGTGACCGGCGTGTCCGGCTCCGGCAAGTCGAGCCTCGTCAATGAAATTCTCTATAAAAAGCTTGCAGGCAGCCTCAACCGTGCCCGCACCCGTCCGGGGAAATTTGACCGCATCGAGGGGCTGGAGCATCTGGACAAGGTCGTCGGCATTGACCAGAGCCCCATCGGGCGTATGCCAAGCTCCAATCCGGCGACGTATACGGGCGTATTTAACGACATCCGCGACCTGTTCGCGTCGACGGCCGACGCGCGCACGCGGGGCTACGGCCCGGGCCGGTTCTCGTTCAACACGAAAGGCGGCCGCTGCGAGGCGTGCAGCGGCAACGGCCTTGTGAAGATCGAGATGCACTTTCTGGCCGACGTTTTCGTCCCCTGCGAGGTCTGCCGCGGCAAGCGGTACAACCGCGAAACGCTCGAGGTTCTGTACAAGGGCAAGAACATCGCGGATATCCTTGACATGACGGCGGAGGAGGCGCTGGCCTTCTTCGACAATCTGCCGCGCAT
>UMIH01021719.1_pt1 | contig 24659 bp, 26 predicted proteins | sample 1965771 | NCBI WGS metagenome assembly UMIH01 (sample SAMEA4836120, study PRJEB28245) | human gut metagenome | biome: gut microbiome; material: fecal sample | place: Denmark | collected 2008
CCTTGGGTTGTCTCCCTCACACATAGCAGCAACGTTATCAATTTGAATAGCGAACCCGAGAAGTGCTGTCCGACGAAAAGCACTATCGGCAGCTTGCTATCAGTGTTAATTACCAAAACGGTATAATAGAAGTGAACTATGCAAAACAAAAAGTAAGTCAATCCTCCCTCTTTCCTGACTCCTTTTCTCTTCTGCCATAATGGGGTGTTGGTTGTTTATTTATTGTTTTGACTTTTTTACTATATGTTGCATTGTAATTTTAATGAAATTTGATATGCTGAAAAGCTGTGATGAAATTTTTGCATTTTGTCACAACTCCTTCAAATTTGCTGTTGCGGCCATGTGCCGCTTCAAATTCGCCGTTGCGGCCATGTGCCGCTTCAAATTCGCCGTTGCGGCAATGTGCCGCTTCAAATTCGCCGTTCTGAATGTCGGCGATTTGTGAGGGTTACGTTACCGGCGGTGGCAAAGGGTTACTGCGTATTTATATTTTGAATGGAAAACCGCTGTCGATGGGGACGGCGGTTTTTTGCATTTAATGAATATCGGGGGTTTGGTAAGACGGTTTCTGTTTTTATAAAGTACCGAGTAAATAGATTGCAGTTTGCATTTTGTCAAAGCAGAAAAGTAAAGAATTCGTATCGGGCGTGTCAGGTTGTGATTGCTTGAATTTTTCACAGATAGGTGTATAATAAAAATACAGTCTACTATGTGGTGAGCAACATTGGCAGGATGATTTTAAAACAAGGAGGAACTGATCATGTTATGTGCAAACTGTGGTGCAAGAGCTGAAAAAGGTTTTACGACAAGTGTTACCGATTTAGGCAATTGCCTTATAATTATAAGGAATGTTCCGTGTTATAAATGTACTCAGTGTAATGAAGTAATCTATACGGGCGATGTGTTGAAAAAACCGAAGAGATCATAGAGCATTGCAGGAAGATGATGCAGGAAATTTCGATCATAGATTACTCAAAGGTCGCGTGAAGGATCAGCGGGTAAAAATAAAACGTAATTTTCCTCTTGACAAATCGGGAATGATATGCTAAAATCGGTTTAAAGCGATATATTAAAGGCTTTGAAGGGAAAAAGTAGCGTGAAACGTGCTTTCAGAGAGTCGTTGGTCGGTGTGAAACGGCAGATGTTTTAATGTGAAGATACACCCCTGAGCTGTCCTTCGGGAACGGTAGCTACGTTATAGCTTTTGAGGTTCGTGTGAAATGGTCTAAACGCACGGATAAACTGAGGTGGTACCGCGATAATTCGCCCTCTGTGCATTTTTGCACGGAGGGCTTTTTTATTTTCCACCCGTTAGATTAAGACCAAAATTTATTTTTTGGAGGTCGAAAGACAATGAGCATGGATCTACTGGTACGTCTGCCCGATCCGGAGGAGATCAAGAAAAAGTATCCTGCAAGTGAGAAGGTAAAGGAAATAAAGGCACAGAGGGATAAGGAAATAGCCGATGTGTTCACAGGAAAGAGCAATAAGTTTCTGCTGATAATAGGACCTTGCTCCGCAGACAAGGAAGAGCCGGTAATTGATTATATTTCAAGGCTTGTACCTGTTCAGGAGCAGGTAAAGGATAAGATACTTATCATACCGAGAATATATACGAATAAGCCGCGTACCACGGGTGAGGGATATAAGGGTATGATACATCAGCCCGACCCCACAAAGCACGAGGATATGCTTGAGGGACTTATCAAGGTAAGACAGCTTCATCTTCACGCTATCGAGCAGACCGGCTTTACCTGTGCGGATGAAATGCTGTACCCCGAAAATGACCGCTATCTGTCGGATCTGCTGTCATATGTTGCTGTCGGTGCGCGCTCTGTCGAGGATCAGCAGCACAGACTCACCGCAAGCGGACTTGATATACCTGTGGGAATGAAAAATCCAACCAGCGGAACTATGTCGGTAATGCTCAATTCTATCCGTGCGGCGCAGGCAAGCCATACTTTCATATACAGGGGCTGGGAAACGCAGACGAGCGGAAATCCGCTTGCACACGCTATACTGAGAGGTGCTGTAAACAAGCACGGCGAAACCATACCGAATTATCACTATGAGGATCTTTCGCTGTTGTATGAGCTTTACTGCAAGCAGGAGCTTCTTAACAAGGCGGTAATTGTTGATACGAACCATTCTAATTCCGGCAAGAAATATCTTGAACAGATAAGAATTGCAAACGAAATTCTGCACAGTCGCCGTCACAGCAAGGATCTTGAGGGATTTGTCAAGGGACTTATGATAGAGAGTTACATTGAGGACGGAAACCAGAGTACGGATGACGCTGTTTACGGCAAGTCGATAACCGATCCGTGTCTTGGCTGGGAAAAGACGGAGAAGCTGATTTACAGTATAGCCGAACAGCTGTAAGCGGCGGGTCGCCGCTGACTGTTCCGACCTTGCGGCTGTGAGCCGCCGCAAATTCCGCCTTTTAAAAAGGTGGATATAGGCTTTGGTTGCGTTGACGGCGGGCGGCAATGTGACGCTGATTTACAATTTGATAATGTTGAGGATTTTTGCGGGATAGCGGGACGGTCGGGGTTTGATGATAGTGCGGGATTGATTTGAGGTTTGTTGAAAATTTGGGCGAAGAACTATCACATTTAGCTCCCTTGTGTAAAGGGAGCTGGCACAGTGCGGTATAACATTTTCAATGTTGCTTTATATATCAGGTTAACGATGCTTTGTTGTAGAACTGAGTTTTTCGTCACTGTGACTGAGGGATTGTCAGCGGAGGTTATAGTACAAGCGGAAAGGTTCGGTGCAAACGATCCCTCAATAGTTGGCTGAGCTTGACTCAGCAACAGAAGCTCACCTTTGGCAAGGGACGGGCAAGGATGCCCGATATTGAACGCCCAGAGTTTTGCAGGACGCAAAACAAACAGAGCGTTCATAAGCCGAGAATTAGTGCAAATGGGTAAATAATGCTCCTATCAGATGACAGCATGATATTGCAAACGGACACACAGACATTTGTCTAAAAATAATAAAATCAAAATAAACCGAAAGGAAGAAGAAAATGACACTTTACGAAGAACTTATTGAAAGAGGGCTTATCGCTCAGGTTACGAATGAGGAAGAGATAAGCAAGATGATAAACGAGGGAAAGGCTACATTCTATATTGGCTTTGACCCGACAGCGGATTCTCTGCACGTCGGACACTTTATGGCGCTGTGCCTTATGAAGCGTTTACAGATGGCGGGCAACAAGCCTATTGCGCTTCTCGGCGGCGGTACGGGTATGATAGGCGACCCCTCGGGCAAGACGGATATGAGAAAGATGCTCACAAAGGAAGATATCGAGCATAATATTGCCTGCTTTAAAAAGCAGATGAGCCGTTTTATAGATTTCTCGGACGGCAAGGCACTGCTTGTAAATAATGCGGACTGGCTGCTTGATTTAAACTATGTTGACGTACTGCGTGAGGTGGGCGCTTGCTTCTCGGTAAACAAGATGCTGAGCGCTGAGTGCTACAAGCAGAGAATGGAAAGAGGTCTTTCGTTCCTCGAATTCAACTATATGATAATGCAGAGCTACGACTTCTACAAGCTGTACAAGGATTACGGCTGTAATATGCAGTTCGGCGGCGACGATCAGTGGAGCAATATGCTCGGCGGCACTGAGCTTATCAGAAAGAAGCTTGGCAAGGACGCACACGCTATGACTATTACTCTGCTCCTTAATTCCGAGGGCAAGAAGATGGGTAAGACCGAAAAGGGCGCTGTATGGCTCGACCCTGAAAAGACAAGTCCGTTTGAATTCTTCCAGTACTGGAGAAACGTTGCGGACGCTGATGTTATGAAGTGCATAAAGATGCTTACATTCCTGCCTCTTGAACAGATAAGAGAGATGGAAAGCTGGGAGGGCGCACAGCTCAACAAGGCTAAGGAGATACTCGCATACGAGCTTACTAAGCTTGTACACGGCGAGGAAGAGGCTGAAAAGGCTTTAGCCGCCGCTAAGGAGCTGTTCGGCGGTAAGGGCGTCAGCGGTGATATGCCTACTGCTGTTATGCCTGCCGAGCTTGTAAGCGACGGTAAGATCGGTATACTTGATGCTCTTGTTGCGTCAAAGCTCTGCCCTTCAAAGAGAGAGGCAAGAACAAACGTAACAGGCGGCGGTATCAGCGTAAACGATGAAAAGGTGACCGATCCTGCGGCTATGATAGAGATAGGCGAATTTGCCGTGATAAAGAAGGGTAAAAAGAGCTACTGCAAGATAGTAAAGGCATAAGGTGTGGTTACAGTAAGAAGAGCGCAGGACAAGGATATTAAGCGTGTTACGGAGCTGCTCGGTCAGGTGCTGGAGCTCCACGCCGATTTAAGACCCGACTTATTCATACACGGTACGACAAAGTACACGGAAAATCAGCTGTCGGATATATTCGCTGATGAAAGGACACCTGTATTTGTGGCTGTAGATGAGAGTGACACGGTGCAGGGATACGCGTTCTGTATATTTAAAGAGCCTGCATTCTCAACGAATATGGTCAATGTGCGGACACTGTATATAGATGATCTGTGCGTTGACAGCAACGCGAGAGGTCAGCATATAGGCACAACGCTTTTTGACTATGTGATGGAATTTGCCAAGGAAAGCGGCTGTTATACTGTGACGCTGAACGTCTGGGAGGGTAACGACAGCGCAAGGCATTTTTATGAGAAAATGGGAATGTTCGTCCGTGAAACCCAGATGGAACGGCGGGTGGCGGGTCGCCACTGACAATTCGCCGTTCTGATAGTTGGCAGGTTGCTTAACTTCCGTTATCGGCGGGCGGCAATGTGATGCCGCGCGTTCTATTCGGATGTAATAAGAGGATACTGAGAACGGGTCAGGTTCAACAGTCTTTGATAAAATATTTTCATTTGCAGATTGTCAAGTATAGTTGCAAAAACACGCATATCGCTTTTAGAGCGGTGTGCGTGTTTTTTTATAAGTATGCAAAGTTATCGTATGTGCCAAAACCCGTCTTCAAATATTTATCGGTCAAGAAAACTTTGATTATGCATTTTTAGCTCAAAAGCCGATAAGCCACTGATGCATTAACTCGTTGCTTTTATACTTTTTGCAACATGATATGCAAGCATAACCGGGACGGCATTTCCGACCATTTTATATCCATCGGCAATGTCTGTATAGTAAAATATAAAATCATCCGGGAACGTTTGTATTCGTGCACATTCCCGAACAGATAGGCGGCGATATAAGCTTTCCTTGCCGGGTACAAATATTCTTTTATTCTTTTCAACAAATAACATTTTAGGTGCTTGCGGGTGAAGAGGGGCGTGTCGCCCTCCGGCTTGAATTGTAAATGATTGCTCGTCCCAACTGCGAACTCTGTTTCTTGACATATAAATTGTCGAAAATCCACCATTCATATACTCGTGATTTGGAATTAAGCATTTATTCCCGTTAGTTTTGTTTTTGTCCTGTGCTTTAATTGCGGTTTCTTTTAAGTCCCATATTGAGTCCTTTAATGTGATTTTATAATTTAGCGGTTCGGGGAATTTATAATTTATATTTAAATCTTTTCTGAATCCGATATAAAAAACTCTTTTTCTATCCTGCGGTACATCATAATTTGCCGCATTTACTAAATTTACAGTAATATCATATCCTGCTTCTTCAAAATGAGTCAATATATTTTTTACCGCTTCCTTATGCAGATCCGCAAGCATACCTGAAACATTTTCAGCCACAAAAAATTTTGGACGTTTATCGTTAAGTATTCTGATAAACTCATAAAATAATTTTCCGCGACTGTCATCAATTCCTCGCCCTGCGCCGGCCTCGCTCCAACTCTGACAAGGCGGTCCGCCGATAATGCCATCGCAATCCGGAATATCACATGACGGAATGTTTCTTATATCTCTTTTATCAAGGGGAGTACTGTGGTTTTTTTCATATGTTTCCCAGATTGTTTTGTCATATTCGTTTGCCCACAATATATTAAAACCGGCCTTTTGAAACCCTAGATCCAACCCACCTGCACCGGAAAATAAACTTATAATATTCATTGAATTTCTCCTATACAGTAAAAGTGATCAATTTTGCACTTTTAAGTTGCGCCGGATTGTTTGGGTTTTTTATTTTAACATTTTGAATATGCAAGTCCTGCACGCTGTCACATAATCGTTCTAATTCATCATGATTATTAAATGAATAATACTTCTCTTCGTTTATGAGAGCCATAAAATTGAATTTTTTAGAAAAGTCACGTTTATAAATATAGTTGAAAACGCTAAATGGGTTTTCAATACCCCACATACCGCGAACGCGCAGATATGTAATTCCCAATGGGTCAACTCTGTTTACCCTGCCTAATTCTTTTGTTTCGGAGAACTCTACACCGGGTATACATTCCACACCGTTTTTAATAACGTCTTTTATTTGTTCGTAAACAGATTTTTCAGCGCAGTAATCATCGCCATATACTAAAGCCAAAGATTTAAGATTATTGGTATCAACTACGCCGACAGCATAAATCATATCTTTAACATCCCATTCTTCACAGGTTCTGCAAGCTTTTTTAATCATAGGACTGTCACAAAATAGTTTAGCTTTAGGATAACTGCTGTTTAATGCTAACGATGAATCATTTGACTCTATTTTTTTGACCTCGATGGCATCACCGCCCCTTAACATAGAATCCGGCGGATTGTTTTGGTTTCCTAAATAGCTGAATGCTTCTGAAAGTTTTTGATTTCTTGTATTTTCATTTTTTTCGTTTACTGTTCCCGCAAAAATGTCTTTAATATATTCTTCTAATGCCTCACCCATATTGTTTGCTCTGTTATGGTTTTCTGAATAAGCTTTTAATTCAAACTTGGGATTTGTAACAAGCTGCGTTATTGCGTTGATTATATTCGCCACTGTAAATCACTCCTCATTTATATATTTTGTGCCATATCAAAATAGGCGGGATTAACCTGATTCCGCCTATTTATTGCTATTTTTTACTCTGTTATCTTCTCGCGTTACCTCTTATAATAACACCTATTATATAAGGACCTGTATTGCTGGCAACCGCCGCTCCCGCTATGCTCTGCATCTCGGGAGGTCTGCCGACCTTTGCGCTGTACTGCTTTATGAAATCGTCTTCAAGACTTGTAACGCTTGTACGCAGTATTTCCCACGGAGTTTCGGGAATTGCTCTGTTTGCAATATACTGAACGGCATCTGCAATGGCATTCTTCTCGCCGCGGCTCTTCTTTACTACCTCGCTTTCGCCGTCAATAAGGGAGATCAGCGGTTTAAGCCCCATAAGCTCGCCTAAGAAAGCGGCTGCGGCGTTTATTCTGCCTGACTTCTTCATATGGCGGAGGTTAAAGCCTATAATGTAAATTTCGCAGTTGTTGAACATATCGGTAAGATATGCTACTACATTGTCAACGCTCTGTCCCGCAATAAGCTTTTTTGCGGACTCTACGACAGGGTAGCCATAGCCGAGAGAGTAGCAATGGCTGTCGAGTATCTCTATGCGCATCTTTGCCATCTCGGGGTGCTCTTCAAGCAGGTTTTTCTTTGCGAGAAGCGCGTTCTCGTATGTCTTTGAGCCTGTCGAGTTTATAAGCACCACGATAAGAGCATCATAGCCCTCATTGAAATAATGTGTGAACTTCTCTTCAAAGCGCATTGAGGTTATCTGTGCGGTCTTGGGGAGATATTCGGACTTGTCTATCATTTCGAGAAACTCGGGAGCGGTAAAGTCTACACGCTCTCTCAGACTTTCGTTGCCGAGGGTTATCTCAAACGGCATTACATCAATGTCGTACAGCTTTTCGTCCTCGGGGGTGATGTCGCTTGCGCTGTCGGTGATAAGTTTTACTTTCATCGTTTTGTTTCCTTTCGGTCATTCTTTTGATATCGTGCTTATTCGGCTTTGCTCCAGTCGTATTTTGTAAGCGAGCCGTAATTCTGAAGCTCGGGGAAATCCCACTGCCGCAGTACCTCGTATGCGCCTATCGCTACGCTGTTTGATAAGTTGAGACTTCTCATATTACTGCCCATAGGTATACGCACACAGTGCTGTTTATTGTGAAATAACAGATCCTCGGGAAGTCCCTTATCCTCTCTGCCGAACACTATATAAGTTTTATCCTTATACTGCGCATCGCAGTAGGTGTTTCTGCCCTTGGTGGTGAAATAGAAAAATTCACCGTCCTTATTCTTTTCAAAAAAGTCGTCAAGCCCGTCATAATAGGTTATGTCGAGATAATGCCAGTAGTCAAGACCTGCGTGCTTCAGCTTTTTATCATCTATCTGAAAGCCCATAGGCTTTACTATATGCAGTCTTGCGCCTGTCACCGCGCAGGTGCGGGCGATGTTGCCTGTGTTCTGCGGTATCTGCGGCTCAACGAGTACAATATTCAGTTCCATCGAAAAATCATTCCTTATAGATCATTATGCCGTACAGCCCGTTTGCCGCGGATAAAGACACAAGCTGTTCTCCGACCTTTTCCGCTGTATCGCTTGTTATACTTTTACGTTCTTCATCGGTGATGCTTTTGTCAAACCTTGCGATTATACCTGTATCTCCGCCCGATTTCAAAAGCTCTGCCATATTTTCGACTGTTGCGTCGGAATTGTCGCTTATAACTATGTCTATGCTGTCAGACAGCAGACTTTTTTCGGCTTTCGGGCATCTGTTTGCAAATTCGGCGGCAAAGGTGAAGCTGTCGGAAGCTTCTTCCCACGACATACCAAAATAGAAAGCGGGCTTGAAGCCTTTTTCGTTTATTATGCTGTCTGAGCTTGCGTCAAAGTAGTAGTATTCGCCGTCCAGCTTTGCAAAGTTTACGGTGTGTCCCTCGTTTTTGCTGTTATTTATGCCGTTTGCCGATGCGGAGTCTATCCCTGCCATATTGAAGAGCATAGTGACAGTATCCGCGTATCCGTCACATATCGCCTTACCGTCAATAAGCAGATCAGCTATCGGAACGTTTCTTGTGCTGTAGCCGTCAGTAACATATACCGAGTTCTCCGCAACGTAATTATAAAGATACTGTGCTTTTTTTCTTTCTGTATTACACTCCTGCGGAATTGACGCTACTACCGATTTTGCCTTTTCGTAAGCCGCTTCACGGCGGGAAAGATATTCCTCGCCGAGCGTTTCAAGCTGTATATGATGATAGCTTTTTCCTGCGAATTGTTCAACGTTTCCGGTCAGCTTGCTGTTTGTTGTGTAGTTATGTGCAACAAACGGACTGTCACAGCTTAAAAACGTGATCACAAATTCAAGCTCTTGCAGTCTGTCGTAACTGCCGTTACCGAATACGTCTTCGGGGAGGAATATATCGCTGTAGCCGTTTTCGCTTGCGTACATAAACGCATTGTAGATATACGTTTCGTTCTCGTCAAGCTGTGATTTGAAATATCCCGACATTGTATCGGAATATTTTGAGCTGTAGCCGAGTACATCTTCCTTACCGAGCGATATCGTGCCGTCTGCGGAAATTGACGTGTCATTGCCGAAGTAATACAGCGTGTTGCTTGACGATATGCCGAGCATCGGCAGAACGTATATTGCGCCGACAACTACTGCCGCGGGGATCGCTATCGCCGCCGTTACCGCGCCTATGACCTTACCCTTGCCCATTACAGCTCAGCCTCGGCATGACGTGTGACGTGACAGCCTATATTTACCGCAACGGGAAGTCCTGCGATATGTGTCGGGTGCTGTTCTATATTGACATACAGCGCAGTCACCGTACCGCCGAAGCCCTGCGGACCTATACCGAGCTTGTTTATCCTTTCGAGCATCTCGCTCTCCATATCGGCGTAAAGCGGTTTCGGATTTCTGACTTTCAGATCCCTGCAAAGCGCCTTTTTCGCAAGTATGGCGGACAGCTCAAAGTCGCCGCCTATGCCGACGCCTACAGTTATAGGCGGACACGGGTTGCTTCCTGCCTTTGATACCGTATCGACAACAAAGTTCACTATATCTTCTTTTGTCGCGGAGGGGGTGAACATTTTAAGCGCACTCATATTCTCGCTGCCGAAGCCCTTGGGGGCTACCATGATATGTACCTTGTCGCCGGGTACGATAGTTGTATGTACTATTGCGGGGGTGTTGTTGTTTGTGTTTTTGCGCTCCAGCGGATCTTCGACTACCGATAAGCGGAGCTTGCCGTTTACATATCCGCTTGCAACGCCCTCGTTTATCGCGTCTGTGAGATCTCCGCCTGTGAAATGCACGTCCTGTCCGACCTCAAGGAATATTATTGCCATTCCCGTGTCCTGACATATCGGCACTTCAAGCTCTTTTGCGCAATCGATATTTCTTACGATATCGCCGAGCACCTGCTTTGACAGCGGGCTTTTCTCACAGCCGATACATGAATTTATCTTCTCTTTCATACCGTCGGGCAGATAAAGGTTTGCCTTTACGCAAAGCTCTTCAACTGTCTTTTTAACAAGCTCAACGCTTATCTCGCGGATATCACTCATTATATATTTCCTCCGTTTATATTACTTTGCCGTTTACGATCACCATGTCGGGCGTATCGCATATTGACAGCGGATCGCCCGAAAAGATAACTATGTCGGCATCCTTGCCCGGCTCGATGCTGCCGACTCTGTCGGCTATGCCTGCTATCTGTGCGGGGTATATCGTTATTGATTTCAGCGCTTCTTCCCTGTCAAGACCGCCTCTTACAGCAAGTCCTGCCGAAAGCGGAAGATACTGCTCGGGTACAACGGGGTGGTCGGTGCAGATGCAGATCGGTACGCCTGCCTTATTCAGTACGCCTGCCGTTGCTATCGTATGATTACGAAGTTCGGGCTTACATCGCTCGCTGATTATAGGTCCTACTATCGTGCGTGCTTTGTCCTCAAGAAGCTCATCTGCTATAAGGTGTCCCTCTGTCGCGTGGATAATGACATAATCTATGTCAAACTCCTTGGCAAGTCTTATCGCCGTGAATATGTCGTCTGCTCTGTGGGCGTGGAAGTGTGCGGGTATCTCGTGCTTTAAAAGCGGCATGAGCGCTTCGCACTTTGCGTCATACTCGGGGCGGTCGCCCTCATCGTCCGTACCTACCGAGCTTTCATAGTCTATCATATCATCAAGATAGCGCTTTGCCTTGTAGAGCTGTTCGCGGATTATTGCGGCGGTAGCCATACGGGTAACGGGAGCGGTATCCTTATCCTTGTATACGTTTTTCGGGTTTTCGCCGAGTGCGAATTTTACCGCAACGGGATCTTTTATTATCCGTTTATCAATTCTTTTTGAGCCTGCGGTCTTCATGGCAAGGAATGTGCCGCCTATGGGATTTGCACTTCCCATTCCGCATACCACCGAGGTAACGCCTGCCTGCGCCGCTTCTTCAAAGCAGTGGTCGAGCGGATTTATCATATCTGTCGCACGAAGGTTCGGGGTCGATGGGTCGGTGTCCTCGTTTCCGTCATCGCCCTCGAATGCAAGCCCGTCCTCCCACGCGCCTATATGCGAGTGGGCATCTATAAAGCCGGGATAGACTGTTTTGCCTTTTGCGTCTATGTCGCTGTCTGACGGTGAAAAGTCCTTTAACTGCGACATATCGCCGACAGCCTTTATTTTATCGTTTTCTATAAGGATAAATCCGTTTTCGTGGTTTTTCTCCGCCATTGTGATGACAGTTGCGTTATAAATGTACATATTTATCCTTTCAGCTTGTTATGCACCTTTGTGTCAAGCTCTATGAGTTTTATAATTTCGTTTGCGATCGTTTTATCCGATGTATTTGCGTTTACCTCATAGGTGCTGTTCTTTCTGTATATCGGAAGTCTTGCATCATAGATAGCTTTCAGCTGTTCTTTTGTGTTGTTCACTACAAGGGGGCGGTTGGTGTCGCTCTTTATGCGACCGTAACAGGTGTCGAAGCCGGCATTAAGGAATACCACTATTCCCTTTTCTCTTGCAAACTCTGCCGTTTCGTCACGGAGGATCGCTCCGCCGCCTGTGGCAATTATCGTCCTGCCCTTGAAGTTCTTTATATATCGGGCTTCAAGATCTCTGAAATACGGCTCGCCCTTCTGAGCAAATATTTCTGGGATAGTCATTTTCTGATTATTGACTATGTACCTGTCAAGGTCGATGAACACGGCTGTGCAAGCTCTTGCCAGCATTCTTCCTATATGGCTTTTGCCGCAGCCCATAAAGCCGCAGAGATATACAGGTCTCATTACACAAGCCTCATCATCTCATCGGAGATAGCCTGTACCTGCTCTGCGGTGTATTCTGCGCCGCTCCATATAGTGTGCGCCACAGCCGCCTGCCATACAAGCATCTGCATACCGCCGCTGACCTTAGTTACGCCCTTGTCGGAAACTGCCTTCATAAGCTTTGTTTCACGGGGGTTGTAGATAGCGTCAAAGAAGCCGTTAAGGGTTATGTTGTCAAGAGCCTGCTGTGTAAGCGGGCTTGCGTCAATATTGGGGTACATACCTACGGGAGTAGCGTTTACCATAAGGTCAAAATCTCCCTTTACGTCTGCCAGAAGGCAGTGGCTTACCTTTGCGTCCTTGTAGGTCTGTTTTATCTCTTCACATAAAGCCTTTGCAACGGGAACATCGGCTTCTCTTACGGCAATGGTCAGCTCCCCGCCCTCACGGACAGCTTCGATAGCCATCATTCTGCCTACGCCGCCGCAGCCGAGAAGCAGAACCTTGTCTGTAAGGGTCATACCCATTGCGCCGACAGCCTTTGTAAAGCCTGTGCAGTCGGTGTTGTAGCCTGTCGAAACGCCGTTTACGTTAGCTATGCAGTTTACGCTGTTGTAGCGCTTTGCGGTGTCGTCAAGCTTGTCGCACATCTTTATTATATCTATCTTGTAGGGAATTGTAATGTTGAAGCCTGCAAGACTTTTGAAGTAATCAAAGCTGTCTGTCAGCTTTTCGGGGGGCGTGTCGAGAATCTTATACTCAGCCTGCTCGCCCGATAGCTCAAAAAGCCTTGTGTGTATCTGGGGGGAGAGGGTATGACCGAGAGGGTGTCCCAGTATACCGAACGTATTTACTTTGTTTTCTGTCATTGTATTTGCTCCTTTTGTTCTGCTTTAAGCTCTTTATGCTTATCGATCTTTTTACAGATAAGCTTTACCAGTGCCGCCGAACCTATGCCGCAGCCTATGCCGAGCGCTATTCCTCCGATAATGTCGGACGGATAGTGCACATAGAGGTACATTCTCGAAAATGCGACCAGCGATGCATAGACATATGCGACAACACCGAGTCGTTTATGAAACAGATATATCGCCGTTGCCATTGCAAAGCACGTTGCGGTGTGGCTTGACGGGAATGAAAATCCGGACGGTGCTTTGATTATGAGCTCTATTGCACCGTTTATCGCAAACGGACGCATACGGCATACAAGGTGCTTTATTATCAGCTCACCGAACAGCAGTACCGAGAGTGCTGCGCCCATGACCGCAAAGCCTGTCTTGCGCATATTTTTTATGCACATCATAACGATGAACACAAGAATAGCCATTGCACCGTACTCTATGCTGTAGGTAAGGCAGGTCATTATAAGATCCATAACGGGATCTGAAAGTGTGTTATGGATAAAATCGAGTATCGACAGGTCGAGTGCCGTTATGCTTTCAAACAGCATCAGAGTGCCGCCGCCTTTTCAAGCGTGTCGGGATTTTCTACGTTTACGGCGGTAACACCGTCAAGCGTTTTCTTTACAAGTCCTGTAAGCACCTTGCCGGGACCGAGCTCAATATAAGTATCGTATCCGTCCTTTGAGATAACGTCAAGCTCGGAAGTAAATCTTACGGGCGAGCAGATATGCTTTGCAAGATAAGCGGGCATATCGGAAAAATCGGTAAGCTCGTTTCCGTATACGTTGCAGTAGAACCTTATCGAGGGTGCATTGAACGGGATATCCTTTGCCTTTTCGGCAAATTCTTCAGATGCGCCCGCCATAAGCTTTGAGTGGAAAGCGGCGGAAACAGCAAGCGGGACTATACGCTTAGCGCCCTTTGCCGAAAGTGCTTCCTTAGCCTTTTCGATACCTGCCGCAGTGCCTGCGATAACAGTCTGTACGGGTGAATTGTAGTTTACGGGGGTAACATACTCGCCGCCGTCCTCAATTTCCTTGCACGCTTGTTCTATAACGTCAGCCTTAAGGCCGAGAACAGCCGCCATACCGCCGGGGTTAGCCTGAGCCGCCTTGTCCATAGCCTCGCTACGGTACTTTATCGCTCTGAATGCGTTTTCGTATGACAGCATACCGCTTGCCGCCATTGCCGCGTATTCACCGAGAGAGTGACCTGCAACGGCTGACGCTTCAATGCCCTTTGACTTTGCGGCTTCAAGCGCCATAAGCGACATTGCGAGTATAGCGGGCTGTGAGATTATTGTGCGTGAAAGCTCCTTTTCGTCGCCGTCAAATATCTTAGCGGCAAGGTCAAAGCCGAGGATATCGCTACCAAGCTCGAGTACTTTTTTGCATTCGGGTATCGTATCGTAAAAATCCTTGCCCATGCCTTTATACTGTGAGCCTTGTCCCGAAAAAAGGAATATTGTTTTTGTCTTATCAGCCATTTTCTGTTTCTCCTTGCAGTTTATGATTTAAATTGTTCAGAATATTGTGAAAATTTGATTTATCAAAAATGGGGTTTGGGGCGTAGCCCCAAGCAGGGTGAGGGCGGCAGCCCCACATTCAGCCCCGGCACGGATGCCGGGCGTGTATGCCCAAGGGCTTTGCAAGACGCAAAGCCAACCAAGCATACACAGCCTTTCGCCGAGGGGAAGGGGTTTTCGGCAAGGATGCCGAAACAAGGACACACCAAGCTTTGCACGAGGCAAAGCCATCAAGGTGTCCTAAAGGGGATAGGGATTGAGAATTTGCTCTATTTTTTTGAAAACAGGCTTTTCTACAAATAGCTGGAACGACTCACGATATTTTTGATAAATAAAACTTCTTTATACCCTGAAAGATGTTTTCATGTCACATAAGTGACATAATTTGTTATATATTGCAGAATTTCTGAAATATACTGTCCCGTTTTACCCCGCTTTGTCACTGTTATGATACAAATACTCAAATAAATGTTGACAAACAGTACCGAAATAGAGTAAAATGAAATATAAGCACGTTTGCCTTTACGGGGTAACTATGCCTTGCGGACGATGATCTCCGCAGTTACTGATTTATTATACAACAAAAAGAGAATAAAATCAACAATAAATAATATATAATACGGCGGCAAGGACACCGTACGGAAGGAAAAGGATATGAACGGTATAACGATACTGGGTACGGGAGAATATACCCCCGAAACCGTAGTCACCAATGAAATGTTCACTAAGTTCATTGATACTACAGACGAATGGATAACCACAAGGACGGGTATCCGGGAAAGACGTATGAGCCCCGACAAGCCGAACTTCATGATGGCGGCTGAGGCGGCAAAGTCGGCACTCGAAAGTGCGGGAAAGACAGCAAAGGATATCGACTGCATAATCGTATCCACCTGCTCACCCGATTTCTACTATCCGAATACGGCCTGCCTTGTACAAAATCTCATCGGCGCACAGCCCTGTGCCTGCATGGACGTAAACACAGCCTGCACAGGCTTTATAACAGCGGTCGACATTGCAAGAAACTTCCTTGCAAGCGACACCTACAAGACTATACTTGTTGTAGCAAGTGAGCGTCTTACAAGCCAGATAGACTACACCGACAGAGCAAGCTGTATACTTTTCGGCGACGGCGCGGGTGCGGTCGTGCTTGAAAAGGGAGAGGGCAAGGAATATTACAGCCACTCCGGCGCTGAGGGCGATATGCTCCAGAGCCTTTACTGCAAGAATTTCTACGACAGGAACAACCCCTATTTCAAGGGTGACGACTGCCTAAAGGATATCATAGACACTCCGAACAAGGAGCGCTATTTACAGATGGACGGAAAGGCGGTATACAAGTTCGCCGTTGACGCTATGGCGAATGCGGTCGAATATGTATGCGGACATTCCGGAATATCGCTTGACGATATAGATCTTGTTATTCCCCATCAGGCGAATATAAGAATAATCCAGTCCGCGCTCAAGAAGATGAACGTGGATCTTGACAAGGTGTTCACAAACCTCGAAACACACGGCAACACATCAAGCTCGTGTATCCCTATGTGCCTTGCGGAGCTTGACCGTCAGGGCAGACTGAAGCGCGGCATGAAGATATGTCTTGTCGGCTTCGGTGCGGGACTTACCTACGGCGCAACTGTTTTTGAATACTAATCCACAGCTGAAAGGATAAAAACAATGGAAACAAGGATCACAAAATTACTCGGTATAAAGTACCCCATATTACAGGGCGGTATGGCGTGGATCGCCGAAAGCACACTTGCGGCGGCTGTATCAAATGCCGGCGGCGTGGGCATAATCGCGGGCGGTTCTGCTCCTATCGATTATCTGAGAGATCAGATAAGAAGAGCAAAGTCACTGACAGATAAGCCTTTCGGCGTGAACATTATGCTTATGAGCCCCAATGCGGAGGATCTTGCACAGCTCGTTATAGACGAAAAGGTTCCGATGATAACGACCGGTGCGGGCAACCCCGGCAAGTTTATGGAAGCGTGGAACAATGCAGGCATAAAGGTCATTCCGGTAGTACCCAGTGTGGCGCTTGCAAAGAGAATGGAAAGAAGCGGTGCGTCCGCAGTAATCGCAGAGGGAACAGAATCGGGCGGTCACATCGGTGAAAACACCACAATGTGCCTTGTTCCGCAGGTAGTTGACGCTGTATCAATCCCTGTTATCGCCGCAGGCGGTATCGCAGACGGCAGAGGAATTGCCGCAAGCTTTATGCTCGGTGCTGAGGGCGTACAGGTAGGCACAAGATTTTTAGCCGCCGAGGAGTGTCAGATCCACCCGACATATAAACAGCTCGTTGTTGACGCTAAGGACACGGACAGCATAGTAACAGGCAGAACGACAGGTCACCCCTGCCGCAATGTAAAGACGAAGTTCTCGAAGAAGCTCGCAAGCGGTGAAATGAACGGAACTATCACTCCCGATGAGTTTGAGCAGATAACGCTCGGCTCACTGCGTAAGGCGGTACAAGACGGCAACCTTGAGGAGGGCTCGTTCTTATGCGGAGCTATCGCGGGTATGGTAAAGAAGGTACAGCCCGCAAAGGAAATAGTGGAAGAAATGTTCGCAGAGGCTGAAAAACTGCTGAACAAGTAAGATAAAACAAAGGAGAAAATAAATGGCAACTGCTATCATAACAGGATCTGCAAGAGGAATAGGTGCGGCAATAGCTCTGCGTCTTGCAAAGGACGGATATGACATAGCGCTCAATGACATCGCCGAGAGCTGCTTTGAAAACAACGATATAATCGACAAGATAAAAGCAGAAGGTGTAAAGTGTGAAAAGTACATCGCAGACGTATCAAAGTACGATCAGTGTGAGGCTTTTGTAAAGAGCGTAAAGGCCGATTTCGGCAGTATTGACGTGCTTGTCAACAATGCAGGTATAACCCGTGACGGTCTGCTTGTAAGAATGAGTGAAGAAAACTACGACCTCGTTGTTGCGGTAAACCAGAAAAGCGTATTCAATATGACAAAGCTTGCAGGCTCTGTTATGATGAAACAGCGCAGCGGCAGAATTATAAATCTTGCAAGCGTGGCAGGTCTTTACGGCAACCCCGGTCAGATGAACTACTCCGCTACAAAGGCGGCTATAATCGGTATGACAAAGACCACCGCGAAGGAGCTCGGTCCGAGAAACATCACTTGTAACGCAGTAGCGCCCGGCTTTATCCACACGGCTATGACAGACGCTCTTTCGGAGGAGCTGAGAGCGGCAATGGTAAAGCAGATAGCTATGGGCAGATGCGGTGAAGTCGAGGAGATAGCAGGTGTTGTATCATTCCTCGCTTCAAAGGACGCAAGCTATGTAACAGGTCAGGTAATAGAGATAAGCGGCGGCTTATCAATGTAAAGACAAGCCACGAAAGGAAATACAAAAAATGAGCAGAGTTGTAATTACCGGTGTGGGTGTAGTAAGCCCTATAGGAAACACCAAGGAAGAATTCTGGAACAGTCTTATGGAGGGTAAGCACGGCTTCACACTCGAGCAGTGGTTTCCCGGTCAGAGCGAAGAGCTTAATGTAAAGGCTTCTGTAAAGGATTTCAGCGCAGAGGGACTTTTCGACAAGAAGGAACTGCGCCGCACAGATATCATCACACAGTATGCCGTGTATGCGGCCGATAAGGCTATAAAGGACGCAGGAAGCGATTTCAAGGATCTCGATCCTTACAGATGCGGCGTTATAATCGGGTCGGGTATCGGCGGTATGGAAACAACGCAGGAGGAGCTTCTCGCATATCACAACAAGGGCAACAAGCGAGTTTCCGTATTCACTATCCCGAAGATGATAGGCAATATGGCGGCAGGTACGGTTGCTATCCGTACAGGCTTCAAGGGCGTAAACTACTGTACGGTATCTGCCTGCGCCAGCGGTACACACGCTATAGGCGAGGCATTCCATGCTATAAAGAACGGCTATATGGACGTTGCGATAGCGGGCGGTACGGAGAAGTGCTCGATAGGCTTTGCTTATGCAGGCTTCAACAATATGCACGCTATAACAAAGTCGACCGATGTTGACAGAGCAAGCATTCCTTTTGACGCAGAGAGAAGCGGCTTCGTTCTCGGCGATGGAAGCGGTATCGTAATTCTTGAAGAATACGAACACGCAAAGGCAAGAGGTGCAAACATCTATGCCGAGGTCATCGGTTACGGTGCGACCTGCGACGCTTATCACGAAACAAGCCCCGACCCCGAGGGCAAGGGCGGTGCGAAGGCTATGGAGTTTGCGGTAAAGGAATCAGGCAGAGCGCCCGAAACCTTCAACTATGTAAATGCACACGGTACATCAACACCTATGAACGATAAGACCGAAACAGCCGCTGTAAAGCTGGTGTTTGGCGAACACGCAAAGAATATGGTGATAAACTCGACAAAGTCGATGACAGGTCACCTCTTAGGCGCGGCAGGCGGCGTTGAAGCTGTAGCCTGCGCTCTTCAGATAAAGAACAGCAAGGTACACCGCACGTTAGGCTTAAAGGTGGCAGACCCGGAATGCGACCTCGACTATGCTCCTGAGGGTACGAGAGATATGAAGATAACGGGTGCACTCAGCAACTCGCTCGGCTTCGGCGGTCATAACGCTTGTATAGCATTTGCTCCTGTAGAGGACTGAGAGAAAGGTTGACACGATATGCAGTTTGAAACTAATTCGCTTAGCGATGCCGTAAAGGAATTTATCGGTATTATGAAGGACAGCGGTCTGTCCTATATGTATGTAAAGAACGACAAGTTTGAGATAGAGCTTGGTCAGAAAAATCCCCCTCCCGCACCTCCTGTGATGCCCGCAATGTCTCCTATGGCTATGGCGGCCGCTCCCGCAGCAGCACCGCAGACAGCTCCCGCGGCAGCACCTGCCGCCGATACAGGCAAGAGCATAAAGAGCCCTATAGTGGGTACGTTCTACTCTGCTCCCTCCCCCACAAAGCCTCCCTTTGTAAAGGTCGGCGATAAGGTAAGCGAGGGCGATACGGTATGCATAGTTGAGAGTATGAAGGTAATGAACGAGATACAGGCGGATATTTCCGGTACTGTAAAGTCGATCGCCGTAAAGGACGGAGAGGCTGTGGAGTTCGGTCAGCCGCTCATCATAATAGAATAACGGAGGGCTGTATATGTCACTTATGAATAAAGAGCAGATAATGGAGATAATCCCTCACAGAGATCCGTTCCTGCTTATAGATACTATCGAAGAAATGGAACCCGGTCAGCGTGTGGTCGCCACAAAGTATATGAAGGAGGACGAGTTCTGGTTCAAGGGACACTTCCCCGGATATCCGGTAGTCCCCGGTGTACTTATGCTTGAGATGCTTGCGCAGGCAGGCGCAGTGGCAATGCTTGCACTCCCCGAAAACAAGGGTAAGATAGGTCTGTTCGGCGGCGTCAAGGACGCTAAGTTCAGAAGACAGGTAGTACCGGGCGACCTTTTAAAGCTCGAAGTCGAGATAATAAAGGTAAAAGGTCCTATAGGTGTCGGCAAGGCTCTTGCCACAGTAAACGGTGAAAAAGCGGTATCCGCAGAGATCACCTTTGCTATCAAGTAACGGAAGGCGAACGCTGTATGTTCAATAAGATACTCATCGCCAACAGAGGCGAGATCGCTATAAGAATAATCCGTGCGTGCAGAGAGCTTGGAGTAAAGACTGTCGCGGTATATTCTACAGCCGACAAGACGGCGCTCCACGCGCAGATAGCGGACGAGGCGGTATGCATAGGACCTGCTCCGTCAAAGGACAGCTATCTTAATTCAAAGGCACTGCTTGCCGCGTGTGAGATAACAGGCGCGCAGGCGATACACCCAGGCTTCGGTTTCCTTTCCGAAAACAGCCACTTTGTACGTCTTTGCGACAAGTGCGGAATTAAGTTTATAGGTCCGGGCGCTGACGCTATGGACGCTATGGGCGACAAGGCTAACGCAAAGAAGACGATGATAGAAAATGACGTTCCTGTAGTCCCCGGCTCGGACGGTGTTGTTGAAACGCTTGAAGAGGCGCAGGAGATCGCCGCAAAGATCGGTTATCCTATAATGGTAAAGGCGAGCGCGGGCGGCGGCGGACGCGGCATAAGACTGGTTGAAAAGCCCGAGGAGCTTGAAGCGGCAATGACCGCCGCAAAGCAGGAGGCTAAACAGTTCTTTGCAAACGATGATATATATATTGAGAAGTTTATAGTAAATCCCCGACACGTTGAGATACAGCTCCTTGCGGACGAGCACGGAAATGTAATATATCTCGGCGAGCGTGACTGCTCGTTACAGCGCCGTAATCAGAAGGTGCTTGAAGAAAGCCCCAGCCCTATTATGACGGAGGAGCTCCGCCGGAGAATGGGTGAAGCGGCAGTCAGAGCGGCTAAGGCTTGCGGCTATGCGAACGCGGGTACGGTAGAATTCCTTGTTGACAAGGATCTAAACTTCTACTTTATGGAGATGAACGCGAGAATACAGGTCGAGCACCCGGTAACAGAAATGGTGACAGGCGTTGACCTTGTAAAGGCGCAGATAAACATTGCCGCAGGACTCCCCTTGCAGTATAAGCAGGAGGATATAAAGCTCACGGGTCATGTTATCGAGTGCCGTATAAATGCGGAAGAGCCAAAGAACAACTTCCGTCCCTGTCCCGGAAAGATAAAGTCTATTCATATGCCCGGCGGTTTCGGCGTGCGTATCGATACGGCGGTATATCAGGGCTACGAGATACCGCCTTACTATGACAGTATGATAGCAAAGGTGCTTGTAAAGGGTGAGGACAGGAAAGAGGCTATCCAGAAGATGAAGGTCGCACTCTCCGAATTTCTCATTGAGGGTATCAACACCAACATTGATTTTCAGCTCAATCTATTGCGTGACGAGGATGTCGAAAGCGGTAATTTCGATATAGGCTTCCTTAACCGTAAGGATCTGACGAATTATTGATAAAACATTACAAAGCAGATAAAATATAATCTACGGTAGGGTCGCAGGGGCGGCAGCCCCCATATCTTCTCCCCCCCTTCCCGGGAAGGGGCAAGGAGGATGGGTTAATAGCCTTAATCTATCGGCAGATAATGTTGTTATCTGATTTGAACAATAAAGGCGGTGCTTTAATTGTTAGAAGATCTGTTTAAAATGGTCAAGGACCGTTTTAACGAGGAACAGAAGGACGAGGCGGAGGCTTCTGCCCCCGAAATACCCAAGGATCTGCTGTTCAAGTGTCCGCGCTGTCAGAACGTGTTCTATATGGACGAGTTTGAAAAGCGCAAAAAGACCTGTCCTGTCTGCAACTATCATGCAAGACTTTCCGCTAAGGAGCGTCTTGATATAACGGTTGACAAGGACAGCTTCAAGCCGTTTGACGAAAACATGGTGTCATTAAACCCCATCGGCTTTCCCGATTACGAGAAGAAGATAAAGGGTATGCAGGACAACACGGGACTGAAGGACGCAGTAGTGACGGGCGAATGCACTATACGAGGCTACCGTGCGGTCATCGGCATTATGGATTCCAATTTTATGATGGCGAGCATGGGCAGTGTTGTCGGCGAGAAGATAACAAGGGCGTTTGAGTACGCAACAGAGCATAAGCTGCCTGTTATACTGTTTACGGCATCGGGCGGTGCGAGAATGCAGGAGGGTATAATCTCTCTTATGCAGATGGCAAAGACGAGCGGTGCGGTAAAACGTCACAGCGACGCGGGCGGACTTTATATCACGGTGCTTACAGACCCTACTACAGGCGGCGTTACGGCATCGTTTGCGAGTCTTGGAGATATAATCCTTGCCGAGCCTAAGGTGCTTGTTGGATTTGCGGGCAGACGTGTTATACAGGACACTATAAAGCAGAAGCTGCCCGACGACTTCCAGACGGCGGAATTTCTGCTTGAAAGCGGCTTTGTAGACGCGATAGCGGACAGACGTTCTATGCGTAAGACGCTGTCGAATATACTAAGACTGCATAACTATAAAAAAATCGGCGCTGACTGGCAGCACGGTTGAAAGGACGGTAAGGAATAATGTCAAATATGACTGCTACACAGCATCTTGAGATAATAAGAGAAAAGAACCGTCCGACGGTGAATGACTATATACCCGCTATATTCAATCATTTTACCGAGTTCCACGGCGACCGTCATTACGGTGACGATGCGGCTATAATGTCAGGTATAGCAACGCTTAACAGCACACCTGTTACGGTCATAGCGCAGGTAAAGGGCAGAAACTTAGAAGAAAACAAGAAGACGAATTTTTCAATGCCGCACCCCGAGGGTTACAGAAAGGCATTAAGACTTGCATATCAGGCGGAGAAGTTCCACAGACCCGTTATATGCTTTGTTGATACACCCGGCGCATTCTGCGGTGTAGAGGCGGAAAAGAGAGGTCAGGGTGAGGCTATAGCTAAGAACATTGCCGAATTTATGACACTGAAAACGCCTGTTATATCGGTAGTGCTCGGTGAAGGCGGCAGCGGCGGCGCGCTGGCGCTTGCGGTATGTGATGAGCTTGCAATGCTTGAGCACGCTTTATATTCGGTGATCTCACCGAGAGGATTTGCGTCTATCCTGTGGAAAGATCCGTCAAGAGAAAAGGAAGCGGCAGACCTGATGAAGATCACCGCAGATGATCTGTACAACTTCGGTGTATGTGACAAAATCATTTCCGAGTCGGTGGGAGGTGCTCATACCGACCCTGCTCAGACGGCGGACAACATTTCGGAATATCTTATAAGCGCGGTCGAAAGGCTGTCAAAGCTTGATATCCCGACACTTCTCGACAACCGTTACAAGAAGTTCCGCAAAATCGGCGTTTTCTCGGAGTAACTGAAAGTCACAGTAAATTCGCCGTGCGACTGTGAGCCGCTTCAAATTCGCCGTTCTGAATGTCGGCGGTCTGCGTGACTTGCGTTACCGGCGGTGACAATATCTTACTGCTTATTCATTATTCTGAGCGGTATTGCAACAGCTTTCGGCAACCCTTTGAAAGTTGTGCAAAGTGTAGAAATACACCCTGCAAATTTAGACATTTTTTTAATGTATTTGTTGTAAATACGACTTGATTATTTCGGCGTAATGCCGTATAATATTAACGAAAGAAAATTTCTTTTACAAAACACGGAGGAGATTTCAAATGGTATTTGATAAGGTAAAGAAGATAATCGTTGACCAGCTCGACGTTGAAGAAGACAAGGTTACTGAAGCTGCAAGCATCACAGATGACCTCGGTGCTGACTCACTTGACGTTGTTGACCTCGTTATGAGCTTTGAAGAAGAGTTCGACATCGAGATCCCCGATGATCAGGTTGAGAAGATCAAGACTGTCGGTGATATTGTTAAGTTCATCGAAGAAAAGGTTGAAGACTGATTTACATCTTGCTTTAGCATAATCAGCCGTATTTGTCAGACGCAGATACGGCTTATTTTTCTTTTTATCGCTACAAAAAGGGGGCTTTGCAATGACATCTGTCTGCTTTACCGGACACCGTAAGATAGAATGTGCGGATATGTACGGTCTTAAGACACTTCTCGACAGCACGATATGCGGACTTGTAAAGCGTGGCGTGACCGATTTTTATTGCGGCGGCGCGCTCGGTTTTGATACAATGTGCGCACATATGGTGCTTTACCTCAAAAAGCGCAAAGCGCTCGATATAAAGCTTCATCTTATACTCCCCTGTTCTAATGAGGAGCAGACAAAGAACTGGAGCTACAGCGACAAGCAGGAGTTCTACGGTATACTTATGGCTGCTGACGATATTGAGTATATCGGCTCACAGTACACCAAGGAGTGTATGAAAAAGCGCAATGCGCGAATGGTGGAGCTTGCGGACGGCTGTGTATGCTATTATGATGAAAGCCTTGCCAGGAGTGGTACGGGTCAGACGGTCAGAATGGCGAATGCCAAGGGGATCGAGGTTATCAATCTGTTTAATATGGCGTGAAAAACAGGTAACGTTGTTTAGAATATAAGTACAAGCCACTGCGTAGGTATAGTGGCTTGTTTGTTTTTGTAGCAGATAAGCTGATGATAGTGATGTTTGGTGTTGCGTTTTGCGGCTACGATAGCAGGCTACCGATAGTTCTGTTTGTCGGATAGCA
>UMIH01028317.1_pt1 | contig 24489 bp, 20 predicted proteins | sample 1965771 | NCBI WGS metagenome assembly UMIH01 (sample SAMEA4836120, study PRJEB28245) | human gut metagenome | biome: gut microbiome; material: fecal sample | place: Denmark | collected 2008
ATATAAAAGATTATCCGGAAATTGACTTTTTTGGTTATATGAAGACCAGTGCAAAAGGAGAGGATAAAAAAGGCGGAGCTGATACCAGAAGTGCAGTTGTTCGACTGAGTAATGCGGTATCATTAGAGCCTTATCAGAGCGATTTGGAATTTTTAACCAATATTGGATTGGCAAGACGCCAGGATCTTGATAATGCGATCGCACAGAGTGAGATACAGAAGTCATTCTACTCATATACGATCACTATAGATCTTGATCGTATTGGTGTGGATGGAGATCTTGAGATATCTGCAGAAGAAAAAGCAGATCGAGTAAAAAAATTTCTTGATACGATCCAGTATTTATATCGTGATATAAAGGGAAGAAGAGAGAACCTTAGTCCTGTATTTGCAATCGGTGGTCGATATATAAGAAAAAATCCGTTCTTTGAAAATAGAGTATCTTTGGAAAATGGAGCCATAAACACGAAGATGCTTGGAGAGATTATTGAAAGTGATGAGGATATAAAGAACAATACCAGTGTTGGAGTTGTGACAGGTATTTTCCAGAATGATGCAGAATTAAAAGATACATTGAACACAAAGACAGTTGCAGATGTATTTAAACAGTTGAAAAAGGAAGTTGATGAATATTATGGAGCGAGCAATTAGAATTGATTGTTTTCAAAACCTTGCGAACTACAGAAAACCAAGTAGTTTCATTATAAAAGAATCTTATCCGTTGCCACCATATTCAACTGTTATTGGTATGATTCACGCAATTAGTGGATTTGACAGTTATCACAAGATGCAGGTAAGTATCCAGGGAGAAAACGCAGGTTCTGTATCAGAATTGTATACAAGATATTCATTCAAATTCGATACAAAGTATGAAGAAGGCAGACATCAGCTCTGTATCAAAGGTGAAGACAAAGATTATGGTGTGTTTAAGGGGATTGCACATGTAGAACTGATCTGTGATAATCGGATGGTTTTACATATTATACCTGAGGAGGAAGATTTTGATAAGATTTATCAGGCACTGAAGTGTCCGATTATTTATCCATCATTAGGGCGGTATGAAGATTTGCTGGATATTCAAAATGTAGAAATTGTTGAATTACAGAAAGTTGAATCAGCAACGATTCGAAATAATATCTATATTCCATTTCAATCAGAACTGGATATTGGACGACGTACAAGCACGACTTACATGTTAACAAAGGAATACGAGATAACACCGCAGGGATATCGCAGATGGAAACCGGATGGTGGAAAGATAAAAGCGCATTATATGCCGAAGGATACTTCGGTAGTGAATGCATATATCGATACCTATGGGGATGTTGTTGCGTTCGCATAACAAGATAAGAGAGGGATTGACAATACGATATGGAATATTATGCAAAGTCAAATGACACCAAGAAGGAAGTTAAAAATGTAAATGACATCAGAAACATATTGATTTATCTTTTGGACAGCCAGATGGATAAATTGAATGAAAATGAGTCGAAGATGATCATTTCTTACTTGGATTCTTTGAAACAGCAAACTGTTCAGGAGCAAAAAACTTTAAGAGAACATGAGAAGGATATTGTTAACTGTGCAGGAAAATTCTTTGAGATTTTTGATATGTATTTTACAGAAAAGGAAAAGAATCTGGTTTTAGAGGCATGCCGAGTGCATGACCTTGGAAAAGCTAATTATATTTTCCAGACAATTGTCAATCCTCAACTTACAAGGATGGCTGAAAGGCAGATACCACATGGTTTTCTTAGTGCACTTAGTTTATCAGAGAAACAGGTTAAGCAGGAAATACCAGAATGTACAGGCGATGACTTTTCTGTGTTATTGACAGCAGTCTATTATCATCATGATCGGAAGGATAGTTTTTCTGATAAGGATTTTTATGACTATTACGATAAATGGTATAAAAAATATTTGCAGGAATATTTGGGAAAGGAAGATGTGAAATTTTCTGCCGCAAATCGTAATCAACTGTTGTATTCGAATAATCCTACAATGAAATTGAGAAGTGTAGATGAGCAAACATGGTGTGAATATATGTTGATAAAGGGCTTGTTGAATAAGTTTGACTGGACGGTAAGTGCAGGATATGAAGAAGCAGAATTACACAGTGACATTGCTGAGAAAAAATTATGCAGCACGATTCGCGATTACTTTTCAAATTCATTGCGTGAGTTGCAGGTTTTTATGCAGGAACATAGTGATGATAATGTTGTAGTTATAGCACCTACTGGATCAGGAAAAACAGAGGCAGCTTTATTATGGGCAAATGGCGAGAAAGGTTTTTATACATTACCGTTAAAAGTTTCTTCTAATGCCATATATAGCAGAATAAAGGACAGGTATATGTATAAGGATGTAGCATTGCTTCATTCTGATAGCCTAAGCAGTTATTTTGATGGAACAGATGGGCAATTTACAGATGGGAATACCAGATATGAGCAGGCAAAATTGTTCTCGTATCCGCTTACTGTCTGCACGGTAGATCAATTATTTAAATTTGTTTATAAAGCCCCGGGCACTGAGATTTTTGCAGCGACACTGAAATATTCAAAATTAATTATAGATGAGATTCAGTCATATTCTCCTAAGATAGTAGCAGCATTAATTTACGGCTTGTCAGAACTAAAACAAATGGAAGGAAAATTCGCAATCATAACAGCAACATTTCCGCCGGTTTTAGAATTTTTTATGCGAAAATATCGGTTGATAAAGGATAGAGATTATATTTTTATAGATTTTTCCGCTACAATGGGAACAGACAGACATAAGATCGCATTATTTCATGAAGAATTTGATTTTGACAGAATTGCGGAAGATGGATACAAGAAAAAAGTTCTCGTTATATGCAATACAGTATCAAAGGCACAGAAGGTATATGAAGAATTATCCCAAAGAACAGATGAGGTATTCCTGCTTCATTCCAGATATATTCGAAAACATCGGGATCAGTTGGAAAAGATGATAATGGATTTTTCCAGTAATGATGAGATGACAGGTATATGGGTAACAACACAGATCGTAGAAGCAAGTCTTGATATTGATTTTGATGTTCTTTATACGGAGATGTGTACGGCTGATAGCTTATTGCAAAGAATGGGACGGTGTAATAGAGCAGGGAAAAAGGATATAACCGATGCAAATGTATTAATTTATGTTAATTATTCAGGATGTATGAAGAATGGAAAAGGAATATATGACAGTGATATATATGATAGATCTGTACAATTATTAGAGGCATATAATGGAAAGCTTTTTTCCGAAAAAGATAAAGTTCAGTATATGAATGAAGTTTATGATGTAGACGCATTAAAGAATACGGCATACTTCCAAATGATAAAAAGAAATCTGGCTAAATTTAAATCGTTGCAGCCGTTAGATTATACATCTAAGAAAGATATCGATGAGGATTTTCGTGGAATAAAAAGTATTACAGTAATTCCAGATAGAATATATCAGGAAAATCAGTATCTGATAGAGGCAATAACGAGTGTTTTAGATACACCATATGTTGACAGTAATATACGAAGGATATTGAAAGCAAAACTGGCAGATATAACTCTTAATCTGAATCTGTATTCGGATCGGAGAAAATTAGATGGTGTGGATTTGAATTGTATAAATGACAGATTAGATATTCACAGGACATGCTTATTATATGATTTTGATGAAATGACAGGACGGGGTATGGGCTTATCGTTAACGAAGTATGATGATGAGTGGAATTTTATATAAGGAGGAATTGTGGAAAATCGAGTTACTGGTGTAATGATTTATTATTATTTTGTGTGTAAAAGAAAATTATGGTATTTCATAAATGAAATAAACATGGAATCCGATAATGAAAATGTTATGTTGGGTAAACTACTTGATGAGAACAGTTACCGGCGTGATGATAAACACATTAATATCGATAATGTAATAAATATTGATTTTATAAAAGAGCATCAGGAATTACATGAGATAAAAAAGAGTAAAGCAATAGAAGAGGCAGGAATCTGGCAGGTAAAATATTATCTATATTATTTGAAACAACGTGGAGTTAAGGGCTTAACGGCAAAGATTGATTATCCTATGATCAAAAAAAATATTGTTGTAGAACTGTCAGAGGATGATGAAGTACAGTTGCAGAAGATAATTGCAGATATAGAAAAGTTAAAAATGCAGGAACAACCACCAGCATTTGAAAAACAAAAAATATGTGGGAAGTGCGCATATCATGATTTGTGTTTTATCTAACATGGAGGGATAATGGGACAAAGTTTTTATATTTACAATAGTGGAGATTTAAAAAGAAAAGATAATACACTTCAATTTATATCTTCAGGTGGAGAAAAAAGAGATATTCCGATTGAACGAATTGATGATATTTATGTCATGTCAGAGATGTCATTTAATACAACATTTTTGAGTTACATTTCTCAATATGGAATCCCGATACATTTCTTCAATTATTATAATTTTTATACAGGTAGCTTTTATCCAAAAGAAAAGCTGCTGGCAGGTCAATTATTGGTAAAACAGGTTGAACATTATACAGATTATGGAAAGAGATTGACCATTGCAAAAAAATTTATAGAAGCGGCTGCCGATAATATTTACCGAAATCTCCGGTATTATAACGGACGAGGCAAGGATGTATCTTTCTATATGTCAGAAATTGATTCGTTGAGAAAAGAATTACCAAAAACATCAACGATCCAAGAGCTAATGGGAATAGAGGGAAATATAAGAAGGCATTATTATGCTACATGGAATGTTATCATTGATCAGGAAATAGAGTTTGATAAAAGAGTTATGCATCCGCCTGATAACATGATTAATTCGTTGATTTCTTTTGTTAATTCGTTGATTTATTCAAAGGTTCTTAGTGAGGTATATCATACACAATTGAATCCTACGATAAGTTATCTCCATGAACCTGGTGTTAGAAGATTTTCTCTATGTCTGGATGTGGCAGAAATTTTCAAACCGTTGATAGGAGATCGACTTCTTTTTTCATTATTAAACCGTAATCAGATAACCGAAAAAAGTTTTACGAAGGAGCTGAATTATTTGCACTTGAATAGGGATGCATCCAGATTGATTGCACAGGAGTTGGAGAAAAAATTACAGCAGACAATTATGCATAAAGATTTAGGTCGCCCCGTTACATATCAGTATCTGATGCGTTTAGAGTTATACAAGCTGATCAAGCATCTGATTGGGGAAAAAGAATATGAAGGATTCAGAATATGGTGGTGAAATATGTATGTAGTATTAGTATATGACATAAATAAAGAAAATAATGGACAAAAACGATGGAATCATATTTTTAAGATTTGTAAAAGGTATTTATCCCATATACAAAATTCTGTTTTTGAGGGAGATATCACAAAAGTACAACTTGTGAAGCTGAAACAGGAGCTGGATGAATATATTGATCATGAATTGGATTCCGTTATTATATTTAAAAGCAGGCAGGAAAAATGGTTGAATAAAGAGTTCTGGGGTAAGGAAGATGACAAAGCCAGTTTCTTTATTTGAAATTGTCGACCATAAATATTGTAAAATCTGCCGCCGGTCGACAATGGGAAAAAATATAGAAAAAAGGAATATACTATTTAAAAATAGAATGTGTAGTCCGATTATTGAAGCAAGGTCGACAAAAAGAGGATGTGAAAGCATTGTAAAATATTGCTTTTTTATAGTGCGGTTTTAATAGATACATGGTGGAATGTGAATTAGTGTACTGCTTACCCTTACCGCTGGTAGCGTTCGTTTTAATAGATACATGGTGGAATGTGAATTATCATCACACACCATCTGAGTTATCGCCTCTGCTGGTTTTAATAGATACATGGTGGAATGTGAATACTTTATCTACAAAACCGCTAATAGCATCTATCGGTTTTAATAGATACATGGTGGAATGTGAATGAATGAAAAAATTGTAATTTATGTTCACAATTTATCGTTTTAATAGATACATGGTGGAATGTGAATCTATCCCTCAAGACAACAGTTGTCATATTTTCCCGGTTTTAATAGATACATGGTGGAATGTGAATACATTAATTCAATATGATAAACAATCTTTATAGTGGTTTTAATAGATACATGGTGGAATGTGAATTGACATTAATCCGGACAAGTTTTCTGGCTCATATAGTTTTAATAGATACATGGTGGAATGTGAATGTAAACGACAATTACAAAAAGGCGGATATGATGGCGTTTTAATAGATACATGGTGGAATGTGAATATTTTGACTCCGCAGTCATTTTCTGAAGAACAGTTGTTTTAATAGATACATGGTGGAATGTGAATGAAAATACTTATTGAACGCACGGGGTTATCTAAAGGGTTTTAATAGATACATGGTGGAATGTGAATATTTTAACACCGCAGTCATTCGGTGAGGAACAGCTCGTTTTAATAGATACATGGTGGAATGTGAATACATTTTTTCAATATATTCTCTTATTTGAAGTTCAGTTTTAATAGATACATGGTGGAATGTGAATATAAAACAATGTCGGCTTTATCGGTAGAAGTAATTCGTTTTAATAGATACATGGTGGAATGTGAATATCTACAACTATGATTCAAATATTCGCAGAACCAAGTTTTAATAGATACATGGTGGAATGTGAATACACCCGCACTGGTTCAGAAACTGAAAGTGCAACAGAGTTTTAATAGATACATGGTGGAATGTGAATCAGGAATTTGTTGATTCACTTTTAAAAATATCTGACGTTTTAATAGATACATGGTGGAATGTGAATTTGACAGAACAGCAATTTATAAATCGTCCTTGGTAGGTTTTAATAGATACATGGTGGAATGTGAATCTAGAGGGCCTGCGTTCAATAACGGAGAAGGCGTATTGTTTTAATAGATACATGGTGGAATGTGAATTGACAAAAATGGTTATATCTTCGCGCGGCTGTTCTGTTTTAATAGATACATGGTGGAATGTGAATAATCAGAGATAGACTTAATGACAGTCTTTAATATCTGTTTTAATAGATACATGGTGGAATGTGAATTAATAAGGGCATCGGTTATATTCCTTATGCTTAAAGTTTTAATAGATACATGGTGGAATGTGAATACGATAATAACTGATTAAATAAATACAGTAACCTCGTTTTAATAGATACATGGTGGAATGTGAATTAACCATTTATCAAAACCAGTTGCGCCAAGGGCGTGTTTTAATAGATACATGGTGGAATGTGAATCAATTTTAACAGCGCAACAGTTATCAGAGATTCTTGTTTTAATAGATACATGGTGGAATGTGAATTCAAATAAAACAGCATCTGAGGAGTATTACATCATGGTTTTAATAGATACATGGTGGAATGTGAATTTCGGCGATTTAATCATATTCGACGAATTTATATCGTTTTAATAGATACATGGTGGAATGTGAATGTTCGTGACGAGATTATATTTGATTTTGCAAATCAGTTTTAATAGATACATGGTGGAATGTGAATGAAAGTTCTCATTGAACGAACAGGTTTATCAAAAAGGTTTTAATAGATACATGGTGGAATGTGAATTTGAAATAAAGATTCCAAAACCATTTATCAAATAGTTTTAATAGATACATGGTGGAATGTGAATATATTATAATCGGTGGACTTGATAGCGGAACAATTGGTTTTAATAGATACATGGTGGAATGTGAATCAACTTTTTTGTTAATATCATTAATTTTATATCGTGGTTTTAATAGATACATGGTGGAATGTGAATTAATAACTTATCCCTCCTTTTCGATTCTTTACACCGTTTTAATAGATACATGGTGGAATGTGAATCTGATGAAGTCAGCGGTTATCACGCTTTATCTTGTGTTTTAATAGATACATGGTGGAATGTGAATGTGCGTGATGAAATTATATTCGATTTTGATAATCAGTTTTAATAGATACATGGTGGAATGTGAATAATGGTATAAACAGTATGGGCTTGCAGGTTCAGAGGTTTTAATAGATACATGGTGGAATGTGAATTTGAAACGCGGTTATATAACACAACAGGAGTTAGAGTTTTAATAGATACATGGTGGAATGTGAATATGTTGTTATAAAAACATCAGATAAGAGATCACCGGTTTTAATAGATACATGGTGGAATGTGAATATTTTAACCCCACAGTCGTTTGGAGAGGAACAGCTTTTTTAATAGATACATGGTGGAATGTGAATACACACAGAAAAGACATCATAAACAAGTCACCCCTGTTTTAATAGATACATGGTGGAATGTGAATTTTTGGTCAGCAGTTTATATATTCAGTCTGTCTAGTTTTAATAGATACATGGTGGAATGTGAATGCAAATCCCCGCATATTACCTTTTTGTATAGTCTGGTTTTAATAGATACATGGTGGAATGTGAATTATTATTACAGATGGTATAAACACGGATTGTATGAGTTTTAATAGATACATGGTGGAATGTGAATTGCAGACTGTCTATTCATCTGTGTAGTTTGTGATAGTTTTAATAGATACATGGTGGAATGTGAATTGAATTGATTCATCAGGACTATATGACTTCTGTTGGGTTTTAATAGATACATGGTGGAATGTGAATGTATACTTAAGATCAGCAGGATCATCATAATATGCGTTTTAATAGATACATGGTGGAATGTGAATGAAGAATTTACAAATTATCTTAGAGAAGCCGGTTTTAGTTTTAATAGATACATGGTGGAATGTGAATCCGTTTGGTTGAGATTCCGTGACATTATCGGACGATGTTTTAATAGATACATGGTGGAATGTGAATATTTACAACTATGATTCTAATATTAGGAGGACAAACAGTTTTAATAGATACATGGTGGAATGTGAATTATTGCACTAAAAAATCATTTAAATATGTAAAATCGTTTTAATAGATACATGGTGGAATGTGAATTTAGAAGAACACAGTTGTTCATTGCACGCGGTGTGAGTTTTAATAGATACATGGTGAAATGTGAATATTTTAACCCCGCAGTCGTTTGGTGAAGAGCAGTTAGTTTTAATAGATACATGGTGGAATGTGAATGACTATGATGATATTGTGTTTGGTATTAATTGTGAGTTTTAATAGATACATGGTGGAATGTGAATTATACACCGGTCGCTATCGTCGTCCAATTTGCCAGTTTTAATAGATACATGGTGGAATGTGAATTGTTTTGCTATATGCTTTATCACAGAGAGATTTTATCGTTTTAATAGATACATGGTGGAATGTGAATTGATATTCATTGATGTCGTATATCTGTTTTATATCGTTTTAATAGATACATGGTGGAATGTGAATGTGAGTGTTATATAAAACTTCAGCTTCAAATGTCATGTTTTAATAGATACATGGTGGAATGTGAATTTTTTAGAAAGGTTGTGATTTTCATGTGGTGTGAACGTTTTAATAGATACATGGTGGAATGTGAATGAAAAAGAAGATGCTTATATATATTCGATAGATCGTTTTAATAGATACATGGTGGAATGTGAATAGATTATGCAGCATATAATACAGATGAGAGAGTGGGTTTTAATAGATACATGGTGGAATGTGAATATGTGCCGCCGCTGAGCTTCCATCCGCCTGAACGTCGTTTTAATAGATACATGGTGGAATGTGAATGTTAGATAAATGGTTCTGGAATCTTGAAAAAAACAACGTTTTAATAGATACATGGTGGAATGTGAATATATTATAATCGGTGGACTTGATAGCGGAACAAGCGGTTTTAATAGATACATGGTGGAATGTGAATAGTTCTTCGGCGGATGTAATATTGTTTTTAAAATCGTTTTAATAGATACATGGTGGAATGTGAATAGTATGATGTAAAAATTAAATCTATACGCCCCATCGTTTTAATAGATACATGGTGGAATGTGAATACAAGCAAGCCTATAAATTATTGGCGCGGGATGATGTTTTAATAGATACATGGTGGAATGTGAATAAATAAGGGCATCTATTATACTCTTTGTGCTTGAAGGTTTTAATAGATACATGGTGGAATGTGAATGTGATACTGGTTACTTTATAATCATTCTTATGTGTGTTTTAATAGATACATGGTGGAATGTGAATGTGATACTGGTTACTTTATAATCATTCTTATGTGTGTTTTAATAGATACATGGTGGAATGTGAATTGATCGAAGAAAAAAGAAAGTAGGGTAAGACGTGTTAGTTTTAATAGATACATGGTGGAATGTGAATCTTGGAGCGATCACGATCGAGGAGACAAAGGCACCGGTTTTAATAGATACATGGTGGAATGTGAATTACAAGACAAAAGTAACTACATCAAAGACAGCAAGCGGTTTTAATAGATACATGGTGGAATGTGAATCAATATCAGAGTTAAAAAAGGTATATGAAATGTAAGTTTTAATAGATACATGGTGGAATGTGAATGAGTGTACACGCGGTTTGTTAATCGTTCGTCTGGCGGTTTTAATAGATACATGGTGGAATGTGAATTTGTTTTTTACAACATATCTGTAGCTGCCGTCTACGGTTTTAATAGATACATGGTGGAATGTGAATCTAGGAGATTATTCGATAGATACATTTTACAATGGAGTTTTAATAGATACATGGTGGAATGTGAATCAAGATGCATTGGTAAATTTTGATGGATATGCTAATGTTTTAATAGATACATGGTGGAATGTGAATATGCGTCTTTTGCGTTCTCCAACGCTTCTTTTGCTCGTTTTAATAGATACATGGTGGAATGTGAATACTTTTATTTCACTTGCAGATACCGTTTTACAACCGTTTTAATAGATACATGGTGGAATGTGAATTTTGAATCAACAATATCTTTTACAGATACATCCGAGTTTTAATAGATACATGGTGGAATGTGAATACAATAGTGGTTACAACTGTTGACATAACATCAAGCGTTTTAATAGATACATGGTGGAATGTGAATAAGTTGCGTGATACACCCGTACTGGCTGACCGTATCGTTTTAATAGATACATGGTGGAATGTGAATGCGGTAAAATCTATTCTGAACCTGCACTCGGTGAATCGTTTTAATAGATACATGGTGGAATGTGAATCAAATAAAAGTAGCTGGAAAAGTGTTGTATGGTGGAGTTTTAATAGATACATGGTGGAATGTGAATTACTTCAATAGATTCATCACCTGACATGCTATTCGTTTTAATAGATACATGGTGGAATGTGAATTCAAGTGATATACTTCACTCATCGTCAAGCGTTTTTTGTTTTAATAGATACATGGTGGAATGTGAATTGACAAAAATAGTAATATCTTCGCGCGGCTGATCTGTTTTAATAGATACATGGTGGAATGTGAATCAAGCATAAAAGATATTATTTTTTTTAATTTACTTGGTTTTAATAGATACATGGTGGAATGTGAATTTTCTATCGTTTGATCCATTGTCATAAATGCGAGGTGTTTTAATAGATACATGGTGGAATGTGAATTGAGTTAGCGAAAGAACTATTGAGTAGACCTGATCGTTTTAATAGATACATGGTGGAATGTGAATTATTATTATTTTATAAAGTTCCTGAAAGGAGATCAAGTTTTAATAGATACATGGTGGAATGTGAATCAAGATCATCAACCGCTATCTTAGTGGCTGTAATAGTTTTAATAGATACATGGTGGAATGTGAATCAAGATCATCAACCGCTATCTTAGTGGCTGTAATAGTTTTAATAGATACATGGTGGAATGTGAATCAAGATCATCAACCGCTATCTTAGTGGCTGTAATAGTTTTAATAGATACATGGTGGAATGTGAATAAATTGCCCCTAAAAATTTTGGCATTTGCGGGTATTGTTTTAATAGATACATGGTGGAATGTGAATCTAACTTCATCCGTTGACATTTGCGCCATTTTCCCAGTTTTAATAGATACATGGTGGAATGTGAATTAACCAAGCTTTAAGTTATCAAGCATGGTATAGTTCGTTTTAATAGATACATGGTGGAATGTGAATTTCTTTTCTACTAATTCTTCTATACGTTCGTCAAGTTTTAATAGATGCATGGTGGAATGTGAATAAGACATTATCAGATGCCACAAAGGAACAGATCCAGGTTTTAATAGATACATGGTGGAATGTGAATTTATAACGTAGCTGTAAATACAATAACAAATATCAGTTTTAATAGATATATAGTGTGGAATGATAACAAAGAAAATATAATTAACATAAAAGGGGAAAAAATAAAATGAAACAAGGAGAACAGGAAGCGAAGGAGATTTTACAATTAAAAGGCTATATATTTGACAATCAATATTATGATGATAATTCAAGTAAGAGTATGCCTGATCTAAAATTTCAAGGAGGAAATTATTTAGAAGTAACACATACGCAACATAATAATAAAATAGCAAAATCTCCAACACAATTTGATAGATTATCTATTAGAGAGAAAACGGAGAAATTACAGGAAATAAGTGAAGCGCAAATGCGTTTTATTGCATTGGATTATGAAAGAAATATCGATGGTTCATTTACAGAAGAAGGAAAATGTCAATTCGATAAAGATAAACGACTTCTTGCGAAAAGTTTTAATTACAAAGATGGGCAGCCCTCAGAATTTAAATCGGATATACCAGTGATAGAAGCTGATATAGATAATATTATTGCGGGAATAAAGAAAAAGGAAAAATTACATCCTAAAGGGGATACGGACTTGTTTATATTTGTTTTAGATGATGAATTTGATTGTATGGAACATCTGTTAAAAACAAAAGAAAGAAACGGTGTTACGGATTATTTTCTTAGGGTTATAGAGAAATCACCATTTGAAAAGGTGTTTATATGTGAATGGGATTTTGAGAAGCAGTGCTATATAAAGGAGAATCCCAGACTGATTTGCTATACAACCATAAAAGAACAAGAAGTAAGCTATATAGATATATGCAGTTATAAATTATATGAGAATTTAATAAGACCATATAGATACAAATACAAATGTAACACTGAGATCAAAAAGTAGTAGCACATGTACATCCTCCCCCCACCACAGCCTTACTTACCACATCCCCTATATGCTATTCGGATTCTGTGGTGGGGAGAGCTTTGTTCTGGTTCCTTTTTGTTACATGCTAGAATGTCTTCTGCAGAAATTCTGCATGCGATTTATAGTAGCGATAGTATTCGGTACCCTTTTCCTGACCATACTTGGTCACGAAGAGGTTGTGAATTTCCCGAAGGTTTGCTTTATGCGGGTATAGTTTTTTATAGAAATCATCAATGAGAGCAATACCGGCATTAGAGTAAACAATCGATAAGAATTTACGGTATTTTGTTTTCTTTTGCCAGTTGACCTTTGGTATCTCGTAGGATGAACTCTTTACTATACCATAGATATAACTTCCTTTTTCCTGACCGTAGATTGATATAAGTATGTTGTGGATGGCGGATAGATTACTTTTCCCGACACAGGAAAGTAATGTATCGACCTGTTCCTTATCATACAGCGGCGTAGATACAGCTTCTGGAATAGCAGCCTGTTTATCAATCTTAGCAGAAACAGCAATTTTGACAGGATTCGCAGCGGGAGTGGCTTCTACGATCACGTCCGGCTTTAGATTTTCTGCCTTTATTACTGAATCATCAATACTTTCCGGTACTGCAGTAAAAGCTGGAATTGCAGGAAGCATTGGCTTTTGTACAGATAGTTCATTTGCCAGTGTGTGGAAAATGGAGGGAGCCTTGCGGCATACATGGTATCCGCGTTCCGTCCAGAAATGTACCACGCTGTCAAAACCTTTATCTTTTGAAACAATGATGAGGTTGTCGTCTGGATTTTTAACTGTATACGAACCAAGGTAGGTTACAAGTTGAAAATCTAAGGCATTATCAGTTCCGTTTTCACAGAGGATGAACTCAGGTTCAAAAGGGGACTGTTTCAATGCGACAACATTTGCATAGGACATGTTAGGAGACTTGTCGGTGTAGAATACAAGGATACAGTCATCGTCATTCAGATAATCAAATAGTTGTATCCAGGAATCACCGACATTCTCACTATCTACAAAAAATATATTTCTCATGATCACCTCGTTTAACCAGAACAAAATAAGTATAGCATATAATTATATCTAACTGAACAAGAAAATGTCGACATAAATGTCGGCAAAAAAACACCTCCACCCCACAGTAGTTTCATATACAATACATTTCAGAAATTCTGTCTTGTATCATATAACCACCATGGAGCAGAGGTGCTTTATATTATGCGGTTATTTAATGGATCGCTTCTGAATTCATAACAGTCTTAGCTGTACCGGCATAAGGGTAAGCCCAGAGGAAGCTGCTTATTCCTCCATAAGTAACATCCATATTCAGTTCATAGGACTCTACATTTTTGAGATTCTTAATCTTTACATCTTGTGTAGCCCGAACCTTGAGCCGGAGTGTTTCGTTTGCCTTAAGGGTCAGACTCTGGTTGCTTTTGTATTTCTTCCATGTGCCATCACCCTTGCGATAGGAAATGATATCAACACCTGTTTCAATGGTCGAACCATCGTCCAACTCAATCGTCAGTACAGCATTGTCATATAATTTTAATGTGTCATTATAGGCTTTGCTGGTAATCTTATATACTGTTTCGTTATCAGCACATTTTACACTGTTGTCAAATTTGAACGTATATTTACCACTTCGGTTTGTTGCAGATATCTGTTCGTAGTCCGTAAAAGCACTGTAATATTTCTTCTTGCCGACCTTAAGATAAGTTCTGACCTTGTAGCGATATGTCTTACCCGCTTTTACGGTTTTGTCTTTATAGCTCAGGCTGGTTACACTTTTTTTGGTTGTTGCGATTTTTTTGTAACCTGAGATTCCCATTTCTTTCCGGTAGATTTCATATCCGGTTGGAAGTACGCCGCCTGAACTGTATAATTTCAGCGTGATCGACTTTGGGCTTCTTGGGGCTTCTGCAAACTGGTATTCGTCAAATGAACATGTCAGTCCGGTATAGGCAGATTCCGGAACTCCAGTTTTAATTACACATTTTTTATTCTTATAGCCACGAACCATGTAGCTGTAAGTTTTCTCTGTTTTTAATTTCTTGTCGGTGTAACTTTTCTTCTTGCCGGAGATGGTTGCTACCACCTTATATTTGCCGACATTTCCGTTTTTGTTTTCTGTGGCACGATAGATTTTATACTGAGTAACTCCTTTTTGTGCTTTCCATGTTATTTTTACCGAGGTCATCGATGTAGCGGTTGCCTTTATTTCAAGATAGCCACTGGCTTTTGCTGCCGGCATGCTTGTAAACATGAGCTCCCCGATCATAACAAACATGAGTATGAGACTGATAATCTTTTTGTTCATAACCTTCAACTCCTTTCTTTGTCCGATATATACAGTTTATATTTGATTTATTTTTATGTTCAGCCTGTGACTGGTGGACTATATCTTGTAATATGACATACACGAGGCTTTCGTAATGAGATGCATATTGTCAGTAAATACGGGTGCCTGTTTGAGCCGAAGGCGAGTTGGCACAGGAGTATTTACGAAATTTGAGTAAGCTACACTAACCTCAAACTTCGTTTACACTCGTTTTCGCTAAGTGTACTTACATGGCACGTACTAACTTCAGACTTCGCAAAAATGCTCGTCTTCGCTAAGTACTCCGCACACATATGCATCGAATAGAAAATGAAGTGTGTCATTTACAAGATGTAGTCCACCGGTTAAAGGCTGAATATAAAAGATAAACTTTATACCTGTATACACGGTCTCCATAACCCTAAATTCCGACACATCATTCGCTTGATGTGCTTATATAAATTATACCATATACATATGCTGTTTCGGTACTGAAAGATTATCGTCAAAATGACGAAAAGCCTAAGGAATTATACGTGTTGCAGATACATTAAACATGCCGCATATTCTGGCAAGATTCTATGATGAAACTTGCTGACGAATTGCGGCATGTTGATATAAAAATAGAATTGTTAAAGATATAAAAATTCATTCAGAGAGAGTTGCTGTTTGATAAAACGACTTACCCTTCAATCCCTTTCATAGTGAGCTGGATTCGTTTCTTTGCAAGATCCACGCCCATAACCTTAACTGTTACGATATCACCGACACTTACAACATCCAATGGGTGCTTGATGAATTTATCCGACATCTGAGAGATATGAACCAGACCGTCCTGATGAACACCGATATCTACAAATGCACCGAAGTCGATTACATTACGGACTGTGCCCTTTAAGATCATGCCTTCCTTTAAGTCCTTCATTTCAAGGATGTCCCCACGCAGGATCGGCTGTGGCATTTCACTTCGAGGATCTCTTGCAGGTTTTTCCAGCTCTTTTACAAGGTCGGTAACTGTTACGGTTCCGACGCCCAGTTCTTTTGCGAGTGCTTTGATATCGCCTGCGGCTTTTGTGATACCCTTTAACTGACCGGATGCTAGATCATCCATGGAATATCCGAGATGCCGGATCAGTGTTTCGGCAATCTCGTAGCTTTCCGGATGGACAGAGGTAGCATCAAGCGGATTTGTACCACCTGAGATCCTCATAAATCCGGCACACTGTTCAAAGGCTTTCGGACCAAGCTTTGCAACCTTTAACAGTTCTTTTCTATTTGTAAAGCGACCGTTTGCTTCACGGTATTCTATGATATTCTTTGCCAGTGTTTTTGTAATACCCGAGATATGCTCCATCAGAGGAGCAGAAGCTGTGTTTAAATCAACGCCGACCTGGTTTACAGAATCTTCGACAACAGCGTCTAACGCTTCTGTCAGCTTCTTCTGGTTCATATCGTGCTGGTACTGACCGACACCGATCGCTTTCGGATCGATCTTGACCAGCTCGGCAAGCGGATCCTGAAGTCTTCTTGCGATTGAAGCGGCGCTACGCTGACCGACATCAAAGCTTGGAAATTCTTCTGTTGCAAGCTTGCTTGCCGAGTAGACGGATGCTCCGGCTTCATTTACGATTACATACTGAACCTTTGTATCCAGCTCATGGATAAGATCGGCAATGATCGCCTCGGACTCACGGGAAGCGGTTCCGTTCCCGACAGAGATCAGCGAGATGTTATATTTTTTGATCAGATCCTTTAAGATCTTCTTTGATTCTTCCACCTTATTCTGAGGAGCAGTCGGGTAGATGACTTTCGTAGTGAGTACCTTTCCCGTTGCATCAACGACTGCCAGCTTACATCCGGTACGGAATGCAGGATCCCAGCCAAGTACGACATGGCCGTTGATCGGTGGCTGCATTAAGAGCTGTTTTAAATTACTGCCGAATACTTTGATCGCACCATCTTCGGCAGCTTCGGTCAGACTGCTTCGGATATCACGTTCAATGGATGGAGCGATCAGACGTTCGTAGCTGTCGGCAATCGCGTCTTTTAAGATGTCATTTGTATTTGGATTATCCCGTACGACCACTTCACGGATTAGATAACCGATGATCTCGTCGGCCGGTGCGTCGATCTTAACGGAGAGAAATTTTTCCTTTTCACCACGATTAATGGCGAGTGTACGATATCCGGTCATCTTGCGGACGGGAGTGCTGAAATCATAATACATTTCATATACGGATTCTGCTTCCGGATCTTTTGCGGTAGTTATAAGAACTCCCTTATCCATTGTTCGGTTTCGTATCTCGGTTCGATATTCTGCATTATCCGAAATGGATTCTGCGATAATGTCCATAGCTCCTGCAATTGCTTCTTCAGGGGAGTGAACTTCTTTTTCTTCTGATACATAGGCGAGGGCTTCTTCCGTGATCGGCTTATTTGTCATTTGCAGGGAGATGATATTTGCAAGCCCTGTAAGTCCTTTGCTCTGAGCGATCGTGGCACGAGTCTTTCTCTTTGGCTTATATGGGCGGTACAGATCCTCGACAGCTACCAGAGTTTCGGCAGCCAGAATGGACTGCTTCAGTTCGTCGGTCAGCATGCCTTGTTCTTCAATCGTAGCAATGACCTTTTCTTTTCGTTCTTCCAGTCCTCTGAGGTAAGTAAGACGTTCATCCAGAGTACGAAGCTGCTCATCGTTTAAAGAACCGGTAGCTTCTTTTCTGTATCGTGCAATAAAAGGGATAGTGTTTCCCTCATCTATCAGTTTAACGGCAGCGGCTACCTGCTCCTGCCGGCACATAAGTTCCTGACTGATCTTCAAAATAATATCCATAATCGTGAAACCTCTTTCTTAATTTGTATCATTCACCGTAACAGGAAATGTCATGTATATAATGTGTGCTCTGATGCGGATCTGGTGATACGAGAACAACCGAATATAGTGCAATGACATATATTGTGCGTTCGAGTCCGCTTGCTGCAACCCGTACAGACAGGTTGGAACATTGTATAGTTGCATATTACGGTAAAGCAGAATCTAGTATATGCGAAATTTCGGTAGGATTCAAGCATGGAGACAGACAAATTATGGAAAAGTACAAAACAGAAAAACGCAGCAGATGTAAAAATGAAGTATCTATAAAATGACAGATTCGCTGGAAAGATATGTGCGGCTGTGTTATACTGAAACAGACACAAGGTGCGGGTGGACATGTCCGGTTATATCTAAAAAATGCCCCGAGGGTATGGAATGGAGCAGAACATGCAGGGTTTTACAAATACAGCAGACAGAGATGAAACAGTTTCTTATATAGAAGATGGCAGTTGTCAGGCAGATCGTGTTGAGACTGCGATGGCATTTGCGAAGCGATGGCATCAGGGACAGACGCGCCTTGGCAGAGATGGCAAAGTGCCGTATTATGATGAACATATTCTTGGCGTTTATCATATATTAAGAGACGAATGTCATGTAGAGGATAAAACTGTACTTGTAGCTGCATTACTGCATGATACGGTAGAAGATACGGACTGTACATTTGAAGATATTGAACAGATCTTTGGTACGGATATCAGGGATCATGTATATTTATTAAGTAAACTCGAAGGAGAGACCTTCTCCGACTATTCAAAACGTCTATTTGACCACGCTCCGGCACAGGTGGTCATGATCAAGCTTGCAGACAGACTGCATAATCTAAGAACTATCCTTTTTGTATCCAATCGCAAATGGATCCAGAGAAAAGTAAATCAGACTTATACCGATATCCTTGACCGGTTAGAGCAGGTAAAAGACAATCTCGGAGAGGACTATGCTACCGAGATATCTATGTTAAAAGATAAAATTATCGAACAGCTAGCTGTTGTTCAGGCAGAACTGGATAAGAAGCGGGAGACAATTCAATAATACCGATTTCTTCGTCCGTCGGACTTTCGAAATCGTACAGCTATTCGCACTCCGGGCTATTCGCCCTTCTTACTCATATCTGTTTATCTGCCAAATAAATAAGCAACGTTGTCTTTATACAGACACGTTGCTTATTTGATTGGCAGATTTATTGTCATATGTTTTCAATCTGCCAGTCGATCGGTTCAACACCGTGCTCGATCAGGAAGTTGTTCGTTTTGCTGAAGGGCTTGCTTCCCCAGAATCCACGATAGACCGATAACGGACTTGGATGCGGAGCCTTTAAGATCAGATGGTTCGGATTGTTTAACATCGAAGCTTTTCTTTGCGCATACGAGCCCCATAAGATGAATACGATCGGGCGATCCTGACGGTTTAAGATCTCCATGCAGGCGTCTGTAAATTGTTCCCAGCCATGTCCTTGATGAGAATTTGCCTGATGTGCCCGTACGGTCAGAACGGCATTTAACATAAGGACACCCTGCTCCGCCCATTTAACGAGATAACCATTATTTGGAATATAGCAGCCAAGGTCATCGTGAAGCTCCTGATAAATATTGGCAAGAGAAGGCGGGATATCGACTCCCGGCTTTACACTGAAGCTCAGGCCATGCGCCTGACCTACATTATGGTAGGGATCCTGACCGATAATGACACATTTGACCTTTGACAATGGTGTCAGATGAAATGCATTGAATATATCATCGGCAGGTGGAAAGATTTCTCTTGTGGCATATTCATGTCCGACAAAATTAAACAGTTCTTTATAATATTCTTTTTTATATTCGGGCTTCAGTTCCGGAGCCCAGTCATTTGAAATAGCTGGCATAATTCAGACTCCTTATCTATAGTGTAAAGGATACGTTTTTCATTTCGGGACGACATGTTGCATTCTGAAAATGAAAAGAGCATCCTATGTGTTCGTTTAAAAACAGTGTAACATAAACAATATTTAATGTAAATTTTAAGGCGTAATTTTACTCTGAAACATTGTCAGGTGAGAGACTTTGTGGTATCATCTTTTCAAATGAAATTTTTGCAGAAGGGGTGCTGAAAATGGAGAAAGCATATAAGACAATGAAAACTTCAGGCGCAATAAATATTGCATTAGGCGTAGTCGTTCTGGTGCTTGGACTTGCATCCGGTATATTGATGATCGCATCGGGCGGTTGTCTCTTGAAGAACAAACGTCATATTGTATGGTAGGAATGACAATCCTTTGCACGCGGGTACAGGAAGAACAGTTACCGCGTGCATATTTTTTCTGCAAAAATGGGGTTGACAGACAGCGAGACACTGTGTTAAAGTCGATACAGATAATACGATGAAGAGGAATAGTAGAATCTATGAAGCATTCAGAGAGTTGTCGGTTGGTGTGAGACAGCAGTGGAACAGATTTGAACTCGCCTCAGAGTAGCCCGCTGAAAGGAAGTAGGATGGGATGGAGCCTGCCCATTATAGCAGGAGGATATAAGAGATTCATATCTGTATCTGTAACGAGAGCATACAACATGTATGAAATAGAGTGGTACCGCGTATAACTTACGTCTCTATAGGTGATGAGATGTAGGTTTTTTTATTGCCATATTTTATGTAATATATGAATAGAAGAACAAAAGCCGTTACAGGAGCTTATACAGAAAACAGAAACAGGAGGTTAAACATGAAGAATTTTGAGCATTACAAAAGAGGCTATTATATGCCACCGGAAAAGTCTGTAAAATGGGTAGAAAAAGAGTATATTGATAAGGCGCCGATCTGGTGTAGTGTAGATTTAAGAGACGGTAATCAGGCACTGATCGTTCCAATGAATCTGGATGAGAAACTGGAGTTCTTCAAAGAACTTGTACGAATCGGTTTCAAAGAGATCGAGATTGGTTTCCCTGCAGCATCGGAAACAGAATATGAGTTCTGCCGTACCCTGATTGAGAAGAATATGATACCGGATGATGTAACCATTCAGGTGCTGACACAGGCAAGACCGCATATCATTAAGAAAACATTTGAAGCAATTGACGGCGCAAAGCATGCGATCGTTCACCTGTATAATTCGACATCCTATGCACAGAGAACACAGGTATTTAAGAAATCAAAAGAAGAGATCTTACAGCTTGCGGTTGATGGGGCAAAATTGTTGAACCAGATGGCAGAAGAGCACGGAGTAAATTATCCGTTTGAGTATTCACCGGAGAGCTTTACCGGAACAGAGATTGACTATGCATTGGACGTATGTAATGCAGTTATTAAAGAATGGAAGCCTACTCCGGATCGTAAGGTTATTATTAACCTTCCTGCAACTGTAGAAATGTCACTTCCACATGTGTATGCAAGCCAGATTGAGTACATGAGTGAACATTTGATTGACAGAGAAAATGTTATCCTGTCCTTACATCCGCATAATGACCGTGGATGTGGCGTAGCAGATGCAGAGCTTGGTATTCTTGCAGGTGCAGACAGAATCGAAGGAACTTTATTTGGAAATGGTGAGAGAACCGGTAATGTAGATATCATCACACTTGCGATGAATATGTTCACACATGGAGTAGATCCTGAACTTGATCTGTCTGATATTCCAAAGCTGACAGAATTATATGAACGCGTAACAAATATGCATGTATATGAGCGTTCTCCGTATACGGGAAAATTAGTCTTTGCAGCATTTTCAGGTTCTCATCAGGATGCGATAGCAAAGGGTATGAAGTACAGAAAGGATCAGGGAGATGGTATGTGGACAGTACCATATCTTCCGCTGAATCCGGAGGATATCGGAAGAAAATATGATGGAGATGTTATCCGTATCAACAGCCAGTCAGGAAAGGGAGGTATCGGTTATATTCTCCAGTCCAAGTACGGTTTTGACCTTCCACCAAAATTCCGTGAGGATCTTGGTTATACAGTTAAAGATGTATCTGATAAGGCACATAAGGAATTATCCGCTACCGAAGTTTTGGATATTTTCCAGAGTACATATGTCAATATAGAAAATCCTGTTCGGATGTTGGAGTGTCATTTCGTTCAGGGAGATGGAATCTCAACTGAGATCACGATCATGAAATATGGCGAAAAGAAAGTATATCATGGTAAAGGAAATGGTCGTCTGGATGCTGTCAGTAATGCAATTAAGAAGCATTTTGACATTGACTTCAAAATCATCTGCTATGAGGAGCATGCATTACAGGTAGGCTCTAACTCACAGGCAGTCGCTTATGTAGGTCTGGAAGGAAAAGACGGAACAGTTACCTGGGGTGCAGGCATTAAGGATGATATTATTGATGCATCTGTATATGCTTTAATCTCAGCAATCAACAGAACAGGCGTGTTATAATAAATAAAAAGCCATTCAGCCGGTACAATAATTGTATCGGTTGGATGGCTTTTTAGTGCTTTTGAAAAAATTATGAAGTTTGGCTCAGCTTTTTATAGCAGTAGCCGATGATATCTTTTCGGGTTACGATACCGATGAATTTGTTGTGGTCGTCTACTACAGGAACGAAGTTCTGTGCCATCGCACGGGCAATCAGATCTTCCATATTTGAGTTGATTGATACGGAAGCATATTCGAATTTTTTCGGAATGTCGGACAAACGGATATCTTCGGATTCGGACAGATGGTTCAATCCGTTTTTCTTGCAGAACCAGAGGATATCACCCTCGGTGATTGTTCCGACATATTCGCCGTTACCCGACAGAATCGGGATTGCTGAATATCGATGGATCTCCATCTTTTCAAGAATCTGTCTTAAAGTAAATGTGCTTTCTATAAATGCAACCTCGCTCTTAGGAGTCAGAAAAAATAAAATATTCATAGGTCAGGGAAAATCCTCCTTTATGTAAAATATAACTTTGTATTATTGGTGATCAGCGGCAATGGTTTATTATTCGTGCCTGTATCTATTATAGAAGATGTCGACAGGGTTTGCAATTTACATTCTCTTAATTTTGTTTGAAAAAAGTGTGACAGATTTCAGAAAGAACATAGAAAAAAACTTCGGGTTGTTTAATAAGGTGTTATTTGTTAAAATAAATATAAGTGTAGGCTTGTGCGTGCACATTTACAGACAGGAGGAAAGCTATGGCTGCGGATAACGTATATGATGAAGACCAGGAATACCTGATCGAAGCGCGTGATACAATCTCCGAATTAGAAGATTTAAAAGATAAGCTGGAGGAGATCAAGCTGCTCCAGAAGAAGAATAAACGGGCTATCGTCCGGGAAGAACGGGCAACCGGTGATGAGATCAGTGCCACATTAAAAAAAAGAAAAGAACAGATCGCTGCAAGCTATGACAGACAGATCGATGTAAATAATTCTAAGATCCGTCAGGTGCAGACGAAGAAGGATAAAAAGAAAAGCCAGAGAATGGAAGATCGGATCAATAAGGAGACGGCAGATATCCGGGAGGAGAATCGTCAGCTGAATGCGGCTATCAAGACTTTATTCAAAAAGAATCATGTTCCGGCCTTTTGTAATACGAAGATGTATTATTGCCTGTTTTCCCCCAAAGGCATGAGTGAATTTCTTGAGCTGCTTGTAATTCTTTTGGTTGCATGCGGAGGAATTCCGGCAGCAGTGATTGCGATTTTAATGAATACAAAGTTCAAGACAGGAAACCATACTGCAATGTGTGTGCTGATTGCAGCACTGATCATAATTACTGAGTTTATTATTTATTTCATTGTATTTAATCTGACAAAGGTGAAACATAGAGATTTGATCCGGGAGGGAAGAAGAACCCGCGATAAGATCATAGCCAATGAGAAGGCTGTAAAAGCGATCAAGAATTCAATTGCAAAGGATAAGGATGAGAGCATTTACAGACTGGGTAAATATGATAAAAAGATTCAGGAGTTAGAAGATGCGGGTGGAGTGATCAGTGATGAAAAACTGGATGCGCTTCGTACCTTCGAGAAAGAAACCAAACAGTTGATTACGGATGAGATCACCGGACGCAGAAAAGAGAAAATGGATCGATTGAAATCCGAACGTGATACACTGGAAAATGATTTCGGTGATACGCAGAAGAAGATATCCGAATATGAGCTTATGATCACGAACAAATATGAAACATATCTCGGAAAGGACTTTTGTACAGAAGAAAAATTATCTGATCTGATCTCAATCATGGAAGAAGGATCAGCAAGTACAGTAGCTGAGGCTATCAAAGTTTATAAAGGAGATGACAGATGATGATCGGCATAGACGAGTGCTCTT
>UMIH01013046.1_pt1 | contig 24486 bp, 17 predicted proteins | sample 1965771 | NCBI WGS metagenome assembly UMIH01 (sample SAMEA4836120, study PRJEB28245) | human gut metagenome | biome: gut microbiome; material: fecal sample | place: Denmark | collected 2008
TTAACAAAGACCTGATTGTATTCGCATTAAAGGATATGTCATTCCTTCGTGATGAGGCAAAGCTTGAGACACAGATTAAGCTTGCACAGGAGGAGCTTGAGTCGCATAAGGAGCAGGCAGGTAAGCTGTCAGACAGAATGGAGCTTGTGTGGAATGATTATACATTTGCACTTGTATATAATGCTGCGTCTGGAAAGGTGGATGCGTCCGAGGCAGAAGCAATCAGATTAAAGATTGCTGACAGCGAGGCTGCAATTATTGAGGCTGAGAAGAAGAGAAGTGTGTTAAATGAGGTTAAAGAGCAGCTTTCAAGTAACCTTGCACAGACAAGAACTGACATAGAAGATAAGGAAGCCGCATGCAGTCTGCTTTCGCGTATTATGGAGATGAATTCTTCTATAGACAAGAAGTATGAGAAGTTAAAGTCACTTAAGACAGACAGTGAAGCTGCAAGAAACCGCATATATGAGTGCGAGGAGGCAGCAGCTTCTGCTAATTCTGAGTATGATACCGCGAGAGATTTCGAGGACAGTACAAGAAAGGCATATGATGAAATCATTAAGTCATGGGAGGAGCAGTACGCACCTTATTATGATGAAAATGTTTCAATAGAAATCGATGACGATACATTCCGTCTTGATAAGGATGAAATAGAGAGCAGATTCACCGGATTAAAGACAGCACTTTCACAGAAGAACAGTGACTTTGCAGATAAGCAGGCGCTGATGAATCATCTGTCTGCATCTATGAACAAATGTCGTGAAGCAATAGAGTACAGAGGTTATACATTTGACGATATTAAGGCAAAGTATGAAGCCGGTGAGATTATGGCAGCAGGTTCACAGCAGTTAAGGAATGCCAAGGATGCTCTTAATAATCTTGTGAAGAGCAGTGATGCTGTAAGGGAAGAACTTGAGTCACAGGAAGCACTTCTTAACAGACTTGAGGGAAGTATCGCACATGGTATTAACCAGATTGAGAATAATTATGGAAGCTTTAATCAGTTCCCATGTGATGACCCGGATGGATTCATTACACAGCACAAGGTACTTATTAAGAAGTTAGAGGATAACACCAAGGTTCAGGAAAAGACACGCAGACAGATGTCTGATTCATTGAAAGACATTCTTGTATGCAGAAAAGACCTTGAAAGAATCGTGTCTGATGCGGGCATGCATGTTCCAGAAGAATTCCGTCCTGAGGATGCACAGGGAATTACAGCTAATCTTACAGAATATGAGGCTGTTCATAAAGAATATGCTTCAATTACCAGATTAGAGTATAAGAAGGTTGATGAATTTAATAAGAATAAATCTAAGCTTATTGACCTGCTTAACGGATTTAATGCAGTCGAGCTTGCTGATGAAGTAAGGATATCACTTAATGTTCCTGAAAATGTGGCTAAGACCAGAAGTATGATTGAATCGTTAAATGAGACGAACACATTTATACAGTTAGAAAAAGACCGCATTGCCAAGGGTATAGAGGATATGCAGATGATTAAGGATAACTTCGAAAATCGTTGTATCCAGACATGCAGTAACATTAAGACTGAGCTTGACCGTCTGCCACAGTTGTCTAATATCAATCTTGACGGAGAACAGATTGCAATAATCAGTCTGCAGATTCCTTATATAAAGGAAGAATTATATAAGGAAAAGATGTCTGAATATATTGATGAAACTGTATTCATGGCAGAAAGCTTTAAGGAGCCGGCGGAAAGACTCAAATATATAAGAAACAGACTGTCATGGAAGAGACTTTTCTCAGTTATTGTTACAGATATGAACTCAATCAGGATTAATCTGTATAAGAGAGAAAGAATCAAGGACCAGAGCCGTTACTTAAGATATGAGGAAGCGGTTGGTTCAACAGGACAGTCACAGGGTATATATATACAGTTCCTTATTGCAATTATCAATTACATATCTAATATGAATTCTTCAGGTAATGAAGGTGTTGAGGGTAAGACAATATTTATCGATAACCCATTTGGTGCGGCAAAGGATATATACATATGGGAGCCAATATTCAAGCTGCTTGCAACTAACCATGTCCAGCTTATTGTTCCGGCAAGAGGTGCAACTCCTGCTATTACAGGAAGATTCGATGTTAATTACATACTTGGCCAGAAGCTGGTTGATTCAAGGCAGCAGACAGTGGTTGTTGATTATTACAGCAGCACGAAGGAATCAGAACTGGAATACACGAGAATGGATTACGAACAGGCTACATTTGATTTTTTGTAACATATTTGTAACAATTCTGTGAACTTGGTTTACAATGAACTTAGGCTGTGCTAAACTTTAATGAGTTGTAAAATGCGACAATTGAATCAATTTTAACATTCAGTAAGCACAGGAATGAGGAATATATAACCATGAATAAATATGAATTAGGAATTAAGATAGACCAGATTAAGAAACTGGCTGCCAAGAAGGATTATGCCGAAGCTGCAGCTATTGCAAAGGAGCTTAACTGGTCAAAGGTAAAGGACTGGCAGTCACTTGCTACTGCAATTAATGTGCAGGAAGCAGTTGGTGATTATGAAGAAGCAAGAGATATGGCAATTCTTGCTTATAACAGAAATCTTGGAGGAAGAAAGCTTGTTTATAAGCTTACAGAATTCTTTATTAAAGTTGGAGATTTTGAAAATGCCAATGAGCTTTATGAAGAATATAGCAGAACATCACAGCATGATGTGAGCAGATTCATTCTTTTATATGATTTGAAGAAAGCGCAGAATGCATCTGATAATGAACTAGTAGGAATCTTAGAGGACTATAGGGATCATGAGATTGATGAGAAATACATGTATGAGCTGGCAACTCTTTATTATAAGACGGGAAGAAAAGAAGAGTGTGTCAAGACTTGTGATAATATTGTTCTGTGGTTTCAGGATGGAAGATATGTTGAAAAGGCAGTACAGTTAAAGGAGCAGCTGGGTGTTACGCTTACGAAGACACAGAAGGGCATCTTAGAGGATGTGAAGAAGAGAAAGGATGACATCGAGGCTGCTAAGGAAGAGCTTTTTGCTAAACAGAAAGAGTTAATAGATCTTAAGAGAGATGATGTTGAGGATGTTTTCAGGGAAGAAGATGAGAAGATATCTGAATTACCTAAGAAGGCAGCACAGACACCTAAGGAAGTACATCTTAATGTTCCAGAGTACGACAGGCAGCAGGAGGAAGGTCCTCTTTCAATGGATCTTGTCCAGAATGACCAGAATAATGATATTAAAGAGTTTATTATGAAAGCACTGAGCAAGAACAGTGATAACAGTAAAAGTCAGCTGTCGGAGCAGGAGGCCAGTGTAAGAAAGATTGAGACTCCACAGGTTGAGAAGCCGGAGATTGCAGAAGCCTTAAGTGAAGCTGGAGAAAAAGCATTTTCTAATGAAATTAATAAGGCAAATCTTTCATTAAAAGAGCTTATTGCCAATGCAAAGCAGAAGCTTGATAATAATTATGATAAGATTAATAAAGAAGATGAGGCAGAGCAGAGAAGAGAGACAGAGGCTCGTATTAATGAAAAGGCAAAGAACATTGATATTAATGTTCCGGTTCCGGATTACAGCCTTTATGATACAAGAAATCTTCAGGAAGAGCTTGCAGCTAATATGAGTGATTTGTTTAGAGCTGACGAAGAAGATGAGGATGTTAAGACATTTGTACCAGCTTCAAAGCATCAGGATGAAAAGCAGGAAGAGAAAGAGCCTGTTAAGGAAAATGCTACGGCAGTATCTGTGAATACTGATATTGCTGATGAAGCTGAAAATACTGAAACATTAGATGATGATGACCAGATTGAAGGCCAGATGGATATAACAGAATGGATGCAGTCTGTCAGGGAAGAGAAATACGGTAAGCAGGATACGAGAGAATTTTCTAAGTCGGAGCTTGAGAGATATCTTGACGAAAAAGAAGAAAAAAGCGCTGCCTATGAGAAAATGGTTGAACGTAAAAAAGCAGAAGCTCTGGTAGCAGGCAAAGAGATTGATAAAGAGGAAGCAAAACAGGTTGCTCTTGCACAGATGGCGGTTGATTCAGCAAGAATGGATTTAGCTATCAGAACAGGTAAGGCTGCTGCAAGATTAGAGCAGGAAGCGGCAAAGGCTGCGGCAGCAGTAACTAAGAAGGCACCAGTTAATGCAGAGGAACCAAGTGAAGAAATTCCTTTAGTTACAGCACAGATTCCAACAGTTTCAGAATCTATGATATCAGATATCAATTCAATTATGAATGATGATAATAATAAAGAAGAAGGTGATGAGGCTGTTGCCCAGCAAGAGGCAGCTGCGGGCGTTGAGCCAGAAGAAACAGTTCCATTTACTAGACAGAACAGACAGCCGGAGAGTATGGAAGAATATAATACAGACAACGATGAAGTCGAAGAAGAAAAAGATAAGAAGCTTACAGGAGAGCTTGCCAAGATATTCAGAAAGTACAGGGATATGCCAGGACTTGAGGAGCAGCTTGTTGATTTATTCGATACAATCGATGATGAGATGCAGATTAATACATCTAAAGTGGGCAATATTCTCATTTCTGGTAATTCAAGTTCAGATAAGACAGATCTGGCAAGAACAATTATAAGAGCAATCAATACATTATATCCTGATAAACAGAAAAAGATTGCCAAGACATCAGGAGAGAGTATAAACCAGCGCGGAATTGCAAAGGCTATGGGAAGACTTAAAGGTACTGCACTTATTGTAGAAGGCGCAGGAACAATCCAGCCTAAGAGAATTAACGAGCTTCTTAACTGTCTTGAGCAGGACACTGACAGAATGATAGTTATATTCGAAGATTCAGATACAGATATGAATGTACTGATTAACTTTAATCCTGAATTAACTAACACATTTAATCACAGAATTATTCTTAAGCAGTATACAGTCAATGAACTTGTTGAGATGGCAAAGCGGTTTGCAAGAAAGAGACAGTATGAGGTTGATGATGATGCATTACTAGAACTGTATCTTAAGATTGACAAACTCCATAACGTGAATGATAATATTAAACTTGATGATATCAAGGAAATTATCAATCAGGCAATTGTCAATTCTGAAAGAAGAGCATCAAGAAGATTCTTTGGCGGACTTAAGAAGAAGAGAAGCGAGAATGGTGATGTTATATTTTTGACAGAGGCAGACTTTAAAGACAGATAAAACTATATGCACAAATGTGCTTACACAGGGAGGAAACTATGACTAATATCGATGAAATGTCAATTAATGCAATCAGAGTATTGTCAGCAGATGCAATTCAGAAGGCGAATTCAGGACATCCTGGACTTCCACTCGGAACTGCACCAACAGCTTATGAATTATGGACTAACCATATGAATTACAATCCTGCTGATCCTAAGTGGGAGAATAGAGACAGATTCGTTCTTTCTGGCGGACATGGTTCAATGCTTCTTTACTCATTGTTCCATTTACTTGGAATTGGCAATCTTTCTTTAGATGATGTAAAGAATTTCAGACAGATGGGCTCAAAGACACCAGGACATCCAGAGTATGGTCATACAGTTGGTGTTGAAGCAACAACTGGACCTCTTGGACAGGGTATGGCTATGGCAGTAGGTATGGCTATGGCAGAAGCACATCTTGCATCAGTATTTAATAAGGATGGATACAATGTAGTAGACCATTACACATATGTACTTGGTGGAGACGGCTGTATGATGGAAGGTATTTCATCAGAGTGTTTCTCACTTGCAGGAACATTAGGTCTTTCAAAGCTTATTGTATTCTATGATTCTAACAATATATCAATTGAAGGAAGCACAGATATTGCATTTACAGAAAATGTAATGAAGAGATTTGAAGCATTTGGCTTCCAGACAATCGAGGTTGCTGATGGCAATGATATCGAAGCTATCGGCAAGGCTATTGAGGAGGCTAAGGCTGATAAGGAAAGACCTTCACTTATCAAGGTTAATACACTTATCGGATACGGTTGTCCTGCAAAGCAGGGTAAGGCAAGCGCACACGGTGAGCCTCTTGGTATTGATAATGTTGCAGCACTTAAGGAAAATCTTAACTGGCCATGCAAGGGTGATTTTGAAGTACCACAGGAAGTATATGACCATTATAAAGAGATAGCAGCAAGAATGGCCGAGCCAGAGAAAGAATGGAATAAGCTCTTTGCTGAATACTGTGAGAAGTTCCCTGAGATGAAGGAACTCTGGGATAAATATTACAATGGATGTGATATGTCCGATTTATTCAATTCTGAGGAATACCTTGCGAAGCCAGAGAAGGCAGAAGCAACAAGAAGTTCAAGTGGAACAATTCTTAACATGATTAAGAATCTCATGCCTAACCTTATTGGTGGTTCAGCAGATTTAGCACCATCTAATAAGACTAACATGAAGGATGCAGGAGATTTCTCTAAGGAGAATTACGCAGGAACTAATCTTCACTTTGGTGTAAGAGAGCAGGCTATGGCAGCAATTGGTAACGGACTTGCACTTCATGGTGGATTAAGACCATTCGTTGCAACATTCTTCGTATTCAGTGATTACACAAAGCCAATGGCAAGACTTACATCACTTATGAAGCTTCCACTTATATATGTATTTACACATGACAGTATCGGAGTTGGTGAGGACGGACCTACACATGAGCCAATTGAGCAGCTTGCAGCATTTCGTTCAATGCCGGACTTCACAGTATTCAGACCATGTGACAGAACAGAGACAGCACTTGCATGGGAATATGCTATTGAATCTAAGGACGAGCCAACAGCTTTAGTTCTTACAAGACAGAACCTTCCACAGATGGCTGGTTCATCAAAGGAAGCACTTAAGGGAGCATATATTCTTGAGGATTCAGATAAAGAGACTCCAGATGGAATCATCATTGCAAGTGGTTCAGAAGTAAACCTTGCTGTATCAGCAAAGGCAGAGCTTAAGAATGCAGGAATAGATGTAAGAGTAGTAAGTATGCCATCTATGGACGTATTCGAGAAGCAGTCAGACGAATACAAGGAATCAGTCCTTCCTAAGAGTGTAAGAAAGAGAGTTGCAGTTGAGGCACTTTCAGACTTCGGATGGTACAGATATGTAGGACTTGACGGTAAGGTAATCTGCATGAAGACATTCGGAGCTTCAGGTCCGGCTAACCAGTTATTCGAGCATTTCGGATTCACAGTAGAGAATGTTGTTAATACTGTTAAGAGTCTTTTCTAAGATGATAGAATAATAAGAAAATTAATATAAAAAATCAGGGATTTCGGTTATTAAATATAACTGGAATCCCTGATTTTTTTATGTTGTCAAGTGCAGAATGTGCCATATATTACCGAATGTGCCAAAACTACCCGATACAGATGTGAAGTATATTACCGAATATGCCATATATTGCAGAATATGCCAAAACTATTGCATGATGCCATCGTAACTGTCAATAATTCTTTTAATGCTTCGTGTTCCAAGACCATGATTAATAGTGTCCGGTTTGGTTGTTTACGCTTGACATAATATCTATAGTTAATTAAACTAACTATAGATGTAGTAACTTTAAGGGGGATTACAATGAGAAGAATTGCAGCTGGATTAATTGTTATAATGTCAGTTTTGCTTGTGTCGTGTAAGGGGAAAACAGGTAATACGATAACCGTAGGAAGCGACAAGCTTGATAATACGCAGTCATACTTTTCTGAAAGCATGCATATGGTGGCAAGATGTGATACAGGATATTATTATCTTGATAAATGCAGCGCATCAGATGATAATCTTATGTTTTATGATGATAAGTCGGAAGAAAGCATTGTGTTATGTAATAAACCACAATGTGGGCATGATGGAGAAGAGTGCATGGCATATATTTCAGGAAGCGAGTTTAAAAGTGAGTTGTATTACTATAATTCGTACATATATATGATAAGTTCCAAGGGAAATCTTGTACAGATAAGTGCTGACGGAACACAGAGAACAGACATTGGAAGCATATGCGTCCTGAGTGGACAGGATAGTGTGTCAATGTGCTTCAATGATGGATATGCATATGTATCTCAAGAGATAACGGGAGATATAGAAGGTAATGTAACAGTAAGGCTGTACAGATTTAATCTTGATACGGGTTCGAGCGATAAAATATATGAAGAAACGGGATATGGTATAGGAATTAATTCACTTAAAACATATGGCAGTGACACATTTTTTTTAAAGACATCTGTTTCAAAAGATGATAAGGGATTATATTCGTTGGAAGGAAAAGGAATATTCAGAATTACAGGGGAAAATACTGAATGTCTGCTTGACAAGAATGTGTATAGTTACTGTATAGATGCAGATAATAACAAGCTGTATTACAGCGGTCTTGGAGATGGAACGATATATGAATATGATCTTGGCAGCGGCAAGTCAGAAAGCATATATAAAAGTGATAATGATACAGGATATTTTTATATAACATTTGATGGGAATTATATCTGGATGGATGATGAAGGATATAAGGGTATGGCAATGTATTTTAACAAACAGAGCAGTTCACTTGATTATACGATATATCAGTTAGGCTTAGATGGAAAGCTTATAGCAAAGAGAACGATTCCAGACGAGAAAAAGATATTTTCAATTATGCACGGGGACAGCATGAAGATGTTTATGTTCTCATCTGTGAATAATAGAATTGTATATATTGATAAGAGCAACATTGAAAAAGGGGATATTAAGGAGCTTAGGTAGATGAAGGAACTGGGGAGACTGCTTAATAGAAAAACAATATTGCTAATTCTGGCTGCGGCATGTATATGTGTCGTGGCTGTTTTTGCAGGGGACTTTTCAGACTGTGGAATAGATAATTATAAGATTAAAGTAAGAGAGTACAACTGGCTGATTAATGGGCATACAGATGAACAGATACAGGAGCATGCTGACGAACTGGCACAGGATGATAGAAGAATATTTAAGAGACTTGCAAAGGAATACAAGGAAAAGTCTGATTATATTGATAGATATACAGAAAGTGTCAAAGCAGTTATTACAAATGCCTCGAATATGAAAAAATTCAGTGTGTTCGGTACATCAGAATCAATAGCTAATATCAATAAAACGGAAAATGATTATAAAAGGATTGAAAATGTACAGGTTAGGGAATTAAACAGCAGGGCAGTTGAACAGTTTCTGAAGAATGATATTTCTATCTATATCGTTCTTGCGTTGATGATATATATTATTTATAACATTTATGAATACAGGGATAATGGAATGTGGCAGATTATCTATACTGCTGTCAATGGAAGAATGAGAATTGCAGTTAAGGACATTGCTGCAGTCGGATTGGGGGCTTTATTTGTATCACTGATTATGCAGTTATGCGGTCTTGTCTCTATGCTTATGGTGTACGGTGGCTGGGATTCCCTTACAGCACCTGTACAGTGTCTGACAGGATATAATAATTTCACTTATCCGATAAGCGTAATGATATATCTTTTTATAAGATATATCATTATATCTTTAATAGTTATTGCAATAGTACTTGTTATATCACTCGTATTTGCGTTATGCAGGAAAAGAATCAGTTCAATTGTGCTGGTGGGTATAATTGCAGGAGCGGAAGCATTTGCATACCAGAATATATCAATGCAGGGCAGATTAAGAATTTTCAAGAAGATTAATATAATAAATGTGATGAATGTAAGCAAGATACTTAGGAAGTATGATAATATCATGATAGCAGGTGTTCCTGTGAGCATGGTAAATGTGCTGTGCATGGTGTGTATTATTATAGCTGTAATATCAGCAATATTTCTTGTATTACTTGGTAAGATTATCCGTCCGGGAAGAAGTGCTGGCTTTATAGGAAAAATAATTGAAAAAATTGGACATGGAGTTCAAAGGGTTTTGTCCAGACTTCCGCATTTCTGGAAAGAAATGTACAAATTTTTAATAACAGCAAGAGGCTGGATTGTAATATGTGTTGTTGTGTTTATAACAATATTTATATGTAATAACCAGAAAATAGCATATTCTGAAGATGAAAAGAAGCGTGATGAATATTATCAGCAGTATGGTGGCAGGGATTACAGTGGATTTACCAGTCTTATAGAGCAGAGACAAAATGATGTTTATGAGGCACAGGTAAAGCTGGATGCTGCAAGAGAACAGTATGAGAGGGGAGAACTTAGTGAGGATGATGTAAGCAGATATGTGTACAACCTCATGGATGCTACGAGACTGCTTGATAACATGAGCGAATATATGCAGCAGATTGAATATGTTTCACAGATAAAAGAGCAGTACGGAATAGATGCGTATGTTATGTCACAACGGGGATACGACCAGATATTTGGCAGTAAAGGAGCAACGAGAAAACTGCTTATATATATTATACTCGGATTTGGAGTTGTTCTTATTGCAGAGACTGAAAGCTCAGTGGAATATAAGAACGGAATGAATGTGCTTATTGGCTCGTCTAAGAGAGGAAGAAGATGGGAACGTACAGTTAAGGCAGCTGCTGTATGCATATTGGTGGGGGCAAGTGCATTTTTACTGTATATAATCGAAATGATAATAATGTATAAGGCATATGGTATGCCATATATTAATGCACCGCTTATAAGCCTTACTTATATGAATACAGCAAAGGTATTCAGGAATATAACGATAAGCCAGTATATGCTTATTCTCATGGCAGAGGAGATACTATTCGCAGTAGCAGTCGGACTTGAAACAGTATTCGCTTCAAGGCACATTTTTAAAAAGAATTCGGGGAAAGGAATACCTCTGATTATAGTTATTAATACTGCTATATTATGTATTATTATGTGAGGGGATGTATGAGATTTAAACAGTTTGAAAAGAGAGAGGTGCAGCTTAAGGAATTCCTTGATAAAAAGGTTATTAAGACGCAAAGTAAAAAGATATCGGGAGCAGAGCAGGAAGAACTGGATTTAATATTGTATATGGAATTTCCAACAAGTACATATTCATGGTATATGAATAAACAATCATCAGATACGGTACTTAGGGAAAGAAATGACATGCTTAATGCCATACTTATAGAGGCAAAAGTTATATATAATGATGGAAAAGAGGAGACTTGTTATTATAGGATTCAGACTGGAACAGCAGATAGTTATATGTTGTTTAAGAGAAACTTGTAGTTGTAAATGAAAACTTTTAGAAATGCTTTTCGTATATATTTAGGGGGTACATATGCAAAAAAGAATTATAATAAAAATTATATTTTGTCTGATATTGTTTATATCAGCAATAGCTGCCATAATTATAAAATTGAATTCGGATAAACCTAAAGTTGGTATATCGAGATTTGAGCTGTATTGTAAGACGATTAATGTTGACTATGATGACAAAACATATTCAATTGATGATAAGCAGAATATTCATAAAATAGCAGAGTATGTCAGTAATATTTACAAGAATTCAGTGCCTGATGTTGATACAGCAGAATTTTATGATATTGTGGTAGATTTTAATAATAAGATAAAAATTAAGATTTCAAATAACGAGAATAGACTGTATTTGTTTGAGGCTGAATCTGATAAATCAACATATAATTGTAAAGGTCATGCCCAAATATCTGATGAGCAGATAAAAGAACTGATAAACATGATGGAAAGTGCAAAATAAAAATATAAATGTTCATGGAATATTTACAAAAAATTATAATAAAATTTACTTGAATTATTATACGGGCAAGCATATAATAAAAGCATAGGGTTTGTTTATAATTTAACAATCAAATATTTATGTACGGAGGTTTTATTATGGTTCGATTTACTTTACCAAGAGATTTGTATCATGGAAAGGGTTCTTTGGAAGCCCTCAAGACACTTGAAGGAAAGAAAGCTATCATCTGCGTTGGTGGCGGATCTATGAAGCGTAACGGTTTCCTTCAGAAAGCAGAGGATTACATCAAGGAAGCAGGAATGGAAGTTAAGCTTTTCGAGGGTATCGAGTCTGATCCATCAGTTGAGACTGTTATGAAGGGCGCTGCTGTTATGACAGAGTTTGAGCCAGACTGGATTGTTGCTATCGGCGGAGGTTCTCCTATTGATGCTGCTAAGGCAATGTGGATTAAGTATGAATATCCTGATACAACATTTGAAGATATGTGCAAGGTATTCGGTCTTCCTAAGCTTCGTAAGAAAGCTCATTTCTGTGCAGTTTCATCTACATCAGGAACAGCTACAGAGGTAACAGCATTCTCAATTATTACAGATTATGAGAAAGGTATTAAGTATCCTATAGCAGATTTCGAGATTACTCCTGATGTTGCTATTGTTGATCCTGAGCTTGCAGAGACTATGCCGGTTAAGCTTGTAGCACATACAGGTATGGACGCCATGACACATGCAATTGAGGCTTATGTATCAACTGCTAACTGTGATTACACAGATCCACTGGCACTTCATGCTATGGAGATGATTCAGGCTAATCTCGTTAAATCATACAACGGAGATATGGCAGCAAGAGATTCAATGCACAACGCACAATGTCTTGCAGGTATGGCATTCTCTAATGCATTACTTGGTATCGTTCATTCAATGGCACATAAGACAGGTGCAGCATTTAAAGGTGGACATATTATCCATGGTGCAGCTAATGCTATGTATCTTCCTAAGGTTATCAAGTTCAATGCCAAGGATGAGACAGCAGCTAAGAGATATGCATTTATCGCTGATTTCTTACATCTTGGTGGCAATACACAGGATGAGAAGATTGACAATCTTATCGCTATGTTAAGAAAGATGAATGATGAACTTAATATTCCTCACTGCATCAAGAATTATGGTGAGGGTGGTCTCCCAGCAGAGACAGGATTTGTATCAGAGGAAGAATTCAAGGCTAAGTTACACGACATCGCAGCCAATGCTATCCTTGATGCATGTACAGGTTCTAATCCACGTCAGCCAAGTCAGGAAGAGATGGAGAAGCTTCTTACATGCTGCTACTATGATACAGAAGTTGACTTCTAATAATTACATATAAGAATAAATGTTAAGCCTTCTGGTAATAATACGGTTGTATTAATTATCAGGAGGCTTTTTATTATGGCATTGAATGAAAAAGAAAAGACTACGATTAAGGATTTACAGACTCAGGAGCAGACCTGTATCAAGAAGTACAAGAAGTATGGACAGGATGCGAAAGATCCTGTGTTAAAGGAGCTGTTCTCTACATTAGAGAAGAATGAGCAGAAGCATTATGACACATTAGGACAGATTCTTGAGGGAAAAGTTCCTGAATGTGACTGCAACGACTGTGAGGGAAAAGAGTATGAGCCTGAGGCAACATATGATGTGATGAGTAAGTCAGATGATAAGGAAAGCGACGCATTTTTAGCAACAGACAGTATTGGCTCTGAAAAACTTGTATCGGGAGAGTATAATACGAATGTGTTTAATTTTGCCGATACAGCCATCAGAAAGATTCTTGCAGATATCCAGATTGAGGAGCAGAATCATGCAGAAATGCTTTATAAATATAAGACTGTTAATGGAATGGCTTAAATTGTAAGCTGAATGTAATATTTGTATGTTATAATCCTTTATGTGTAAGAAATTTTTATGCATAAAGGATTTTTTAAAATTTTTTAAACCTTTTTAAAAGTTGTTCCGTATATATCAATGAAAGAACAAAAGATAATTGTTTTTAGTATGTAATACATAGTAACCGGGGGTGAGTAGATGGGTTTGCTGTCTAAAGGTCAGGATGTCGAACTGATAAAAAGAATCCTTGATAATAATGACAGAAAAGCGGCAGATGAACTTGTAAGCCATTATTACAAATGTGTATATAAGCACATTTATATTAAACTTAAAGATGAAGAGGTTGGGATGGATATCACGCAGGAAACATTTATTGCGGCATTAAAAGGGTTGGTAACCTTTAATGATGCAAAAGCTTCATTTAAGACATGGCTTACAAGAATTGCTGACAACAAGGTCACAGATTATTTCAGGAGCAGGCAGTATCATGAGAGTATTGTTACCCAGATTATGGATGATACTGTACCTGAAACAGCAGATGAAAGAGCAGGCACGGAGACGAGTGTGCTTGACAAGCTTTCATATGAAGAGATGGAAAAGATGTATGGTCATCATAAGAATTGTGAATGGGAGACATTCAGACTGAAAGTGTACGAGGGATATACTTTTGTGGAAATCAGTGCCAGTCAGGGGGTTGAACTTAGTACGGTAAAGAGCAGATATTATTCAATGCTTAAACGAGTCAGAAAGGAGTGGGATTATCTTGAGTAAAGTAAAATATCCAGATAGGGAAAAGATTAGAAAACAGATAGATATTATTTTGGATAAGTCAGATTTGTTTAAAGATTCACAGGATAAGACTATACATGAAAGTAATAAAATAGTAGAATTAAAGCCAGTAAGAGAAAAAATTCCGGTTATGCGTGTGATACAGTTTGTAGTTACGGCTGCGGCAATTGTGATATTTGTTGTTGCAGTTAAGAATTACAGTGTTGTCAATAAAAAAACATCAGGAACAAAAAGCCAGATACCTCTGGCTACAGGAAGTGCAGATGGTCCGGATGCTGTATATACAAGAGAAGCAGGCAGTTCTGATGAAGGTAATGAGGCTGATACCACTTCGCAGATTATATATGGCGATATAGCAGGTATTAATATCTCGAAGATTACAAGTAATTACTATAGTCAAAATACTGATTCCTATTCTTATCAGCAGAGAGTTGATAATGTTTTGTGTGATAATGGAACAAAATTTCAGATTGATTTTCCATGTCAGATTAAAAAGGATGGAAAGTCAGTTGAAGGGGCCGATGAGATTGTAGTTACGTTATTAAATAAGAGTCTTATACAATATATTAATGCAACTGATGTGGAATGGAAAGATATAGTTTATGTGCGATGTGAATTATCAGGAGATACTGTCACTGTTTATATTGATGAAGGTAAATATGATTACACATGTATAATACAGGAATAAAATAAGCTTTTGGGGGATTACATGAACGACAATAATTATTACTTAAAGAAATCTAAAGCTGTTTTAAGGGAAGTAAGAAAATCAGTTATAGGAAAAGATGATGTCATATGCAAGGTGTATATGGCAATAATTGTGGGAGGACATGTTCTGTTAGATGATATTCCTGGAGTTGGAAAAACAACAATGGCACATGCATTTGCTAATGCATTAGGACTTAAATGTAACAGAGTACAGTTTACGCCGGATGTAATGCCATCAGATATAACAGGATTTTCAATGTATAACAGACAGACAGGGAAATTTGAATTCAAGCAGGGGGCAGCTATGTGCAACCTGCTTCTTGCTGATGAAATAAACAGAACATCACCAAAGACACAATCTGCATTATTACAGATAATGGAGGAGTACAGGGTGACGGTTGATGGCGAAACATATGATCTTCCGGAACCGTTTATGGTTATTGCAACACAGAATCCGATAGGTTCAATAGGTACACAGAAATTACCGGAATCGCAGATGGACAGATTCATGGTAAAACTTTCTATGGGATATCCTTCAGTTGAGGATGAAATTACGATTATGAAGAGCAGGTCTGAGAATGATAAAAGAAAGATATTATCAGAGTGTGTACTTGATAATGGCGATATTCAGGCAATTAAGGAAGCAGTATCTGACATATATGTAGATGATTCAATTTATGAATATGTTGCTAATATTGTAGACAAGACAAGGCATAGAGAAAATATAATACAGGGTGTATCGCCAAGAGGAAGCATTTCGATTATTTCTATGGCTAAAGCAGAGGCATTTCTAAGAGGTAATGAATATGTTCTGCCATCAGATATTAAGAATATAGCCGTTGATACACTTGCGCACAGACTTATTACTAATGTTGCCGGGGCAGCAGGTAATGAAGCAGCCAAGAAAGAAATAACAGATATATTAAGAATGATACCTGTACCAAAGATGCAGGAGAAATAAAGGATAATAATTATATGAAAAGAAGAAGGATATTATACATTTTCTGTCTTCTGATAGTATTGGGTGTTAATATATTTTATGTTGAATATCAGATTTTTATAATGCTTGTGTTAATGCTGGTGATTCCTGCATGTTCATGGTTTGTATATTTTATTTCTGCATTGGGAATGGGAATAAGCATGCAGATTAAGAATAATGTTGTGCTAAAAGGCAGTAAGGTAAATCTGAGGCTGATTAAAAAGAATAAGTATAATCTTGCATTTGTAAATGGACAGATTCATGTGAAATATAAGTACTATCACACAGGTGATGAATTTAGTTATACAGTTGATATAAAATCAGGGCTGGGAAAGTCAGCCGGAGTAATAGATATTCCAGTGGATTATTGTGGCTATATATATTTGTGGGTTGAGTCTATTGATATGTGTGATTATCTGGGATTGTTTCATAAGCGGAAAAAATATACAGGTTTAAGCAAGGTTTATATTGTGCCGGAATATGCACAGGCAGATATTATACAGACTGATGGTGGATATAGCGAAGATATGGATGATGCAGTGCTGTATTTGAAATCTGCGGGTGATGAAGTTTCTGAACTCAGGGAATACAGGGAAGGAGACAGCCCGCGTTATATTCATTGGAAAAAGAGCAGTATATTGGCTGAGGATGACTTTATTATAAAGGAATATGATAATAATATTTATAAAACTGTATTTTTGGTTGTTGATACATTAGAGACAGGTAAAGACAAAAGACTAAGTGTCATGAGCCGGATATATCAGGATGCGTATTCACAGGGGATTGCTTATCTTGAACAGGGAATAATATGTGAGTATGTTGGCTGGGATAATTCTGCCGGGAATATTGTAAGATATAAATTTTATGACAATGAAACCTGTATGAAAGCACTTATGGGCATTATGAATTTAAAATGCAGTGTCAGTGCGGCATATAAAGCGTGTCAGAAATTATATGATCTTGATGGGATTGAACTTTTATCAGAACCAATAATTATCACATACAAGGATAACAAATAACTGCAGAGGATATAGATGAAAAAAGCATGGAATATAGACCGGAATAATTTAATATTGCGCATAATTGTGACATATCTTGGAACAAGAGGAACAGCTTCTGTCCTGATTAATGTTACAGATAAATATGCAGGGCTGGGACTTATTGTTGTAATGTCAGCCCTTTTTTCTGTGCTGTATACTATATTGTTTTCATATTATGGCAAGCATAGCCGGATTATTAAAATATGTGGAAGTGTTGGGGTAATAGCGTTATATTCTGTTGTTAATTTAAGTAATATAACAGATGGATTTGAAAATATAGTTAATCTGTTTATGCAGAGCATGTCATCAGATCCAGAGTATGAGTATAGTGTAGTTGGAAATGGTGGGATAGCAGCGGCAGTAATATTAGTAACAATGATAATGGCTGTCTTAGCAGCGTGGGAAGTGAATATATGTCCTAATATGCTGTTTGCGCTTATTATAATACTGCCATTGCCAGGTATATTTATTGCAGCAGCTTTAGTACCGGATTTAACAAGTGTAATAGCATGCGTGTTGTTTATATTTGATTCAATGGCACTTGGAAAAAGAACAAAACGAAATAATAATGCCAGATTTATGATTATATTATCATTTATTGCTGCATTTGTTTTGATTTTTGCCTATCCGCAGATGGATTATAAAAGAATTGCTTTTTTTGAAGAAACAAGAGTCATGGTAAATGATATGGCATATAACATATTTGGAATAGATCTTGATGGAAATTCAGGTAAGGATGATGATGAGACGCAGAGACAGGAGGCTTCTGTAGGTGTAGGAACAGGCAAAGTCGGTCAGGTTGATGAATTATATTATAATGATAAAGTTGTTGGAAAGTATACTACTATCGCCAATGGAAACATACAATATATAAGTCTGTTTAAGGCGAGGGATTATGCAGATAATAACTGGACAAGATGGCTGGATACAAGAGAAAGAGAATATTCTTATGAATCAGCAACACTTGAATTTGCCAATGCACTTATAAAACAGAAAAGCATTTCTCTGGATGAAGATGAGCAGCAGTTAGCCAAAAGATTTAAAATGTATTCACCATCTTTTACAGATAATTATGGATCACATCCGCAATTTGATGGTCCGTATAAGTTTTATATAAAAAATGGGAATCTGTCAGCATATCAGGAAATGGGAGAACTGATGAAAAAGTATAGGACAAATGCTGTATTTCAATCATATGAAAATTTTGTCAAGCAGTCCTATCTCGATGTGCCTGCTGAGGACAGAATGGTTGTAGAGGATTTATTTGGGAAGAGAGAGCTTTCTGACATGACTGATAAGATTGATTATATTAATTATGTTGTCGGTTATCTCAGAAAAAATTATAAATATACCATGAAACCGGGGAAAGTTCCGGAGGGAAGAAGTGTTGTCGATTATTTCCTTAAAGATAATAAAAAAGGATACTGTACGTATTTTGCAACGTCAGCTGCAATTATTTTAAGAAGTGCCGGGATTCCAACAAGGTATTGTGCAGGATATGTAGTTGATACAAGATTATTGGGAGGTGCTGATGAAGAAAAATATCAGACATTTGAAGTGTCAGATAATTCGGCACATGCATGGGTAGAGGTATATATTGACGGATATGGCTGGAGTGTGGTTGATCCGACTCCGGGCTATGGAGAAGAGGATATAGTTGAAGAGCCTTCAACGAATAGTGGAGTCAATGAATCAGAGAGACAGACAGAAACTGATATCACAGAGACAGAGCGCGAAACAGTGGATTCATCAATTGATGGAAATATCCAGGAAAGTACAACGGATAAAAAGAATATTTCAATGAAATTTTCACAAAACGGCACAATGTATGCAGCATTTATAATAATAGCTGTTGTTATGTGTGCAGTAATTATATTAATTATAATATGTGTCAGTAGGATAGTTTCAAGGCAGAGACTTTTAGACGGTGACGCTGCTGATAGTGAAAAACTGATTAAAATGTATGAATATCTTGAGAAACTGCTTGCATTCTCTGGCTTCAGAAGAGATGCGGATATGGATTATCAGGATTATATATATGGTATTGTTGCATCTGAAAAGGAATTACAGGGAATCGGATTAGAGGATGCAGTGCAGACAATCCTTGCGGTTAGATTTGGTAATGCAAAATATGTTGACAAAGCTGACATAACTGGGATAATAAATACTATAAGACAGGTGCGAAGCTACGCACTTAAGAAAGCCAGAGGATTGAAGAAGCTTATAGTATGTTTAATTTAGAAGAAGAGCTTAAGAAACTCCCGGCAAAACCGGGGGTTTATATTATGCATGATAAATGGGACAACATAATATATATAGGTAAGGCGAAGATTTTAAAGAATCGTGTAAGACAGTATTTCCAGAGCAGCAGGAATAAGTCTGCCAAGATTGTGCAGATGGTGTCGCATATTCAGTATTTTGAGTATATTATCACAGATTCTGAACTTGAGGCGCTTGTTTTGGAGTGCAATCTTATCAAGGAGCACAGACCTAAGTACAATACCATGCTAAAGGATGACAAGAGTTATCCTTTTATTAAGATTACCGTTGGTGAAGAGTATCCAAGGGTACTTTTTGCAAGAAAGATGAAGCATGGAGCAGGTAAGTATTTCGGTCCTTACACTTCTGCGGCAGCAGTCAAGGACACTATTGAACTTCTATGCAAGCTGTATAAGGTGAGAACCTGTAACAGAAATCTGCCTAAAGATGAAGGTAAGGACAGGCCATGCCTTAATTACCATATCGGACAGTGTGACGCACCGTGTCAGGGATATGTAAGCGGTGAGGAATACAGAAGAAGAATTGATGAGGTTGTAAGTTTCCTGAATGGTGATTACAAGAAGATTATGGACAGGCTTACAGCCCAGATGCAGGAAGCGTCTGAGAAGATGGAATACGAGGAAGCTGCCAGATACAGAGACTTGTTAATGAGTGTCAAGCAGGTTGCACAGAAGCAGAAGATTACGGCAGATGATGTCAATGACAGAGATGTTATTGCGTGTGCAAGTGACGGTCAGGACGCAGTTGTGCAGGTGTTCTTTATCAGACAGGGAAAGCTTTTAGGAAGAGATCATTTTCATATGAAGGTTGCGGAAGGTGACACTAAGAGCGACATTATCTCGGAATTTATGAAGCAGTATTATGGTGGAACTCCATTTATACCTAATATTATTATGGTGCAGTATGAGATAGAGGATGCAGATACAATAGCAGAGTGGCTCAGTGCAAGAAAAGACCGTAAAGTAAGCATTGTCACACCTAAGAAGGGCGACAAGGAGAAAATGGTCGAGCTTGCATACAAGAATGCACAGCTTGTTCTTACGCAGGATGCAGAAAAGATTAAGCGTGAGGAGAGCAGGACGACAGGTGCAATGAAGGAGATTGCAGACTGGCTTGGACTTGGCACGCTTCACAGGGCAGAGGCGTACGATATATCTAATACCAATGGTGTCGAAAGTGTTGGTTCAATGGTTGTTTTTGAGGACGGAAGACCGAAGAAGAACGATTATCGTAAGTTCAAGATAAGGACTGTGAAAGGACCTGATGATTATAAGAGCATGAGAGAGGTTCTGACAAGACGTTTTACAAGGGGTATGCGTGAGCGGGAAGGACTCGAGGATAGTCACGGATTTTCGAGATATCCAGACCTTATTATGATGGATGGCGGACGAGGCCAGGTGAATATTGCACTTGATGTACTTAAGGAACTGGGACTTAATATTCCTGTGTGCGGTATGGTAAAAGATGATACCCACAGCACAAGAGGTCTGTATTATAACAATATTGAGATACCGATAGATAAGCACAGCGAGGGCTTTAAGCTGATTACAAGGGTGCAGGATGAGGCACACAGATTTGCAATAACTTATCACAGAAGCTTAAGAGATAAGGCACAGGTATCATCTGTACTTGATTCGATTGAAGGAATCGGACCTGTAAGAAGAAAGGCACTTATGAAGCATTTTCTTGATATAGAAAAGATACGGCAGGCATCAGTGGATGAGCTTATGAAGGCTGATGGTATTACTGAAAATGTGGCAGAGAATATATACAAATTCTTTCATTGATAATACTTTTATAATAGCATTTAGAGCTTGTCTGTGATAAACTTAGGATATATGAAATCGTAAACATGAGTTTGGAGGCAGAGAATATATGAATAATGGTAAAGAGAGGGTAAAGTTATCTAAAGTTATCCAGAAAATGAATCTTGTTAATCTTACACCACAGATAGATGTGTCAGGAATCTGGCTTAATCTGCCTGATGTGAACAGACCGGCTTTGCAGCTTACAGGTTTTTATGACCAGTTTGATAATGACAGATTACAGATTATCGGTAATGTTGAGCATGCTTATCTTGCGAGTCTTTCTGAGCAGGAGAGATATGAAAGATATATGCAGCTTTTGTCAAGTAATATTCCATGTATTATATTCTGCAGGAGTATAAAGCCAGAGCCTAAGATTATTGAACTTGCGGTTAAGTATCAGATACCTCTACTTATGACAGACCAGGCAACATCTTCATTTACAGCAGAAGTAATACGCTGGCTGAAGGTTCAGCTTGCACCATGTATCGTAATCCATGGTGTTTTAGTTGATGTATATGGCGTAGGTGTACTTATCACAGGTGAGTCTGGTATTGGTAAGAGCGAAGCTGCACTTGAACTTATAAAAAGAGGACACCGTCTTGTAACTGATGATGCGGTTGAAATCAGAAAGGTCAGTGACGAGACTCTGGTTGGAAGCGCACCGGGAGTTACCAAGTATTTTATAGAGCTTAGAGGCATTGGTATTATTGATGTCAAGACACTTTTCGGTGTTGAAAGTGTTAAGGAAACTCAGGAAATTGATATGGTTATCAAGCTTGAGGACTGGAATAAGGACAGAGAGTATGACCGCCTTGGACTTGAGGAAGAATACATAGAATATCTTGGAAATAAGGTTGTGTGCCATACGCTTCCGGTAAGACCAGGACGTAATCTTGCTGTAATTGTTGAGTCAGCAGCGGTCAACCACAGACAGAAGATGATGGGATATAATGCAGCGAAGGAATTATACAGAAGAGTACAGGAAAATCTTATGAGAGGCGGGGAGGATGACGATGAGTAAGATTATATTTGGAATTGATGTTGGAGGAACAACCTGCAAATGTGGTACATTTTCTGAAGAAGGTGAGCTGTTAAGAAAAGAAGAGATTCCTACAAGAAAGGATGAGGGTGGAAGCCTGATTCTGCCTGATATAAGTGAGTATATCAAGGGCGTTCTTGCAGATATGAATATGACAACAGAGGATGTGGCAGGAATCGGAATGGGACTTCCTGGTGCATGTCTTGAGGATGGAACTGTCAACAAATGTATCAACTTGGGCTGGGGAGTATTTAATGCAGCCAATGCACTGTCTGAGCTTACAGGTATTCCTGTTAAGATTGGTAATGATGCCAATATGGCAGCACTCGGAGAATTCTGGGTAGGCGGTGGAAGCGAATATAACAGCATGGTAATGGTGACAATTGGAACCGGTGTAGGCGGTGGAGTTATTATTGATGGAAAGCCTCTTTATGGATTTAACGGTGCGGCAGGTGAGATAGGTCATCTTCCACTTGTTGAAGGTGAGACTGAGAGCTGTAACTGTGGAAAGAAAGGATGTCTTGAGCAGGTTGCTTCTGCAACTGGAATTGTAAGAACGGCTAACCGTATGCTTGCAGAAAGTGACATGCCTTCATCTTTAAGAAGTGTGCCATACATATCGGCAAAGGTTATATTTGACGAGGCTAAGGGAGGAGATGCCCTTGCTATACAGGTAACAGAGTATGTATGCAGGTATCTTGGAAAAGGACTTGCATGTGCAGCGGGAATGGTTGACCCAGAGGTATTTGTAATTGGTGGCGGAGTTTCTGCCGCAGGGGAATATTTTATCAATCTTATTGATAAGTATTATAAGGAATGTGTGTTCCATGCGAGCAGACAGACTAAGATAGTTAAGGCTGCTCTTGGTAATGATGCAGGAATGTATGGAGCAGCAAAGCTTATTCTTGGAAATTAGTATTAAGGATAGTGAGATTATATGGATAATAAAATGTTATCAGAAGCATTAATATCAATGCTTGGTGCCGGGAATGTAAGAACAGGTGAACTAATGAAGACACATACTACATTCAGAATCGGAGGTGCTGCAGATTATTATGTAACACCACAGGCAGAAAAGCAGATAGCAGATGTTATCGCATTTTTGAAAAAATCGGACATTAAATATATTGTTATTGGAAATGGCAGTAATATTCTTGTGAGTGATGAAGGCTTCAGGGGAGTTGTAGTTGAGCTTGGCGATGGTTTTTCAGATTATGAGTTTCTGCAGGATTCACAGGATAATTCAGATGAAGTGCTTGTCAAAGCAAGTGCAGGTATGAAGCTTACAAGACTTGGCAACCAGCTTGCTGCTAATGGAATTGCCGGATTTGAATTTGCAACAGGTATTCCGGGTTGCATAGGTGGTGCTGTAAGAATGAATGCAGGTGCTTATGGTGGGGAGTTCAAGGATATTCTTGTCAGTGCAAAGGTTATTGATGATGAAGGTGTTATCAGGGAGCTTTCAGCAGATGAACTTGAGCTTGGATACAGAACAAGTATTGTAGCGAAAAGCAATATGATTGTTCTTGAAGCAACTTTGAAATTAAGAAAAGGTGAACCGGATATAATAAGAAATAATATCTCAGAGCTGGCAGCTAAGAGAAGGCAGAAGCAGCCACTTGAGTATCCTAGCGCCGGAAGCACATTTAAAAGACCGGAAGGATATTTTGCAGCAAAGCTTATTGAGGATGCAGGTCTTAAGGGCTGTGCAAGAGGTGGCGCACAGGTATCGGAGAAGCATGCCGGATTCGTTGTCAATAAGGGCGATGCAACTGCGAAGGATGTATGCGAGCTTACGGATTATATTAAGAGTGAAGTTATGGAAAAGTTCGGTGTCGGGCTGGAACTGGAAGTTGTAAAGGTTGGATTCTAAGGCTTGTTATAATTAAACAGACCAGTAATTAAGGACAGATAAGAAAGAGAAGATGATAAGATGAAGATGATTATTGTTACAGGTATGTCAGGTGCAGGTAAATCTACAGCACTTAATGTATTAGAAGATGAGGGATATTATTGTGTCGATAATATGCCAATCTCTCTGATTCCTAAGTTTGCAGAGCTTGCCAATGCTGGAGAAGACGGATATAGCAACATAGCAATTGGTGTAGATATAAGAAGTGGTCACGCACTTGCTGAGCTGGATTCAGTGCTTGATGATATGCTTAATAAGCATTTTAACTATACAATTCTGTTTCTTGAATCAAGTGATGAGGTACTTGTAAAACGATACAAGGAAACGCGAAGAACACATCCGCTTGCAATGGATGATCATGACAGAATAGATAATGTAATAAAGCTGGAAAGAGATGAGCTTAAGTTCTTAAAGAAAAGAGCAGATGTTATCATTGACACAAGTCAGATGCTTACAAGGGAACTT
>UMIH01063603.1_pt1 | contig 24128 bp, 34 predicted proteins | sample 1965771 | NCBI WGS metagenome assembly UMIH01 (sample SAMEA4836120, study PRJEB28245) | human gut metagenome | biome: gut microbiome; material: fecal sample | place: Denmark | collected 2008
AGAGAGTTCACCACATTCGCCTTGGAATACAGCATGGAAACTGTGGGGACAGTCATGTCCTCAGTCTCATCGGTGCGGCTCATGATTCCGTCCGCAAAGCCGAGTTCTACAGCCTTGTTGGCATCCATCCATGTTTCGGCATCCATGAGGTGGGAGAGCTTGGCACGGGAAAGCCCCGTCTTGATCTCATAGGCGTTGATGATGGAATCTTTCACGCTGCCAAGCATTTCAATGGCTCTCTGCATCTCGTCCGAATTGCCGAACGCAGCCGTCATGGGATTGTGGATCATGAGCATGGACACGGGAGATACCAGCACCTTCGTGCCTGCCATAGCGATGACGGACGCTGCGGATGCGGCAATCCCGTCGATCTTGATCGTCACATCGCCTTTGTAGTCCATGAGCATATTGTAGATTTGAGCCGCTGCCACACAGTCGCCGCCGGGGCTGTTGATCCACACGGTGATGTTGCCGCTGCCGGACATGAGTTCGTCTTTGAAAAGCTGTGGTGTAACATCATCGTCAAACCAGCTTTCCTCGGCGATGGTGCCGTTCAGAAACAACGTCCGTTCCGCTGTCTCCGTCGGGTCCTTCCAATTCCAGAATTTCTTCATCGGTTTTTTCCTCCTTTCCGTCATCGGTAGGTGTATCTGCAAAAGCACCCGCATTCTTCAGTGGGAGCATATTGCCGTTAATGAGGTACAGGTCGCCGCCGTCCTCTTCCGGGATACGGTCGAGGTTTTCCAGTTCCCGGATGTCGTTTGCGGACATCCAGCCGTTCTGGCGGCCAATGGCGTACCCATTCATGCGGCTCTGATAGTCTCCGCGGAGCAGACCTTCCAGATTGAATTTCACGAAATACCTTGATTTTTCATCCGCAGATAAAAGCGACCGCTGAATGGATTGCTCCCAGCGGATGACCCAGGGGTCGAGAGTGTATTTCACGAACTCAAGGGACTGCTGCTCGATATTAGAAAAGCTCGACTTTTCCAGGTCGCCCACCATGTGAGGCGGGACCCGGAAAATTCGAGCGATCTCATTGATTTGAAATTTTCGTGTTTCGAGGAACTGCGCCTGCTCCGGCGAGATGCCGATGGGCGTGTATTTCATGCCTTCTTCCAGCACAGCAATTTTGTTTGCATTACCGCTGCCGCCGAAGGTGGACTGCCAGCTCTCACGCACACGCTGCGGGTCTTTAATCGTGCCGGGGTGTTCCAGCACACCGCCCGGAGCGGCACCGTTGGCGAAGAATTTCGCGCCGTACTCCTCACAGGCGATAGCCATGCCGATGGCGTTTTTCGCCATAGCGATGGGACTGTAACCGACCAGACCGTCAAAGCCGAGACCGGGAATGTGGAGTACTTCCGAGGGGTGCAGCGTCACGGACGATCCTTTATCCTTAATGGCTTCATCCGAGCCACGATAATAGGTGTAGTAAAGCCGGCCGTTCTTGTCTCTGTCCACCGACATCTTGTTGGGCATAAGCGGATACAAAGCAACGATCTCGTTTTTGCCGTTGCGGATGATTTGTGCATAAGCATTGCCCCAGAGGAGCAGGTGCGTCATGAGCGTTTCCCGGAACACGAAGGAACTCATCTCCGGGTTCGGCTCATCGTGGAGCAGGTGATAGAGCGGATGGTCCAGAGCCATTGCCTTGCCACCGCTGTCCGTGTATTTGTAGAGGTGCAACGGCAATCCCGCCACCGCTTCCGACAGGATGCGGACACAGGAATACACGGCAGTCATCTGCATGGCAGACCGTTCTGTCACTGTTTTGCCAGAGGTCGTGCAGCCCATGAAAAAGGCGTAGTTGCTGCCTGCCGTTCTGTTTTGGGGCTTGTCTCTGGATTTGAACAGCCCTGAAAAGATACCCACTTAAATCACTCTCCTTCAAAATGGGCAAAAGAAAAGCGCCTACCGTTTCCGATAGACGCTTTCATATTCAAATGGTGTTTACAAGAATTTTTTCATGACCCGCATATAGTCACGTTTTCCATTGAAAATTGCCATAATATTGGCCGTGTTCGTTTCTTTTTCATACAGGTAGAAAAGAAGATACTCCTTGTGGACAAGGAAACGATAACCATTACTCTTTAGCACACGGTCTCTGGGGATTGCACCGGACTCCGGAAACTGCTCAAGGATCTTTACTTTCTCCTGGAGTTCCCTGACAAAGCGAATGGCCAGTTTTTTATCCTTTGAAAGATCTGCAAGATAGATAGCAATGTCACGGAGATCCGATTTGGCCGTATCCGTAAATACGATTTTACAATTCATACATCCAGATTCTCCAATTCACCGAGAATATCGGCGAAAACATTGTCCGCAGACTGCACTCTGCCGAGTTTGATGTCATCCATCGCCTGAGCCAGATGGGAATATACGGCCAGTTTTGCTTCCAGTTCATTGATATAGTGAATCTGATCCTGAAAATCTTCGTGACTGAGAAGTACGGTATCTTCCTTGCCATTTACGGTAATCGCTACCGGATTCTGTCTGGTGAGAGCTGAAATCTGCGCATAGTTTGTACGGATATCCTTTGAAGGCCGGATAGAAATGCTTGGACTCATAAAAACACCCCCTATATTTGGTAGTCATATTATATCTCAATAATACTACCGTGTCAACGAGAATATACAGAATGGGGGTGAAATTCTAAGTCATATAAACAAAATACCTCGGTCATCATAGACAGAAGCACCTGTGTCATTGCCGCAGCGGATGGCTCTATCCAGTGCCATGATCGTTGCCACAGCACCGTCGATTTTCTCTGTGGATTTTTCCTTGTCCGGCTTGATATTTCCGGCCGGGTCGGTGCGGATGAAGATGTTGTCCATCATCCAGCGGAGGACAGGATGCCCGCCGTGGGCAATGCGCTGCTCCAGCACCAGTTTCATCAGCTCCTTGGTGGGCGGGGACATATCCTTGAAGCCCTGTCCGAAAGGAATGACCGTGAAGCCCATACCCTCAAGGTTCTGGACCATCTGCACAGCGCCCCAGCGGTCAAAGGCAATCTCCCGGATGTTGAAGCGTTCGCCCAGGCTTTCGATGAATTTCTCAATGTAGCCGTAGTGAACGACATTGCCCTCGGTGGTTTGGAGGTATCCTTGTCGTTCCCACACATCGTATGGCACATGGTCGCGATGGACTCGGAGGTCGAGGTTGTCCTCCGGAATCCAGAAGTACGGCAGGATGCTGTATTTGTCGCTCTCGTCCAACGGTGGAAATACCAGAACGAATGCCGTAATATCCGTAGTGGACGAAAGATCCAGACCGCCGTAGCAGACGCGACCTTCCAAATCGTCCTCGTTGACCGCAAACTCGCATTTGTCCCACTTGTCCATCGGCATCCAGCGCACCGCCTGTTTGACCCATTGGTTGAGTCTCAGCTGTCGGAAGGAGTTCTCCTCGCCGGGGTTCTGCTTTGCCGACTCGCAGGCGTCCTTCACCTTGTCGATACCCACCGTGATGCCGAGGGACGGATTGGCTTTCTTCCAGACCTTTGGGTCCGTCCAATCGTCTGATTCGTCTGCGCCGTAGATGACGGGATAGAAGGTGTGGTCGATCTTGCGCCCCTCGATGATGTCCTTTGCTTTTTGGTGGATCTCATAGCAGATGGACTTCGTATCATTGCCAGCCGTGGTGATAAGAAAGTACAGCGGCTGCATACGGGCGTCGCCGGAGCCTTTGGTCATGACATCAAAGAGTTTGCGGTTCGGCTGAGTGTGCAGCTCATCGAATACAACGCCGTGGGTGTTGAAACCGTGCTTGTTGCCGACATCGGCAGAGAGCACCTGATAGATACTGCCCGTTGGCTGATAAATGAGCCGCTTCTGGGAATCCAGTATCTTGACCCGCTTGGAGAGCGCCGGACACATCCGCACCATATCCGCCGCCACGTTGAAAACGATGGACGCCTGCTGACGGTCGGCGGCGCAGCCGTAGACCTCGGCGCGTTCTTCACCATCGCCGCAGGTGAGCAGAAGCGCCACCGCAGCGGCAAGCTCGGATTTACCCTGCTTTTTCGGAATTTCAATGTAGGCGGTGTTGAACTGCCGATAACCGTTTGGCTTGAGGACACCGAAAATGTCCCGGATGATCTGCTCCTGCCAGTCGATGAGATCGAAGGGCTGCCTTGCCCAGGTGCCTTTGGTGTGGCACAGGCTCTCGATGAACATCACGGCATAATCCGCAGCGTCCGCATCATAGTGGGAGGTTTTCTCCATGAACCGTGTGGGCTTGTAATTTTTCAGTTTTCTCGTTGTCCTCACCTCCAAGGCATAAAAAATAGCCGCCACCGAAATCGGTGCGACCTTCCGTATAACGAGCAGCAGCCCCTCTCGGAGCCGTTGCTTTGAATTGTTGTGGCTTACCAGTTCTCGCTGTGGAGCAGAAGCTCCAGCGCAAGCTGCGTGTTCTCATCGGTGGGCTCAATGTCCCAGCCCCTGTCGTAATTGCAGACGATTTTGCCGTCCCGCTTGAGCATCAGCTTGGAAATGCGTCCGCCGTCGATGCCCCACTCGGAACCTTCCTTGTACTGCTTCATCCAGTAGTGAAAAACCTCGCCGTTAACCTTGATGCTGCTTTCTTTCCACATGGTCGTTTCCCTCCTTAGCGGCGTTTCAGGCGGATCGCGGGGAGCCGCGGGTGCTTGCCGGTCTGCCAGTCTGTGTAGGTGGCGTTGACCTCGGTCATGCCCGCCATCTTGAAGCCCAGCTTGTCGAAGGCTGCGAGGGTCGGGATCAGGTTGGAAAATCTGCTGCTGATCGTAAACTCGGTGATACCGCTGTCGGCGAAGGTCTGGGCGATGGCCTCGATGTCGTAATCCCAAATGACGTCGCTGAAATCAATGAGGTCGTTGCCTGCGTCAATGCTCTTGCGGTAGGCCCAGAATGCGGTGCTGTTGATGCCGTAGTCCTGCAGGCGTTCTGCCCGCTCCGCAATGGCTCTCTCAAAAAGTTCAATTTTCTTCATGGTAGTTTCCTCCGTTCGTTTTGTTGTGAGTGTATATTACCTCTGAAGTGCGGATATATCCAGTCATTTCAGAGACATATAGTACACGATCATTCGGCGGAGAAACTGTGTATTTTATAGCTTATTCCGAGCGGCGGCAGCGGTGGATCGCGGCAAGGATTTGTTCCTGTTCTTCGGGCTTTACGCCGAGAGAGTCGAGCGCCTCCCGTGTGCCGCAGTCCGGGCAGATGAGGGTCTCGTTGTCCACTCTGGAAAGTGCGGGCAGCTCAAAGTAGGACTGGCCGCACCTGGGGCAGACGAAAAGCCGCACCACATTGCTTTCTTTCATCATCGTTCCTCCCCACATTTCAAATAAGCATCTATCAGCACCAGCGGGTCAAAGCCGAAATCATCGTAACCCTGGATGCAGGTCTGCATATAGGCAATGGACGGAATGCCGATGGACCTGTTCTCATGCATGATGTATACGAATACCCGGCGCTTGCGGACCTTACCCGTGCGGATGCCTTTGATGGGCAGCGTCAGTTCTTTCTTGTAATAGAAATTCGGAAAGCCCTCATAGCGGTCGAGCGCCTTTTCGTCTGCCGGGGTGACTTCCCACACGCCGACCGGCACCGAACTGCCCGGTTTCTTTTCGACCGTGAGGTAGGAGCCCGTTTTGCTGCCCTTAAAAAGCAGCGCATAGCCTTTTAACACGGATGTACCGATGCGTCTTGCGGAGGGGCAGCGCATCCGCATCTGATGCACGTTGAGGTTGCTGCCGTAGGCGATGTAATAGCGTTTTTCCATAAAAAATCTCCCTTCCGAAGTTGCCTTCTACCACCGAAAGCCCGCTATCTGCGGGTTCGGGGGCCTCTGGGCGGCGTCCTTCAAGCGGCTGCTCTGCCGTTTCGGAAGGCTGCGTCCCCGTCAAGGCGCTTCGTCAGGAGTTCTCTTGCAGTCTTGAACTCGTCGCCGATAAAACCGAGGCGAAGGAGCCAAGTGCGCATTGCGTATTTGGGGTTTTCGTTCTGCTGGGGCTTGGGACTTGCGGTTCTGACCGTCTTTGCCATCTGGCTGAGTGCAAGGCAAAGCTGAATGTAGCTCTTGAGCTGTCCGGCGTGAAGCCCGTTCTGCTTGCCGTCTGCCGGAGCATCGAACTGGAAGAGCCGGAACTCGACCGTACCCTTGGTGAAGGTGGCATGGAGGTTCAGCATGTGGTAGCGGCTGTCGTTGTAATGCTGGCTCCTGCCGTAGTCGGCGTTCTGGCTGCCGTACCAAATGTCTGCAAGTTCTGCCATTGTGGTGGGCTTTCTGCGGTTCAGCCGTTCCAGGAATCTGGGGTCGACCGTGCGGCAGTAGCGGCTGATGCGGCCTCTGTCGAGGTCCAGTGCGCTTGCAAGGAGATCTTCGTGGCTTGCCATGATGTTGGCGAGGTTCCGAAGCGTCTGCGGTGTGTGGCCTTTGGCACCGATGTGAATGTGAACGCCGCAGCCTCTTGTGGCATCGCTCTTGGCTCCGGCTCTGCGCAGGCGGCGAATCAGTTCCTGTAGGGTCTCCATGTCGGCGTAGGTCAGGATTGGGGTGACCATCTCACACTTTTCGCTGTCCGGCCCTGCGATGCTGACATCCTTCTGGAATTTCCATTCGCGTCCGCTCTCGTCCCAGGCTGACCAGGTGCAGTACCCGTTGCGTCTTGCGGTGTCCTCGTATCTGCCTGTGCCGAAGAAGTCGGCGGCGAGCTTTGCGGCGGCCGGTCTTGTAATACTGTTCATCTCGACCTCGACCCCGATGGTCTGCTTTTTCATTTCGGCTACCTGGTTTTCTGTTTTCTGGCTCATTGTTGTGCCTCCGTTTTGGTTAATTTTCCCTTTCGGTAGTCACATATTACCTCTGAAAGCACACTATATCCAGTTAATTACGAGCCATAAACTACACGATATTGTGGCTGAGAAACTGTGTGTATTACAGCAGTTTACGGCAGAAATCCTCGCCGTAGGCAACGCTCAGGCAACAGCCGTTATCCCAGGCAACCATGATGCTGCCGATGTCATCCACGCCTCGCACGGTGCCCTTTGTGCCGACAGGTGGTGCCTGCGGGTCATCCATCTGAACAAGCTCCACACGGCTGCCGACCGGATATTCCTTACGGATACGCTCGACCGTTTCTTTACTGGGAAATTTCATGCTGCGCACCTCCGCTCTTGAAAGCCGAAGAGCCGGACAGATTCTTCAGCAGAATTTTTCGGGCGGTTTTGTATTCCGCACCGATGAAGCCGAGCCGAAGTAGAAAACAACGGAATGCATACTTCTCATTGTCGACGGGCTTTTCGGAAGAATTGACACGGCTTTGGTTCCGAGCCATCTCGCACAGCTTGCAGATGAAAGTGTCGTAGGCGTTCATTTCGTCCGGGGTGGGTGTTGCCGGAAACCAGGGGAAGGACACCTTCGTGTCCGTGATTTCCAGCGGCAGGTCATTCACACCAAGGGCTTTCTTGATGAGACTGCCCTTGGTGGCGATGAGCGCCTTGAGGTTTTCCAGATTGCTGTCGGTGAACAGGCTCCTCGGCATGGAAATGCAGACGGCGCAAGGCGCGTCCTCGTCATCAGTGTGGCTCTGATCGATGTCAAAGCCCTCATCGTAGATATGCTCCAAGAGTCGTTCGATGACCGCACTGTCGGCACGGTCGTCAAAGGAAAGGCTGCCGTTGCGGTCAATGGTGAAGGAATCCACTTTGTAGTTGAATGTGGGCGCACCGCAGTATTTTGCAGGAACACCCAGCCATTCGGAAATGGTCTGGACCAAGCGTTTGCGCTCTGCGCCCTGGGCATTGATTGTAATCGTCATTTCAGTGACCTCCTTGATTTTGGTAGTCACATATTAGCGTCAGGTCCGGCATATATCCAGCTATATCTGCACATTTACGGTGTAGATTCTGACGACGCATTCTCACCGCAAAACTGTGCATACCACACAATGTTGGCCCTGTTATTCGTCATGGGGCGCTACCTCACTAAACTTGTATTCCTTTCCTTCACGCAGAACGCTGACCTTTTCATCCGTGCCGACCTGCTCTATGTATCTGCGGACAATGACATCGCAAAATTTCTCGTCCAGTTCGATGGTGCAGCAGATGCGGTCGGTCTGCTCACAGGCAATGAGCGTGGAGCCGGAGCCGCCGAAGGGGTCAAGCACCACGGAGTTTGCCATAGAACTGTTCTGAATGGGATAGGCCAGAAGCGGGATGGGCTTCATGGTGGGATGGTCGCCGTTCTTCTTGGGCTTGTCGAACTCCCAGATGGTGGACTCTTTGCGGCCGGTGTACCATTGGTGTTTGCCTTTCTTTTTCCAGCCATAGAGGCACGGCTCGTGCTGCCACTGATATGGTGAGCGCCCCAGCACCAGCGACTGCTTCTTCCAGATACAGCAGCCGGAGAGGTAGAACCCTGCGGCATCAAACACCTTGCGGAAGTTCAGTCCTTCGGTGTCGGCGTGGAACACATAGATGGACGCATCGTCCGCCATGACCTTCTCCATATTGGAAAAGGCATCGAAGAGAAAGTCGAAAAACTTCTCCGATGCCATGTTGTCGTTTTTGATTTTCCCGGCGCTGCCCTCGTAGTTCACATTGTAGGGCGGGTCGGTGATGACGAGGTTCGCCTTACGACTATCCATGAGGGCGGCGTAGGTTTCTTCTTTTGTACTGTCGCCGCAGATGAGCCGGTGCCGTCCCAGCGTCCAGATGTCGCCGGACTTCGTGAAGGTCGGCTTTTGGAGCTCGGCATCCACATCGAAATCGTCCTCTTGGATGTCCTTGCCGTCGTCAAACAGCTTTGACAGTTCTTTCTCGTCAAAGCCGGTGAGGAGCGGGTCAAAGTCCGCTGCCTGCAAAGACTCAATCTCCACACGCAAGAGTTCTTCATCCCAGCCTGCATCCAATGCCATACGATTGTCGGCGATGATGTAGGCTTTCTTCTGCGCTTCGGTAAGGTGGTCGGCAAAGACACACGGCACCTCAGAGATGCCTTCCTCCTTGGCGGCAAGAATACGACCGTGACCGGCAATTACGCCATAGTCACGGTCGATGATGACGGGATTGATAAAGCCGAATTCACGGAGCGAGGAGCGGAGTTTGTTGATCTGCTCCGGCGAATGGGTACGGGCGTTATTGACATACGGCACCAGCTTCGTAATGGGAACGAGCTGCATTTCAGTCGTTGTTTTCATCAGACAAGCCCCCATTCCGCAAACTTCTCGAAACCACCAAGGTCGGAAATGTAATTCCGGGCGATCTCCACGATTTCAGCGTAGGGTCGGCCATCCACGGCATCGTCCCCAATGGCGCAGCAGAGCGTTACGGGTTTGCCGGTTTTCTGGGCTTTGAGGAAAGCGTAGATATTCACGGACACATCCGCCTTGGACAGATCCTTGCCGTGCAGACCGCCGCCGGTCACCGAGTCGGCCATATCCGAGCCGAGCTTGCGGTTGGTAGCGCCGGTGTCCACATTGGTGCCGCCCGTCCAGTCGCCGAGCGGATTGATCTCCGCATCAGGATACAGAGTTCGGAGTGCGTCCGAGACAGCATTGCTCTGACAGAGGATGAGCCGGTCGCCGTCCAGAATGTACTTTCCATCATAGGGATACACGGAGAAAATATCCCGTGCGGTCTGTGAGAGCTTTTTCTGCTCCTGGGTCACGGGCATTCCTTTGAAGATGCCGTTATCTCCGCAGCGGACGCCGTCTGCCTGGTTGTTGGCAAGGTGACTGTCCTGCGGCACTTCCACATAGTCTACGGCGAGATTTCCGGCATTGCGGTGGACGGCGGCGGTGACATCCGCATCGTCCAGCGTGACGGAAGTTTCAGCGATGATGTGGCACACACCGTGACCGATGAGAACCTCCACGGCAATGCGGGGATTTTCTTCCTTCTTGTATGCCAGGTCAACGAGCGCACCGGCGATCCTGTCTGCCACCTTATCTGGGTGGCACGGATTTACTTTTTCAAACATGGTGTTACCCCTTTCTCGCACGGAGCAGGCGTTCCATAAGGTCATCCTGAGGTGTTGACTCGCCGTATTCCGTGCTGCAGTTTTCTTTCACGATCTGGAATATCTCATTCCAGAGCCGAACCGCCTGGTTCATGTAGTTGATGCCGATGTTGATAAACGGGGACGGGATCGGCTTTCCCGTGGTGGGGTGTTTGGAGAGGAAACCCATGCGGTTGGTCATTTCCTCGCATTGTATCCACCGTGCCGAACACATAGCGTATCGCTCCAAAAGCTGTGGCGATACCTTTGCAGCACAGCCGATGCCTTTGAGCCATTGCCAGGTTTCCGTGTAAATCTCCTGCGCCTGCAGAACGCTGCCGTCCCGCTGCTCGGCGGAAAGAAAATCATGGGGCTTTGGCATTTCAACACCCTCGACTTCGGGAATGTCCAGCACTTCAAGTTTTCTGCCGCCGGGATTCCCGTTTTCGGCCTTGTCCTTGACTGCGGATTTCTTCCTTCCCGCACCGGGTCTAGCACCACCGCGCCCGCCTGTGTTATTCGATTTTGTAGGCATTTTTTCTTACCTCCATTCTTGAAAAATCTGTGGTTTGGAAGTACAATTTCTTTAAAGGGGTGAGGACAATGAATGAGACTGCCAAAAAATTGCTGAAAATAGGTGCAGGCGTACTGACGTTTGCTGCGGCGACCGTCTTGGCAATCATTGGAGAGAAAAACAGCTTTGGCTATTTTCTTAAGAACGCAAGTGATGAAGAGTTGAAAACTGCACGGGAAAAAGTTCGCCTTGATTATTGCAACCCTGATTTGGACACCAATTATCGTGTTGAGTGTCAAAAGGCACTTGGGGTATTTGATCGAGAAATGAGTAAGAGGGCTTGGGGCAACGAAAAACCTCACGCTCCTAGTTATCACAGCGAACATGGCTGGTATTTATTCAGTGATGATTGATGCCAGTGCAAGACCGCCACAGCAATGTGTCGGTCTTTAATTACCCTTTTGATTTCGCCTTTTTTGCGCACGTGACCCCGGGCCGTTGCCCGACCAAAAAGGCCCCAGAGATTTTCATCCCCCCTACCGAGAGATAATTGCATTTTTTCTGTCTTGTGATATAATGTATTTATCAAAACTAGTTGGTTTTGGCTACGAGCATTTTTCTGTTAAACGGAATCCCAGTCGACACAGTTTCACTCTTCCTGACCTTAGTTCAAACACTAATTGCAGTCAGAAGTCTAAAGGAGGAACTTGAGATGGTAAACAGACATGACACGGTGGTATGCGGCGCGCACGGAGTGGCCTAGTTGTAGCTGTGGTGAACGCAAGGAAAATGTAAGGAGCTTTAACAAGTGCCGATAGCAGGTTCGAATCCTGCCCGCTCCGCCATATGAGGTCATCCTTCGGGGTGGCCTCTTTTTATCTGTCGCCGAGGTCATGGTGGATCTTGGTGTGGCAGGACTGACAGAGACTCATCAGATTGTCGCGTGCATGAGTGCCGCCTTTGGAAACGGGCAGGATGTGGTGAACCTCCTGAACCGGAGTTAATCGACCTTCCTTGAGACACATCTCACAGAGGGGATGCTCCGCTGCATATCGGTCCCGGATGCGTTTCCATGCTCTGCCGTACTTTTTATTGATGTCTGCGCTGCGCTCGTATTTATCGTACTTGCGGCGTTCCTCCACACGGTGCTGTTCACAAAACTGTCCTTCACAGAGATTGGGGCAGCCGGGATGGGAGCAGGGCCGGAGCGGTCGTTTTGGCATTTGCTCACCTCCTTCGGGCATAAGAAAAGCCCCACGGGATTGCTCCCATGAGGCCGTTCTCGATTCTGTTTTCCTGATTATAATACTACTACATTTACGGCCGGAACTCTACGGAACTTTAGGGAACTCTTTTTGCTTTCATGATTTCAGCTACCGCATCCAGGGCACGGTCATGCAGCTTTAAGATCCATTTTCCGCTGTAGTGCATATCCACGGCGATCTGCTCCCAGGTGTGAAAGCAAAGGTATCGTTTTTCCAGAAGAATCTGATACTCACTGTTGTTCACCGCTTTGATGATTTCCACGATGTCCCGCTTCAGATCCACAAGGCGGTCGATGTCTTGGTTGATTTCTTCCTGCAGGTCGATGATCTTGCACACGGCATCCGCCATTGTAGAACCACTGGGGCTGGAACTTCTTGGCATACCCGTCAATGTGGCGGTGCATTTGGTAGCAAGCTCGTTCAGCGATGCCACCTGTGCGATTTTTGCATCGATGCGCTGGTCAAGCCGATATGCCTGACCGAGATACTCCTTTGCCGTCATTCGCCGTACACCTCCTGGTAGAGTTTATCCAGCAGCACTTCGCCGTCCAGGGAGGTGAGTACCTCAAACCAGCCGGAGCGAAAAAACCGTTCACACTCCAGCTTTCTGGTTTTCACAGCCTTGTCCTCGGGAACCTTCTTCTGCCGACGCAGCGCCCGCCGATAATCCTTCACCGCCAGCAGAATGACGGCGTTTGCGAGGTTCGTATAACAGTTTTCCATTCTTAACCCTCCAAATTGGCCTTGACCGCATCGATAAGCGCGGTCTGGGTCTTTTCTTTTTTGTGCAGAGCGGCCATGATGCGCTCGTCAATGGTGTCTTTTGCAATGATGTGGTGAATGACCACGGTGTCGGAGGTCTGTCCCTGCCGCCACAGTCGGGCGTTGGTCTGCTGGTAGAGTTCCAACGACCAGGTCAGCCCGAACCAGATGAGGGTCGAGCCACCAGCCTGCAGATTCAGCCCATGACCGGCAGAAGCTGGGTGGATGAGCGCCACGGGCAACTCGCCGCTGTTCCAGCTGCGGATGCTGTCGGAATCGTCCAGCAGGCTGAACGGGATGTGCCGTTTGTGGAGCCGCTCGGAGATGCGCTCCAGGTCGTGCTTGAACCAGTAAGCCACAAGAACCGGTTTGCCGTTTGCGGCTTCGACGAGATCCTCCAGGGCATCCAGCTTGCGGTCGTGTATCTGAAACACGCGTTTGTCCTCTCCATAGACGGCCCCGTTTGCCATCTGGGAGAGCTTGTTCGAAAGGGCTGCGGCGTTTCCGGCATCAATCTCCTCATCGCCCAGGGAAACGACCAGTTCAGAGCGCATAGCATCGTAGGTTTTGCGTTCCTTCTCGGAAAGTGTGACCTGTACTTCGTTCATCACGCATTCTGGCATTTGCAGGTGGTCTGCCGCCTTCATGGAGATGGTGATGTCAGAGATAGCGTCGTAGATTTTCTCTTCCGCGCCGGGCAGCGGTTTGTAGCTGAACACCACCTGCCCGTTGCGCTTGTCCGGCAGGAAGAAGGTGTTGCGGTAATGGGTGATGAACCGACCGAGCCGCTTTCCCATATCGAGGATGCGGAACTCTGCCCAGAGATCCATGAGACCGTTGCTACTTGGCGTGCCGGTCAGTCCAACAATGCGTTTGACGGTGGGGCGGACCTTCAGCAGACTGCGGAACCGCTTTGCCTGGTAGGATTTGAATGAGGACAGCTCATCGATGACTACCATGTCATAGTCAAACGGAATGCCGCTCTCCTCAATGAGCCACTGGACATTTTCCCGGTTGATGATGTACACGCTGACCCGCTGCCGGAGCGCCGCCTTGCGCTCTGCTTCTGTACCGACAGCCACCGAGTAGGTCAGCCCATGCAGGTGATCCCACTTTTCGATTTCCGCAGGCCATGTATCTCTGGCGACACGCAGTGGAGCAATGACAAGCACCTTGCGAACCAGAAAGCTGTCAAGGCAAAGGTCAAAGATGGCAGAAAGGGTAATCACGCTTTTTCCAAGACCCATGTCGAGGAACACAGCCGATACGGGATGCTCCAGTATGAAGTTGGTGGCATAAGCCTGGTAGTCATGAGGACTGTATTTCACTGAGTATCCCTCCAATCTGTTCTACTCCGTCAATGCAGTACACCGAAAAGTCGAGTGCTTCCAACTGCCTTTTTCGCCTTACCTGCAGAGGACGGAGTGTTTTGCCCGGTGCTTTCAACTCAATGAAGGCGATTTTGCCGCCGGGCAGGAGTACCAGACGGTCCGGTACTCCATCAAGGCCGGGGCTTGTAAATTTCGGTGCAAGACCGCCCATTGAACGAACGGTCTGCACCAGTTTTTCTTCAATCGTTCTCTCACGCATCATGACCTCCTGTGTTCTCAAAACCCGAAAAGTCCTTTACGCGCGCAAATGCGTGTATTGCGTACTTGTTGCTCTTTATTCTTACTTCTTTCGATATATAAGAAAGGTTAGGAACACAGGAACAAGACCGCCAGTTTTCTTTGGTACTTATGGGGCCGCCGCCGTTCCCATGAGGTGTTCCCATAAATGTGCCGAGCGGGTATGCTTCTCCCCGGAACTTGTTCCGAAGGATGGTGGGTACAGTCTTTTTCATTGGGAACACTCCTTGGGAACAAAGACGTACTGCGGACCGTAGAGCGGGATGCGCACCTTGCTGTCTAGCCGCTTCCAGCCCAGACGGGCAAGAATGGCGGTCAGTTCGTTGCTGTCCGTCCTGCGGATGTTGGCGCGCTCTTTGCCGAAGCACTCACACCAGATCTCCATGTTGGACACCTGGGTGCGCTTGACCGTACCCGGCTTTTTTGTATCGCCGAAGTCGCTGTCGGTGAGGAAGTTCCGACGCTCAAAGATGTCCATGCCGTCCCAATCTTCCGGGAGCAGCGTGTCCAGATACAGACGGACAAGCCCTTCACGCTCGTCGGACTCCATCGCCTCCCGCTGTTCGGCTTTCGATAACGCTTCCAGTTCGGCACTCAGGTAGAGTTTTTCGCCCTGCTTCACATACACCAGCGTTTCCGCCCAGATCTGGCAGATAGTCTCTGGTGTTAGATCCCAGGAGTGCTTAATGCCTGTACCCGGCGTCTTGACCGGCCAGAAGCGGCGGTTTCCGGTGGTATCCCGTAAGTAGCCGGACTCGGCGTTGGTGGTGCCGAAGAACACGCACTGACGCAAATGCGGCGTTGCCCGTTTGCCGAAAGCAGCACGGTAAATGTCGTTTTGTCGGGAGAGGAAGGACCGTAGCGTCTCCACCTCGGCCTTCTTCAGACCTGCCAGCTCGCCGATCTCCAAGATCCAGTACCCCTGCAGCTTCTCGGCGGCGGTCTTGTCCTTGGTATCGCTTAGGTTCAGGCTGTCGGAAAACCACTCTCCGGCGAGCTTTGCAATGAGGGTGCTTTTGCCGACACCCTGGGGACCGTTCAGCACCAGCATGGAGTCAAATTTGCAGCCGGGATACAGCACACGCTTGATGGCGGCACAGAGGGTCTTCCGGGTGACGGCACGGACATACTCGTTATCGTCGGCACCGAGATAGTCGATGAGCAGCGTATCCACTCGCTTTACGCCGTCCCATTCCGGCAGATTTTCGATAAACTCACGGATGGGATGGTAGGACCGATCATCCGTGACCTTCGCCACGGCGATATCGTAATTTCGTGCAGAGAACGTGCCGTAGTGGGAATCTACATAGCTGATAAGCTGGGCATCGTCCGCATCCCGCCAGAATTTTGATGGGTGCCGCCAAGGCACCTCACCCTTGATCTCCATGCCGTCCAGAAGCTGATTGAATACCAGCGGCTTCAAAAGCGGGTCGTTCATGAGAATTAAGGTGAGGTTCTGCAGCGTGTTTTTTACCTTGCCGGTCTTGTCCAGTTCTAAGGCGTTCTGCCAATCCTCGTCAGAGAACTCCTCGTTTGCCTGGGCTTTGCGCTCCTCGGCAAACACCGCTTTGACCTTCTCGTCCTTGAGGGCAAAGTCCGACATTGCCTGGAAGGACGGGAGCTTGCCGGGGGCGGTATCTGGTGCGCACTTATCGTCCAGGTCACGGAACCGGTGCAGCCGCACCAGGTCAAAGGCGTTCAACAGCCGACCGCAGGCCGGGTCTGTGGCATGGTGGCTGTATGCGAATTTCCCATCGTAGATGATGACACCGGCAGAGGAATCGGCGGGGATATAGTCGTAGCGCCCGTTCATGGCAGACGGTGCATATACATCCGAGAGGAAGGTGTCGATGGCTTCCTCCACGGTATAGGCACGGCAGAAAGCACCCACCACACCCGGCTTTGTCAGCGGATCGGCCTGCTGGGCAATGCTGTGCTGCACCACCTCGGACTGGCGGCTGGATACCGGCCAGGTGGAGGCGTCGCGCCAATCATCGTAGCGGGAAAGGTATTCGTCCGGGTCAAGCTCTGCGCCGTCCTGCACCTTGTAGAAAAACTCGCCGTTGGCGGAGGTAGAAGGCCAGTACATGAGCCGGGATGCCTCGTAGGTGGTATCGTCAAAAAGGTCGATGCCGATCTCCTTTGCCACCATGCGGGCGACTGCCGGATATTCTTCTTCGCTGATCTCCCGTTTCAGCGGGATAAGCAGGCGAAGTCGGGGATGCTCCGGCGTGTGTTTGTGGGTAGAATAGACGCAGCACTTGAAATCGTGGAACAGCGTAATTTCATCCCAGATGTCCGGGGTGCCGTAGTCCATATCCAGCGTCAGCAGAGAGCGGCACAGCACCATGCCGTTTTTGCGCCTGCCTTCCCGAAGGTGACCGCCCACAAACCCGCCCACATCCTTGATGCCGTCCTGCTGACCCTTTTTCAGCTTGCGGTATTCTTCGACCGTTTCCGTGGTGCGGATAGTGCTGCCGCAGCGGGCACAGAGATCCGCCCAGGAAATGTCCTGGTTCTTCCATTTTTTATCCATGCGGCTGTTGCCGACTGCAATCTTCATCTGCGTACCTCCTCACAGTTTTCGGTAAAGTAGCGGATAAGCTGACCTTTTCGTTTTGCCTTCTCAATCTCAATGCTCATGCCGCTGGTGATTCTCTCTCCGAACACCCACAGCTCGGCACACTTGGAAAGAAGGACGATGTCCATGAACAGCGCCAGGTCACGCTCCTTGCGGTCGTTGTCATTCATGAATTGGGTGAAATAGATGTGCGGGGCAATGGGGATGCACCCGGCATCCACGGCGAAGCGGCAGTAAGTACGGGCGTTCTCTTGGTTCTTCGCCATATCCCCGGCAAGCGGAGAGCAGATATACACCACGGGACGGAAGGCCCGGAGGGCTTTTGCCTCTTGTTCGATTTTGGTCAGCGCTTCATAGGCGGTAGGGTCGTAGTACCCCTCGCAATTGAATTTATTGACTCCCATTTGGGTCACCTCAGTCTTTCTTGTAAAAATCGCAGACATAGCCGTCTGCCCGGAGCAGCAGTCCCGATGCCCAAGTGGGCGTTTGTCCCATGACGGAGCAGATATTCTCCAAAGAGGTACCCGGCGGCGCTTCGATGACCACTTCGTCGTGGACGTGCATGACGATCCGGTATCCTGCGGCATTCAGCCGGAGCATGGCTTCCGCAAGGATGTCCCTTGCCGTTGCCTGGACGATGTTCTCCACAAATTTGGGACCGTAGCTTTCCAGCCGCAGCCACTTTTTCTGTTCGCCCACACCCTCATAGGTCACAGACTCGTTGCCGAAGCGGTTCAGACCCATCTTCGGTTTCACATACACGAGCCGTCTGCCGGAGGGCAGCACCACAAACATCATGCCGCTCTGATAGTAGAAGCGGATGCCGTGTGTCTCTGTGGCGGCTCGCTCCCGAACGCAGGTGGAAGCCGCTTTGTCCACATCCCACCAGAATTTTGTGATGTGGGGATTGGAAAGCCGCCACGCATCCACCAGCGGTTTCAATTCTTCTTCCTGCAAGCCGTAGTTCAGTGCGCCCATTGCTTTCAGTGCACCCACGGAGCCGCCATAACCCAGAGCCAGTTCAGCGATTTTGCCTTTCTGCCGCAGATGTCCGTTCACGCCGTGCTTTTCCACGGGGACATGGAACATCTGCGAAGCGGAAGCGCAGTAAATGTCGCCGCCCTTTGCAAAAACTTCCTGCCGCCAATGCTCTCCGGCGATCCACGCGATGACTCTCGCCTCGATGGCAGAGAAGTCTGCTACATAAAAGCGGCAGCCGGGTTTCGGCACAAAGGCGGTACGGATAAGCTCGGACAACACCAGCGGCACGGAGTCATAGAGCATTTCAACGGCGTCCGTATTGCCGCTGCGGACCAGTGCCCGTGCAGTGTCCAGATCCGGCAGATGGTTCTGGGGCAGGTTCTGCACCTGGATGAGCCGACCGGCATAGCGGCCGGTGCGGTTGGCCCCGTAAAACTGGATAAGCCCTCTGGCACGGTCATCCGAGCCGACTACCGTCTGCATGGCGGTGTATTTCTTGACGCTGCTCTTGGCAAGCTCCTGCCGCAGGGAGAGGGCAAGTTCGATTTCTCCGTCCGCTTTTTCAAGCATTTCTGCCACGGCAGCTTTGGAGAGCGAATCCGCCTCCACGCCTTTCTCAGCAAGCCACGCCTTGAGCTGCACCGGACTGTTGGGGTTATCCAAGCCGGTCACCGAGCGCGCCTGCTCCATGTGCGTTCGCTTGAAGCGTTCATCGCAGCGGATCGCCTGGGTGACGAGGGTTCGGTCGAGCATGATACCCCGGTCGTTGATCTGCTGGTCTAGGGTGTAGTTGCGCCACTCTGACTCTGTGACCGGGAACTTGGAGAGCTTCTGCTGAATCGCCATCTCCGTTTCCACATCCCGAAGGTTGTAGGCTTTGAACAGCGACCATTTCTCCGGTGCATCTGTCGAAAAATGTCGAATAAGCGATCCGTCTCGTGCTTTGGATGGAGTGCAGAAATACCGAATAAGGTCTTTGCCTTCTTTGAGCTTCTGCTTTTCGAGGCCCAGCACAGCACCGACGCCTTCCAAAGAAAGCGGAAGCCCCAGCGTCGCTGCCCAGACCATCGTGCAGTGCCAGGAGGACGGGTCGAGATATTGCCCGGTCGGGTATCCGAGATAGCGTGACAGGCACACACGCTCGAATTGTGCATTGAATGCCCATTTGGTCACGGCGGTGTCGGTCAGCGCAGAGCGGACATCGGCAGGAAGCGTTTCTCCGGCAGTCAGATCCACGACTTTCACCGGCGCACCATCCGCCGAGTAGCCGAAAAGCAGCACCTCAAAATCCGGGGCTGCGGCGTAGCGATACACGCCGCACTTTGTGAGGTTCTCGGAGGAGAAGGTCTCAATATCGATACTTAGATTTTTCATGGTTCCTCCTGTTGCGGGGAAAGGGCGGCAAAGTTGTGAACTCTGCCGCCCACCCTTGCTTACTTGCTCTGCTGCTGGGCTTCTTTTTCTTCCTTGCGCTTGCGGCGCTTATCCCGGATATGAAGTACAAGCTCCTGGACAAGGATGCCGATGTCTGCAAGGATGAGACCGACCATGCCGCCAAAGCAGACGGCGAGCATCATTCTCTGAATCTCTGTCATAGCTGGTCACCGTTCCTTTCTCAGGACAGGAAATCGTCGTCCAGGTCGGTTGCGAAATCGTCAGCCGCAGAGGACTTGCCGCCGAGAGGCTCACCGTCACGAACCTTCTGGATGTTGCCCAGGCCACAGGCGATGCCGCGGTTGCCGTTGGAGTTAAAAGCGTAGAAGTTCACAGACACTCTGGCGTAGCAGCCGGAATACACCTCAGAGCGGTCGAGGATCGGCTGAACACTGCGGTCTACGATCTGCGGAGCGGTAGTGCTGTTGGCGTTTACGAAGAAGCTGTTCTTGTAGGCTTCATCGTCACGCTCGGTATCGCCGTCACGGAGCGGGAGCTTCAGAGCCGCCTTGTTGGGGATCTTTCCGCCGAACTTGGCGACGCCTTCCTTGATGGCAGCGTCCACGGCGGTGTTGATGGCGTCGAGGGTCTGCTTGTCGGATTTCGGGATGATGAGGGATACGGAATACTTGGGGTTGCTGCCATTGATGGAGGCAGGCTCCCACACGTTTGCATAGGACAGGCGGACAACGCCGGTCACAACTTTGGTCGAATTCATCTTGTTAGCCATAATTACAGTTCTCCTTTATAGTCAGTAAAGTCTTGTTTTGCACTCATTGTCGTGATAGCCGGACGCCGGTCGGATGCGGGAACGAGCGTCGGCTTTCCTTTGGGCTTGACGATCAGACCGTCGAGCACCTCGGCAAAGGTCTTTTTGCCCATGAGCTTCTCCATCTCGGTGATGGGAATGAGAGATTTCTTGAAGATGTCGGTATAACCGGCCGCACGGGCGGCGGCGACAACAGCATCCTCGTCGGTGTACTTGCGATTGGTGCGGCTCTCCACCAGCTTGTAGCCGGGCCACCGCTTTCCGTGGTTGACCGCTGCGTCCTGGGCGTATGCCATGAGCTCATTTGCCCATTTGGTGAGGTCGTCCAGCTTGCCGAGAATGTCGCCGATCTCCGCATCGGAAAGCAGAGGCGGCTGGGCAAACTCGTATTTTGCGAGTTGGAGCTTGGCATCTGCTCTGGCACGGCATTTGACCGCCGCCTTGCAGAACTGACACCAGCTTCCGGGGCAGTATTCGCCTTCGCCCTTGAAGGCAAGCTCTGCCTTTGGCTTCAGCGTCTTTTCTGCCCATTCCCGAAGGTCGGCAACAGAAATGACCCAGGTGCTGACATTCTCCCGGCGTGGCTGGTAGATGGTCATGGAAACTGTTTCGATGTCGTAAAGACAATCGAAGATGCGGAGTGCGCCAAGCGCATACAGCATCATCTGCGGATTCTCTTCGGCATTCACCAGCACGCCCTGACCGTATTTCAGGTCAATAATGTGGAGGAGCTTGTCCGCCACGATAAGGCAGTCGCCGGTCCCGAAACCGTCCGGCACATAGCAGGAAAAGTCCAGCCGCTGTTCAATGAGCACCTTGGGGTCCGGGCAATCCTGCCGGGCTTCCTCGATGGCTTCCAGAACGAATTCCACATAGTCGTCTGTGTACATCTCCATCTCGTCGGAATCGTACTTGCTGACAGGGCGGGTGGAGCGCATCTTCAGTGCCTTACGGAGCTTGTGTTCTGCAAGGGCATGAGCCGCTGTACCTTCTGCGGCAGCCTCCATTTCTCTGTCCTCGAACTCCAGTTCCAGCCGAGCGGATGGATTGCAGTGAAGCCAGCGGTGGGAGGAGGATGCCGAGAGGACCGCATGACGATTAGGGGGCATCCTTCAGCACCTCCACATCCTTGAGCAGCGCCTCATAGTGCTTGGGGTCGATGCCGGAGAGCTTCGGAGCGCCGTGCTTTTTAAGGAGTGCTTGGATCTCAGCCGTAAATCCGGCCCGGCTCTTTTCGCCGAGTACCGCTCGGACTTCTTCCAGCGTCAACTCCTTTTTGGGAACGGGTGCGGAGGCCTTCGGCTCTGCATCGACAGTCGGCTCATTCTGCAGCATGGTATCTGCCACAGCCTGAACGCTGTCCGCCAGGGAGCGAAGATCCTCGACCACATCCAGCAGGAGCTTGACCTTACTCATGTACGCCACCTCCCATCGGGACTTCGGTGATGGCGATGGACTCGACAGTGTTGCCGGGAACCACGACCATGACCCTTTGCTTGGGACCCAGGAGCAGCGTGAAGAGCTTTTCACGGATGCTGACCGTTCTGCAAGCGACTACACCGCCGTTTTGGGGCTTGTCTGAAACACGAATATTCAAGTTGTGCTTCATATGGTTTTACCGTCCTTTCCGAAGAGCGGATTTGTTGTGCCCTTCACAGGTAGGCCACGGGAACGGCAAAACGGGACGGTCTATGCGAGGAATTTTTTTAATTTTTTCAATGCACGGTCGGTGGCATGGCTGATTGCGGTACGATCCACGCCCTCCTCGCGGGCAATATCTGTGTATTTTCTCCCTTCGATGAAAACCTGCTGGATAAGATACTGCTGTCGGGGAGAAAGCTGGGCGATGGCCGCATACAGCCTGCGGTACTCGTCCTTGGTGGCGGCCTCCGCCTCGACATTGTCATCCGAGGGAAACAGCGCGTCGTCCAGGTTAAAAGCGTCCAAGGAACAATGCCGACGGGTTTCCTTGTGGTTGATGTTGTACTCCTGGCGGTCCAGGTCGATAATGACGGCACCGATTTCATCGGAAACCTCGACTTCCGTCACAGATCCATCCTGGAATGCGTACTTGATTTTCATAAATTTGGCTCCTTTCAGATTTTGCAATCCGTCCAGAGCCGCCGAATCCGCTAAAAACAGAAAAGACGGCAGGGTGAGACCTGCTTCTCCTATATGGGAGAATTCAGATCCCGCACTGCCGTCTTGCGTTCTGGCGGATCGTTGGTGTTGATTATGTAGTTGTCAGTGCTATGAGGCAATAGGGGACTTTTCGTGGGAGATCTTAAGGTTACCGTCCTTGTCGGCGGTAATCTTGGTCACGCAGTCCCCTCGCCGGATGTAGGCGACTTTCCCGTCATCGCTGATGTCGCATACTCGCTTGTGATTCAGGTCTTTGACTTGGGTCATAGGCATTCCTCCTTATTTTGAAAATAAAAAAGGCCGGTACAAACACCTGCGGATATGTTTTCCGCGAGATGCTCGTACCGGCCAAACTCACATTCGGTTCAGGCTCGTGTATTGAGCGATTTAATTGACGAGAGCGAACTCCTCCGTTATGGGGAGTTCTGCTCACTGGTTTTGTTTTTTCCCTGCACGACCAGCTCGTGCAACTTGTCCAACGTGACCGTCTCTGTCACATCCCTATCTCCTCTGCGCCATTTGAGACGGATACCATGTCCTCCGTTGGGAAGGATAACAGGCTCCCCGATCGGGATGTGCTCAATAGGAGAATAGATTAATCGACTTTTTTTCATGTTGGTCAGCCTCCTTCGCTATCGGGTGGGTCGATGTATTTTACAAGGCTCTGAACACTGTCAATATCGAGCCAATTCATCAGTCGGAGCAGATAGTGGCCGTCTGGGGTGGTTTCACCACTCTCCCATTTCTGATAGGTTCGAACAGATGTTCCAATAGCATCAGCCACATTACTCTGCGTCATTTTCTTCGCTTTTCGGAAATCCCTCAGAGCTTCGTTGTCGAACTCCATCGTTTGGGGGCCTGCATAAAGTTGTCGCCATTCCGGTTCAGTGCCATCTTCTAGTTCATCATCAAGAACATATACAATGCTCTTCGGGCCAAGCGTAATACGGAGTTCTCCGCATCTGGATTTTTCACCGTTATATGAAATGGCTGCTGGGTGTTTTACCAGTATCGAGGTCCATTCAAAAATTGGGGTTCCGCGTCCATCGCATGGAAAATGTCCGTTACATACGATAGCATTCTCATCCTTGATGTACGCAGACCCATAGTCCTTCACGGGGTAATAGATGATCGGCTTTTCTCCGGCTTTTACAAGTGCTTCGTTATAGGCGGTAATAAACCTTGCGGGTACAAAATCCTTTAAACCATTCTCAACGCAGAGATGTAGATAATGACGCCAGGAGCGGAAAAGTTCTCTTCCGTTCAGACCACCCGCTCGAAATACCGAATGCGAAAACTTAACAGGGAACATTCCTTTGGCGGCTTCATCTTTCGGCTTTGGTGCGGGGGCGACCTGCTCCCTTGCGTAGGAGCAAATTGTCTCTACAGGAATACCGAGATCGTACAGCATCCATTCAAGATCGGCATAAAAGGCATCGTAGTCTTCACCAATGGAACTGTTATTATCTGGGAGGGGAATGATAAGCGAAAGCCCGCTCCGACGCTCTCCTCCCATCGGCATTTGATAAAAGTAGAATGGAATTCGGCGAATGAATGTTTCGCGGTCGACTGGGGTATACATGGGGGCCTCTTCCAAATACATACAGTAACCGCGGGCGCCGAGACCTTTTTTACTGACCTTTGTGCAGTATCCGAAAACCTCGCCCTTAATGATTCGGTGCTTCTCAAGATAGGAAATCAGCTTTTGCCGATCAATGCGGTATCCATCGGTGTAATGGCAGATGATGTTGAGTTGTTCTTCAGTCAGTTTCATAGTACCACCTCGCTCTGTGCCTTAATTTTACACGAAGAAAATGGGTAGTTCAAGCGAATAAAAAGTCGTGTTTCCGCAGTCCCATCTCTATGCTTTGAATCTGTCATAAACCGTCCCTTGTATAATGCTTGGACATTTCCTGAAATCATGCGAGTCGATGCAGTTCTGTTATGCCACTGTTTTCTTTTATCAAGTGTTAGCTTAACACCTAACATTCGGGGCGAAAAAAGTCAGCGGGAAAACCCGCTGACTTAACATCGGGAAACACTATTATCTTTGCAGCAGCCCCAAATCTTG
>UMIH01009375.1_pt1 | contig 23743 bp, 19 predicted proteins | sample 1965771 | NCBI WGS metagenome assembly UMIH01 (sample SAMEA4836120, study PRJEB28245) | human gut metagenome | biome: gut microbiome; material: fecal sample | place: Denmark | collected 2008
CCCTGCCAATGTCAATTCACTGGCTCCAAGTGCAATAGCTAAAAACATTGCCCTGTCCCCGTCTGTAAATCCTCCAAAATTATAGAGGTTTCCATGTGACTGAGCTTGTGTTGTTCCTAAAACATTATCGAAGAATGGAGTGTAATTTCGTACTGCATCCATGTTATTTCCATGACCGTGAATAACTAAACTTGCACCATGTGCATTTGCATATAAAATATCATTTATTTTACCGTCCAAATCAGTAGCTATTATGTCCGGGACTATTTTTTCTTCAACCAGAGCTGTTGTTGCCCCGTCTGCAGCTATTAAAACATAATCTATCAAATCATAGTTTTCTTTTATTTTTTTAATATGCTCTTTTAGAGAAGGACCTGCTCCAAATACTATGAATTTAGTGGAAAAATCTACTTTTTCATGCAAATCCTCCAGTGTTAAACAGCCTTGCTCAAAAAGAATGTCATCCAATACCTGAGCAGTTTTTTCATCATCTTTTCTTTCAAATCCGAAATCATCCAATATTTTCCTATAGTAAGTTTCCCAAAGACCAAAATCCATTTTAAAACACCTTTACATATGAATTTAGTTGCAAATTATTAATATTTTTTATTCCTTATTAACAACTCTAATGTCCTTACCTGTAAAATATCTGTACAAATCATGAAACTGCCTTACAACAAAACCTGTACATGCAGCCGAGATTATTGTACCTGCACTTACACTTCCCAAAACATCACCTAAAAATATCCAGCATAAAATAACTGTTATTATCACCATTGATGAATCAATGCATATTTTAACTGATGAGAATTTCCTATCTGCAGCTATGGCTATTGCCTCTATAAGACCTTCTCCCGGAAGAGGTGCAATATTTGCAGGCATCATTATTAAAATCCCTACAGCTATAAGAACTATGCTTAATGCAAGCATTAAAAATTTGCCCATTAATGAAAGGTTCTGAATCGGTGCCATTACCCACAATGAAAAATCGACAAAGTATCCGAATAAAAAAGCACTGACAAGCTGAAGAAGTCTTTTCGGATGATACTTGTCTTTTAAAATTGGTTTTTGTATAAAAATAACTACCAGATAAAATAAAACTGATGAAAGCCCCACATCAATATTTGCAATTAAAGCTATTGCATAAGGAATTGAATTGATTGGAGTAACTCCCAATTCAGATTTGATTGAAACCCCTACTGCAAAAGACAGTATGCATACACCGATTATATAATATATTATTCTTTTAATTAACTCTTTTGTAATTTTAATTCTTTCATGCCCCTAATTTTCTTTATTAACTACTGTAATTGACTTTCCAGTTATTTTTTCATACAATTCTGTAAGATATCTTATAATAATTCCGATGAATATTGCTGCAAGAATTGTACCTATATTCACACTTCCAAAAATATCCGATGTAAAGAGTCCGCAAATGATTAAAGATAACACAACCATTGATGTATCAAAACATACTTTGACTTTGGAAAATCGTTTATTATATGCCAAAGATATGGCCTCCACAACTCCTTCACCCGGAAGAGGAGCAATGTTTGCAGGCATATATATTAAAATACCGACAGCTATTAAAAACATACTTACAATCAGCAGTGTAAAGTTAACATCCAAAGGCAGGCCCGGCATCGGAGATAAAATCCACAGTGAAAGATCTGTAAAATACCCGAACATAACTGTATTGATTAATTGCAAAAGCCTTTTTGATTTAAATCTCTTTTTTAAAATTGGTATTTGCAAAAATACAAGAATTGCATTAAAAATAATTGTTGTAATTCCAATATTTGCACCTGAAGCCAGTGTCAAAGAGTAGGGAATTGAGCTGATTGGCGTAACACCCAAACCAGACTTTATTGAAAGGCCCACTCCAAGTGACATTACAAATAATCCTCCAACAAACAACATAATTCGTTTAATCCACATTAAAATACCTCACATCTGTTTAAAATCTATTGTTTTTCCGGTCAAATAGCTGTTAAGTTTATGAATATATTTCAAAACAGTTCCAACAAAAACAGCTGAAAGAATTGTTCCAATGCCTATGCTGCCCCCAATTACTCCTAAAAATACAAAGCAAAGCACTACAGAAATAACAAGCAGGCTAACATCATAAACAACCTTAGTTTTTGAGAAAGGCATATTAAATGCAATGGCCAATGCCTGAGTTACCCCGTCAACAGATACAGGAATAATGTTTGTAGGCACATAGAAAAATAATCCCAAAGCCACACTGAATATGCTTAGAAATGTCAGCAGCAGCTCAGAGAGGATACTGGTCGGATCCGGAATAAATCCCATCAGCCCAACTGAAAAAGTTGTGAAATATCCGAAGAGCACCCCCACAAAGACCTGCAGGAAGTGTTTAATCTTAAAGTCCTTTCCCAACAGTATCAGTTCTATCAAAACTAAAACTGCATGAAATATAATTGTAGCTTTACCTATTTCAATTCCCCAAATCAAATTTAAAGTATATGGAATTGAACTGACCGGCGTTGCTCCCAAATTAGATTTTATTGAAAAACCTATCCCCAAAGTTATGAACCATAATCCCAAAAGATAGTTAAATACCCTTTTAAAAGTCAATTTGTCATTTCCAAAAAAATCCATGTTATATTATATGTACTACACAATATTTAAAAACTATAAAAATAAGACATTTATATAGCTTTATCATAAGCTAAATCATAAAATTTATTTTTACATACGGAGGAAATTTTAAATGGATGAAATTTTATTAATGCTTCCAGGTCCAACAACAGTACACCCAAGAGTACTTAATGCTATGTCTCAAGCTGTTGTAAATCATAGAGGAGCTAAATATGGGGAAATCTTAACTGAAACCAGTGAATTAATGTCTGATGTTTTCCAAACCTCTAACCAATCCTATTTATTAACTGGATCTGGAACTGCAGCAATGGAAGCAGCTATAAGTAATGTAGTAAATTCCGGAGAAAAAATCTTAAATGTCGTAGGAGGAAAATTCGGAGAACGTTTCATGAAAATAGCTAATGCTCATGGAATTACCACCGAAGAATTAGCAGTAGAATGGGGAACTGCAGTAACTCCTGAAGCTATTAAAGCTGCTCTTGATGCTGATGAGGATATTAAAGCAGTATCTGTTGTTCATAATGAAACCTCAACTGGTGTAGCAGCACCTATTGAAGCAATTGGAAAAGTAATGAAAGACTACGATGCACTCTACATTGTAGATACAGTATCTTCCCTTGGAGGAGACTATGTTGATGTAGACAAATTCGGAATCGATGTATGTATTACAGGATCCCAAAAATGTATTGCAGCACCACCTGGAATGGCTGCCATTACATTAAGTGACGATGCATGGGCTGCTGCAGACAAAGTAGACTCCCACACTTTCTACTTAGATATGCAGGCTGCTAAAAAAAGTGGAGACAAAAATCCACCACAAACTCCATACACTCCTTCTGTATCTCTAACTTATGCTATGAACGAAGCATTGAAAATGGTTATGGAAGAAGGATTAGAAAACAGAGTTGCACGTCACCACAAAGCTGCTAAAGCTAGTGTAGCTGCTGCAAAAGCATTAGGTTTAGAATTATTCGCAGATGAAAAAGTATCCTCAGCTACTGTAACTGCAGTTAAAATGCCTGAAGGCGTAACTGATGCAGAATTCAGAGGAACTACCCGTGACAAATACGGAGTGGAATTAGCTGGTGGACAAGACCACTTAAAAGGAAACATATTCAGAATAGGACATATGGGAAATATTTCCTACAAAGAATTGGTACAAACCTTTGCAGCTATCGGAATGACCTTAAAAGGTCTCGGTGCAATTGAAGATGCTGGTGCTGGAGTAGCATCCATTACAGAATCATACTTATGATTCTGCTTTTTTTCTTTTTTTAAATTTGATGTTAAAACAAATCATTATTTTTAGAGTTGCATATCATCAAAACATGACTGATTCATTTTTCAACAGCTATGAAAATTTTATCGACTATACTCGATAAATCTTAAAAAATAGTAAAAATTTCTTCTATACTCGATAAAAACCAAGCATTAAATAATATCATTTTTTAAAAAATCAATTATATTCATGTGTTTTATACCAGTGTTTGAAAAATCCAAATTATCCATACTTAAAACATATTTTTCATAATCATCTCCGATTGCCCTTAGGGAACCGAATTCCCTTTTAACTGTTTCTTTACCTGACAATAAATAAGTAACCTGAATGTAAATCTTTCTATCTGCTTTATTACAGACAAAATCCACTTCCCTACCATTTATATCTCCAACTTTTACATCATAACCCCTTCTAAGCAATTCAATATAAACAATATTTTCCAGTATCTGACCTGTATTTTCCATATCCTTACCAATAATAGCCTGGTTAAATCCATGATCAACCAAATAATACTTTCCATTGGTTTTTAATACTTTTTTACCTTTTAAATTTTCTTTTTTAGCTTCATGAATGAAGCACGCATTTTTAGAAAAAGACAAATAATTTAAAACCGTATCTGCAGATACTTTTAAGTTTTCATGCTTTAAATATTTGGATATTCCGTTAGCTGAAACCGGCTGCCCTATATTTGAGATTATGAATGTTAAAATCCTGTTTAAAATTTCAGCATTTCTTAAATTATGTCTGGAAATAATGTCTTTTAAAAGTATGGTGCTGTAAATGTCTTCCAAATATGAAAATTTATCAATGTCCTGCACCTGCTGTAAAGAAGGCATTCCCCCGTATTTTACATATTCATTAAACAACTGCAATTCTTTATTTTTGATATCAATACTGTTTATTTCTTTTTTATATTGTAAAAACTCTTTAAATGAAAATGGATAAACATCTATATGGAAATATCTTCCTGCAATTAATGTGGCCAATTCTCCAGAGAGCAGTTCAGAATTGGAACCTGTTATATAAATATCACAATCAAAATCTACCCTATATGAATTTATGCTTTTTTCCCAGCTCACAATATTTTGAATTTCGTCAAACAACAGATATATTTTACCTGAAGTGTTTTTTATTAAATTATTGACACACACATCCAATTCCATGAAGTTTTGGATTTTATTGTATTTTTGAGATTCAAATGATATTAAAAATATGTTTTCTTTGGAAATTCCACGTTCAATAAGTTCTTCTTTTATACTGTGCAACAGATAGGTCTTACCACTTCTTCTAACTCCCGTGATGATTTTAATTGGTTCTGTATTAATTAACCTTCTGATTTTTTCCAGATATAACTCCCTTTTTATCATTTGAAAACACCTGTTTTAAGTTATATTTTTAAAATATATAAATTTTATCGACTATACTCGATAAATTTTAAAAAATAGTAAAAATTTCTTCTATACTCGATAAAAACCAATATTAGAAAATTGCTTTAAATTCATTATTTTATTGATTTAAGAATGTAAAATTGTTTTTAGAAAAAACTGACCAATTTATAAACTATAAAAATCAATAAGATATTGGATATCCAATAAAAGCAACAGGGGGTTTTAATCATTAACTATCACTTACTGGACATAACATTAAAAGAAATAGCAAACTCTTCAATAAATGAACTGTTGGACTTTATGAACATCGATTATGAAATTGTAGAATCCGCCAAAACAGAATTTACGGAATTAAAAAATAAAAGATATCATCTGGACTATGTAGGCAAAACAAAAGACAAAATTTATATCCATATGGAATTTCAGGCCAGAGTTCCAACAAAAAAGGAACTACAAAGAATTTTCGCTTATGCTGCATTGCTGCATGAATATACCGGCTGTTTTGTTGAAACCTACATTATCTGTGTTCAGGCAATATCAAAAGACCCGATCATCCACCAATACAGCAAAGACAATGTTTTTAAAATTAAAATCATATCCTTAAAAAACATTGACGGAAATGAAAAAATAAATAGTATAAGTAAAAAAATAGAAAACAACGAAAAACTAACCAGAACAGAAATACTTGCTTTGAAATTAATGCCTTTTACAAGCTACAATGAAACAACAGAAGAAATAACATTGAAAACCGCCCAATTAACTAATAAAATAACAACATTAACTATGGACGAACTTAACAACATCAAATACATTCAACAGGCAGTATGTTCCAAAGTAATAAAAAAAGAACACCAACAACCAATAATGGAGGAAATAAAAATGAGAAACACACTATACGACCAAGCCAGAAAAGAAGGAATAAAAGAAGGAAAAACTGAAGGAATAAATATAGGAGAAAACAAGAAAGAAACAGAAATAAAAAACGAAATAAAAACACTAATTCAAAAAGGAAAACTGCCTAAAGACACCTTAGACCAAATAGCTTCCTTAAAAATGTAAAAATAATTCATAAAATAGGCTTGATAATAGCTAAATTATTAAGCCTGAAATTTTTTTTAAATAAACAAAATATTTAATATTTGATAGTTAATATTATAATTAACTAAAAAAAATGGATGTGTCAAAATATGGCTGAAAATATTAAAACAAGTGTAGAAGAATTACGTAAACTTATCAGTATTGAAAATGTTGTCGGAAAACCTATTGATGCAGGAGACCAATTTTTAATTCCAGTAATGAGAATGGGAGTAGGTTTTGGAGCCTGTGAAAACATACTGGGCAATGACGGAAACGATACTGTAGGTGCAGGTGCAGGTGTTGAACCAGTTTCCATGGTAATTATTCCAAAAAATGCCAAAAGCGGAGAAGGAGTTAAAGTTGTTAACTTAACTAAAGGAACCGAAACCAATAAAGCATTGTCTGATTTAGGACTGATTGTTTCTGACCTTGTTAAAAATTACTTCTCAAAATCTTCAGATGACTACGATGAATCTGAATATATTGAACCTGAGTTTACAACTACCGAAGACGAACAATAAACTTAAAAAAGGGATATTTTGAACACCATATACATCCTAGGAATGATTTTACTTATAATCATCCTAATTCTTATTATTTTTTTATATATGGGTCTTAGAATATCACTTAGCTTTGAAAAAACCGGAAGCAAACTTTCAGCTATTATTAAAATAAATATTTTTAAAAAAATAACTGTTTATAATTCTTCAAAAGAAAAAGAAACCTCAAAAGATGAAGATGATGAAAAAGAGTCTAAAAATTTAATGAAACCTCTTAAAAATGCCCTGCCTTACATTTCAGATTTTTTAAAAAAAACCGTCAAATCCCTCAAGGTATCAAAATTAGAAAATCATCTTAAATTTGGACTGGCCAGTTATGCAGACACTGCGCAGTATATAGGATATATCTGGGCTGTTAACGGATTTATTAAAACATTATATCCTGTTTCTAAAGTAAGTGCCGAACCTGTTTTTGGAGATCCTGTAATTGATTTTAAAGGATGCTTGGATGTTGACATTAATCTTTTAAAGCTGCTTTTGCCTGTTGTCAGTTTAATTTCCAAAAAAGAAATCAGGATTTTAATTAAAACCTTCAGAGGTGATAAAAATGAAAAATGATTTTTCAGGATTTGCAAAACACCAAAAGGAAAAGCTTGACAAATACTTCAAAAAGGATGAAAAACTAACCTTTAAAAAAATAGCTGTTGGTGAGGATGACTTTTATTTTATCTATAAATCAAAAGCAGTTATCTTAAAAGATAAAATAGCCAGTTATGAACTGATACCAGTCGGATTTATCCATAACCAGGATGAGGAATACTATTACTATTCATTTGACGGCACCTGCCTGGGATATGAAGATATTGTAAAAAAATTTGTTGAAGAGCGCCTTATTTAGGAAGGGGAATATCTTCAAACCTTACAGCAACATCTACAATATCATAATCATCCACATCCTGGAGATCTTCAAGTTTTTCTGCCCTTTTTGCTTTTAATCCATATGCTTCAGCTACTTTTACAAAGTCAGGATTTTTTAAATCTATCTGATAGGGTTCCATATCATATTTATTAACTTCATGCTGCCTTATAATGCCGTATTGTGAGTTGTTTATTATAAAAATTAAAATATTCAAGTCATATTCTTTTATTGTAGCCAGTTCCTGAATATTCATCTGGAAATCTCCGTCTCCGTTGATTACAATTATTTTTTTATCAGGATTTGCAACTGCAGCTCCAATAGCTCCCGGAATTCCGTAACCCATTGGTCCAAGTGCTGACTGAAACAGCAGCTGGCCAAAGTCAGAGGATTTTTTAAGCAGAGTTACCCATGTAATATGACTTCCGGCATCACCGATTATAATATTGTCCTTATACTGATTTAGAATTTCATTAATAGCCACCTGAGGTCTTAACGGAAGTGTTTTATCATCCAATCCTTCAACAGCTATTTTGTTGTCAATTTCCAACAGTTCATCTAGCCAGTCTGCTTTTTTAAAGTCTACTCCACATAAGAAGTCTTCAACACTTCCCTGAATCGGATAATTTCCTTTAAGATGCTTTTTATTAATATTTACATGAATCAGCTTATCTTCAATTTCATCCAAAGCAGCAAATGTCCTTTCAGAAGCTCTTGCACCTAAAGCTATGATACAGTCTGAATTTTTTATGGCATAATTTGCTCTGGGAGTTCCTCTTGTACCTGCCATTCCCAGATTTAACTGATTGTTTTCATCTATTATTCCTTTTGAATTAAAGGTAGTTGCTACCGGAATTCCATTACTTTCAGCTATCAGTTTTAAAACTTTTCTTTGTGATATTGCTCCTGAACCCAATACAAAGAGCGGTTTTTTAGATTTGTTTATTAATTTCTGGGCTTTTTTAACATTTGACAGGTCATTTTCACACAAATAACATAAATCAAAGTCCTGAAACTCCTCGCTTAACAGGACATCATTTGACAAGTTTATATGAACCGGGCCTTTTGGGTCGTGCCTGATTTTATAAATAGCTGCCCTTAGTGCATATACCGCTTCAGTTCCGTTTAAGGGATTGAATGTTTCGTCAACAATATTTCTAAAAATTTCAGATGTCTGAAGTGACTGGAAAACATCCTCATTTCTCAAATCAGTGGGATTGTCTCCTGTCAAAACCAGAAGAGGCACATTGTCCTTATATGCTCCTGCCAGAGCCATTGTAAAATTAAGTGCTCCCGGTGCTGCAGTAGCTACACATGCACTTAATTTATGAGATGATTTGTAATATGCATCTGCCGCATGCATAGCTGCCTGTTCGTGTCTTACCAGAATATGATTTATTTTGGAGTCTTTAAGAGCCTTATAAAACGGCAGAATCTGTTCTCCAGGAAGTCCGAAAATATTTTCCAGACCTTCCTCTTCAAGGATTTTAACCAAGTATGCAGCTACATTCATCATCTATTCCTCTTCCTGATAAGATCCGCTGTATTGCCCGGAGCCTTCAACTTCAAAAACAACTCCCTGAGCTATTCTGTCCCCTTTTTTGATTTTGTATTCATAATCTCCGTGATTATAAATCATAAACATTAAAGTTCCGAAAAAACCAGGGTCTCCAACAGCTGTCTGAACTGAGACAAAAGACCTCAATAATGTGGATCTTGGCAGATATAACATTGAATAGCCCTTCGGAATTTTGATTTTCCTGTCAATTGAAGCAAGATAAGCAGTATGAGGTTTTAAAGTGTAAACAGGCCCTTCCAATTCTTTAATTTCAGGAAGGTTTTTTTCATTGTCAATCAAAGACCCTTCACTTTCCTGAGTATAAATTTTATCTAAAGCCAAATCAATTCCTGAAGGCTGAACCAAATCTTTAAAATCCGGAAACAGTTTAACAAGTTCATTTTCACCAAGCATAATAATCACTTAATAGATAGTTTATTATATCTGATTAATAAATTTTAAAAACAGGGAGGAAAAAATTATGCCTGTAATAACAATAGCCGGAAATGACACAATCAGTGTTGAAGATAAAAGAGAAATGGTAAAAAAAGTAAGTGAAATAGTAGCTGACAGTTACGGATTGCCAATAGAGGCAATAACAGTACTTGTTCAAGCTTATCCTAAAGAAAGCATCGGAGTAGCTGGTGAATTATTAAGTGATAGAAAATAAATTTCCTTTATCACTTAATCATAATATTCATACCATCCGCTGCCATCTTCTGTATAATGAACTTCCCGTTCACCACTGGGAACTTCATCCATACTATGCATCTGCTTATGAGGTCTTTCATCCAAATACCATTCAGTATCAGCATCCATAGGGTCGCTACTATAATCAGTTTCATAGTAGCTTTAATCTATAGTCCCAACATTGTTTGTTATGTTAATTGCTGGAGGATTCTTATTTTCTTGCATATTAATTGATAAAAACATATAAGCAATTGACAATGAAAGTACAAGCACCATAACTACAATTAATATATTAATTTTCTTATCCACTTAATTCACCTATATTTTGTTCTCAAAATAGTCATACAGCTCATCTTTAACTGGAATATGGAGATTATATTTAATATTGACAATCGGCAGGTCTCCGTCTTTGCTTTTGATAGTTGTCTGAATAAAATCAAATGGTTCGACCTGACCCATATAGTAGAAATCCTTACCTTCATCATCACTTTTCTTAATGAAGAGATGTATCTTTAAATTAGTTTTCTGATAATTTTTAATGGCAACTACTTCTTTACTATCTAATTTAAGCCTACTTCTAGTCATCCAGCTGAAAACATCCCTATTTACAAACTCATCTAGATACTTAGTACTATCTGAAATGTCTTCTTTTTTATCATAAGTTACAAAAATCGGACAGGTATTGTGTTTTACCCTATATCCATATAATGTGGAACTGTCATCATTTGGCCAGTTTAACAGTCTACAAACATCCCTTCTTGAATACTTGGCATATAATGTTAAATTTTCACCTTCAACTTGAGCATTATATTCTGTTTTATATTTAAGCAATCCATAATCAATTACATCCAAAATATGTTTTCTGTAAGTTTCATGAGCCAGATACTCTTTAAATTCATTTGAAATTTGAAATTCATTCATAAAAGATAATTCAGGAAAATCTTTTTTATCTTTTTTACTGAAATCAAGATTTAAAACATCGATTGCACTTTCAATTGATTTTACATCATTTTGAATACCATATTCTGTTTTTAATAATTGTTCAATTGATTCAACTGAGAAATAACCATTATAAATTAAAGATTTTAAAATCAGCAACTCATGAGGTCTTTTTCCACTGGCTAAGTTTTTGGATATGAATTTTAAAGATGAAATTTCCTCTTCTGAGAGATATTCGTCATAATCTTTATCTGCCTTTTTTAAAAATGAATAATAGCAATCCATTGCAGTATGATTTAAGATTAATAAAGGATCCATTTCTCCATTTTCATAGAAATCCAAAAGCATTGGAATTCTGCCTAACTTAAACTTCAGATTATTGTATTTTTCTTTAAAAAGAGCTATTCTTGAAAATGAAGTGTTGTTTATAGAATTATAAATCCTCTTTTTAGAAACTTCATCAAAACTGATTGAAGAAGCTCCAGGAATTACTTTATTACCCTCCATCAGATAACGGCGAATATTATCCTTATCATAGGATCTGTCACCTGAAAGAGCTATCGGAATCATGAAATTGTTTTTATAATTTCCGATAAAATCCAGTATAACAACATAGTCTTTGTTTTTAAATTTCCTAAGGCCTCTTCCCAATTGCTGAATAAATATAATTGGAGATTGTGTCGGCCTTACAAGTAAAACCTGATTAATTTCAGGAATATCTACCCCTTCATTAAAAATATCAACTGTAAAAATGTATTCCAACTTGTTTTTAGCCTCATCATTAGTCAGTCTGTAAATTGCATCTTCCCTTGTCTGCTGTGAATCATCACCTGTTAGGACAATCGAAGGATGGCCCATTTTATTGAAAGCTTTTGAAAGTTCATTTGCTTCCTTTTTCCTGCTGCAAAATACCAAAGCTTTAATTCTCTCACCGGAATATCCGTAATATGCTGATTTTTCAAGCAAATAATTTACTCTGTCATCTGAAACCAACTGATTGAATTCTGTTGAATCATCAACAGTTTTTCCATCAATTTCCAAATCAGATATTCCAAAATAATGAAAAGGACATAACAAATCCTCTTCTAAAGCGTCTTTAAGTCTGATTTCACATGCCAGATTATGGTCAAAGAGTTCATAAATATCAATACCGTCAGGCCTCTCAGGTGAAGCAGTCATTCCCAAACAGAATTCAGGTTCAAAATAATCCATGATTTTTTGATAGGAATAAGCACCGGCTTTATGAACCTCATCAATCACAATATAATCAAATTCATCTTTTTTAAACTTGGTATAAACATCATCTTTAGACAATGTCTGAATTGTTGAGAATAAAAAGTTGGAATCATAGTCTTTAGAATTACCAGTCAGCAATCCGAAATCTTTTGTATTTTTAAAAACATTTTTATAAGCATTAATAGCCTGTTTGGCGATTTGTTCTCTGTGAACTACAAAAAGAAATTTTTTAGGATTGAAATCCTGAACAGCAAAAGCAGAAGCATAAGTTTTACCAGTACCCGTTGCGGATACCAGAAGTGCCTTTGATTCGCCACTTTGAATTAAAGACCTTAAACTTTCCATAAAACCAATCTGCATAGAATTTGGAACCAAATCCTCAGAGCTGAGTTTTTTGTAGTTTTCTTTTAGCTTTGTAAAGTTCTTTTGAGAATCATATAACTTTTCATAAGCCGGAAGAACATCTTCCAGATTGTTTGCTTCATCCCACAAGTTGTTAAATTCAGATAATAAATTATTTAACACTTCACCGTCATGTAAAGAGGTAAATTCAACATTCCACTCCTTGTTAACAGTTAAAGCGTTTAAAGTCAAATTAGAACTGCCTACAATACCTTTGTAGATATTGCCTTTTCTAAAAACATAACCTTTAGTGTGAAAACCGTTCTTTTCCTGAGCATACAGCTTAACTTCAATGTTATCTAAAGACTGAAGCTTTTTTAAAGCCTTAGGATCTGTAAAATTAAGATAATCAGTTGTAAGAATCTTACCTTTAATACCTCTTTGTTCAAGTTCCAAAAAATCCTGTAAAAGAGGAGTCAAACCACCTAAAGTAATAAAAGCAGAGCTTATGAAAAATTCGTCGCAATTCTGCAGTTCATCCTTAATGGAATTTAAAACCTTATGATTAAAGTTGTTTGAAAGGAATTTAGGTTTGAAATCATTTGCAGGATTATAAGTTTCATTGATAAAAGCAGTTTTAGCTCCCTCTAAAATATCATTCTGATTATCCATAAAAATCACATGTTTTCTTTTAGATAATTAACTGCATCAATATCTGCCGGAAGCCAATTTAAAGTGTTTAATTCTTCTTTTGTAATCCATTTACCGTCATTATGCTCTAAAAGTTCGATTGAACCTTCCTTAATTGAACACATAAAACAGGACATGAATAAATAAAAGTTAGGATACTGATACTCAATATCTATGGCGAATTTATCAACATTAATTTCAATGTTTAATTCTTCTTTAATTTCACGAACTAGGGCCTGCTCTTTGGTTTCACCTGATTCGATTTTTCCTCCCGGAAACTCCCACATGTTTATAAACTCGCCATATCCTCTTTTAGTAGCTAAAATTTTGTTTTCTTTTTGAATAATAGCTGCCACTACTTTTATTTCTTTCATGTTTTTTACACCTGAATTAAAATATTAATTGAATATATTGGCTGCTTTGTATTTAAATGTTCTTAATTTAGTTTATAAATTAATTAATTAACAATTAAACTTCTTATTACATTTTTAATAAAAATAGATAGATTATACTCCTCCTCACCACCATTTCCAGGAGCTAATGGAAAAGCACCAACAGACGGAATAATTAGATCATTATCTTCTTTAAACAATTTATGTACATTGCCAGGATATAATACGTATGATCCTTCAGTTTTTAAAATAGAATCTTTGTAAGTGTGCATTTTATAAATATCACCATTTTTGAAAATCCTATATTTATTTTCATTAGAATCCCTATTATTAACTTCATTTTCAACTTCAGAGAATGTTTTATCCTGAATTTTATTATAAAAATTAATAACATCCAATTCAGAGCGATATTTTGCATCAAAGTGAATAAAATATCTTTCCCCATTTAAATAAATAAGTAATGAATAATCTGGCCTAAAAGCTAAGGAATATGATTTATATTTTGTATTATTTGAAAATGTTTTATTATAAAATAACTCAATGAAAATATCTTGATCAAATAAATTTAATTTAAATTTTTTAATTGATTTGTGCCCTCTTTTAATATCCATTGACCAATTATTCTTATTAATTTCAAAAACATCCTCAAAATCAACTTTAGAAATACTCATCTCATTTAAAACTTTTAAAATTTTGAAATAGCACCAATATTCATATAATTCACTTAATTTCTTTTCAAAACCTTTGAATTGATTGTTAAGTTCATCCCAACTTAATTTAAAAGAAAATTCGAACATTAAAAAGAATTGAAAAATATCCCTATAACCTTCCCTCTTTTGTAAAACTTGTGAATTAAATGGAATGTAATCTAAAGTACCAATATCTCCAAATAATTTATTGGAAAGATAATATACAATTTCTTCATTGCAAAAAATTAATTTATCCTTAATATAACCCTCTTTTGAATTGTCTAACAACTTTTCAATCAAATCTCTTACCAATTCTAAAAAATATTTAAAAAATCTATTTTCAGCAACATCAATTGAATCATTATAGTCTACTTCTCCAACTTCAATTGGTAAAAATCCCCCAAGATAGCTGGCTAATTCATCTTTTAACTGGAATTAAAATCGTTTTCTTGAGAATCATGCTCCCCTTCAGAAATTATTTCAGCAACATCAACAACAACTGGTTTGGATTGTTTTAAATCCCCTGTTTTATCCAATATTGACCCATAAACAATACATTGCCCTTTTTTAAGTTTACGTAAATTATCTGTCCAAATTTTCTTTTCTTTAGTACTTATTTGTCCAGCAACATCATTAATAGAACTATCCGTAGGATGGAAAAATATTTTTTCATCAACATTATCAAAGTTACTAATTTCTTCACTATTCATTTGCCCCTTAATAGATTGTGTTGCAAATAATCCTGCCCATCCATGTTTTCTTCCTTCAATTAAAATTTTACCAGCAGGAGCAGAAGAACGAAAATCTAAATTATGTGCTTCATCCAATACAATAGCAAATGGATTATCTACATCCCCATTTTGTTCTTTATAATTCCATAAATCCCAAAGAACAAATTCTGCAATGATTTTTTGAATATCTTTAGATAAACCAGTCAATTGAACAATGATAACATTACCATTGCCATTATTTAACAAACTCCAATCAAACTTTTCACCAGCATCAAATGGATTCTTATCCAATAATTCATTAAGTTGGTTTAAAACCGTTCCTGCTTGGGAAGTATCATCTGCAATTAACTCATTTTTCAATATATTTAAATTCATATCTTCCCCATATTTCTCAATACCATTTAAAACTGATTGATAAACAACATTTAACTGCTGAGGACCTAATTTAGAGTAAACTGAACTAATAGTTGATTTAAAACGACTTGCAATAGAATTATTATCTTCTGGATAATATTCATCTTCATCAAGCTCAATTAAATTTCTTTTAAATGGGTTTAATGCAAATTTATCCTTAATAACATTGTAAATTTTAAGTTTATCTTTTAAATCTGATTTAAATTCATCTTCAAGCTCTTTTTTCTTAAATCCATCAGTATAATCAATAATTAATGTTGAAACACCTTGTTGTGAAAGTTCTTTAATTATACGTTGAATAAAGTAAGTTTTGCCCTGACCAGATTTTCCCTGAATTAACATATGCCTATTTGGTAACTTTGGATTTCCAAACTCCCAAAATACTTTATGATTTGAGCTTTCAACATTTCCAATATATGCTCTAACATCCCCAGACACATCAATTGGTGAATTCTGTCCGCCACCAACCGGCACATGAATTGGCGGATCAATTGAGATTTCAGAACCCAAATCTAACTCAATAGAATATAATAATTTATCTGCAGAAATATCCGTTTTATTAGAATGGATTTTTTCATGAATATTTTCAATTGAATCAACCAAACCCATAAATGCATAATCTTCAGTTAATCTTATAATCTGTTTATCTTCTTCCATATTAATTGATAAAAAATCATTATCTTTTTCAAATGAAATTAAAGATCCAATACCAATAATATCTTTTAAATCTTCAACAATTTCATATTCATCATTTAGAAGTTTTGCTTTATAGTTATCCAGTTTATTAAATCCTTTATCTCTCCAAATATCATTTATAAATAACTTTTGCTCATTAGCTAACAATAATTGAACAAAAAAATTTCTAAAGAATTTATTCCTAAATTGATGATTCCCCGAATGCTTGTTTAATTGTTCTTTTAAAAGATTATATGTGTTATCTAACTGATTTTTACCTTTATTTATAACTGGGCTAAAATTGTGACCTATTTTAACTTCAATAGGATGATAATATACTTTTAAATCACCATTTATTTTTGATTCGTGAACCCCTATAAACAATAAATCATCACTATGGACTCCAGGTTCATTTTTAATTTTATAAGAGAAAATACCCTCATTTTTGTCTAATTTAATATTTCCAGCAATTCTTAAAATTTCTTCCATAGAAATTGGAATCCAAATAATCTCAGGATGGTCTAAAATAGCTAAAGCATATTTAATAGCTGAAATTATACTTAATTTTTCGCGATCATAATTACTATTATTAGAAACTATTGTTCTTAATAACCATTCTCCATTAATTGTATTAAACATTTTAATTAAAGATTCTAACTCCTCAGGAGTTATTTCAATATCATGGATCCTTAAAAACTCTTTTATAATCATTTCATACTGATTAGATCTATTAGTAACTGTAATAGTATCATAATGATTAGATGAAGTATATTGATCACTATAATGAATTATAATAATATCTGAAGAATTATTGAAATAATCTAATCCAAAATTAGGCTCAATAAATGTTACCCAATGTGATTTTTTATATAATAACTCGATTGTATTGTCATTAATAGGCATAGGTTTTGCAATAATTGTTTTACCTTTAGAATATGCATTAATACCACTATTTCCATTGTTTTTAGATAATTCATTTAAGTTAATGGCTGTTTTAACCAAAATATTTGATTTATCATGAATATTTTTAGTTCCAAATCCAGACCTATAATCAGAATGAACAGTGATAGAAGAAATATCAGACACCAAACCATTCAATGATAATCCTGTTTCTATTTGGTCCATATTATCCTCTGCAGCCATATCACCATACCCAGATTTATAAAAAGAAATGTGAGCATATTCATAATCTTCAACATGAGCAGATTCATGCTTAAAATAAGTTATATTATTTTGAATCAATCTAATAATATCAGAATGATCAAGTTTACCAGTGCTTATTTTAATACCAAATAAATCAGATAATTGATCTTTGTTCGTACATTCAAAGAATTTTTCTAAAGTACTTCTTTTATTAGAATAAATATTGATTTCAACAGGAATTATTGATTTAGATTTATCAAGCAACCTAGCCATCATAAAATTGAAAATACCTTTTACAAATTCTGCATCATCATTAATGTTAATTACATTTAATTTAATTGGAGATTTACTATTAATATCAAATAAGTAATTAAAATGAGAAACAAATTGTTCTAATTTTTCTTTTACAAGATTAGCTAAAAAAGCATTTGTCGTACCAACTGAAACATCCTCACTTTTTTCATAAATTACCCATTCATGAGCATCTACTTGATAAATTGGTTTATACAAATGGTTTTTACCATCAAATAAATAAGGCAATAAATTATTAGGAATTAAACGCTCAAGAATATTTTCTTTTAAAACTTCACCCTCACATTGATTACTAATTTCTAATTGATATGCAATATTCAAAGGAGACAAACTAGACAATAAAATATTGTTATTATCCTTGATAACACCTAATTTAAGCAAATCTAATTTAATTTTATCATTTGATAAAATAGAACCCTCTTGAATTTCACTAACTTCCTTATTAAATATATTTATAAAATCTTCATAAAGATCTTTTAAATCATTATTTAAATAAGTTAAACTAGGAACATTGTTTACTTGCTCATAATAATCAAAAATATTTTGATAAGCTTCCCATAAATCATCACTTAATAAAACAACCTCTTTTTCAATGTTGTTTCCAACATCTTTAACTCCATAGAAAATATTCTCATTAATAATTTGATATTCCATAGCAAGATATTCTTTAAAAGCATCTTCAATATAAAAAACATTAGAATTTTGGAAAGCTTTTATGCCATTGAAAACTATATTTTCTTTATTTTCACGTTTATTTTTCCACATCACAATTGATTTAACTGGGAATGTTTTTTTAGAACTTTCTTTAATTATAAATGGAATACTAATATCATTAATCACCAAATAAAAACCTAAATCTTCTTCTTTCCATCCCGGAGAATTTTCAGAAATAATTATTTTATATTGAGATAATTCATGAGAATTTAAAATTAAATTATCATTAGAATCTACTTCCATTTCTTTTACAATATGTCCTTCACCAAAACTTACTTCCTCATCATTTTCATCATTAGTAACAGTTATTTTTAGTTTTTTCGCTGAACCAGTAATTGAATATCTATGTTTAATTGATTCAAAAAAAGATTCCTTTGCAGGAACAACAATTATAAAAAAAGTAAATTTAGATTTATTGTGTTCATAAACAAATTTTTTAGAAGTTAATTTTTCAGAATTTAAATTAAATGCAACTTTAAGTTTTTTACCAGCCGCAGTTACATAATCTGGTTTTTTAATCAGATTAGCTGCATAAACCCTCCCATCAAAACTAAAATCTAATGAAACTGAATCCAAATCTTGATTATTAAATATTAAAATATAACGGGTTCTTTGGCCTGCAGCAGTGTGAGATTTAGCTTTTTCCCAATAGGTTAAACCTTCATTAGTAAATTTATTATTATTTTCTATATAAAGTAAAGTTTTTTTATTTTTCTTTAAACTTTCTGCAGACTTTTTTAATAGTTTAAAATCAACAAAAGACCAATTTTCATCATCATTAAGTGCTTTAACACCAATTGAATCAAATTTCTTCTCTAATTTGCTTTTTGAATCTCCAGAATTTTTAATTATTTTAACATCTTCATACATATCAGAATTTTCAGAAAGTCTTGACCTTATTGATCTTACATTAGGAAATTCCTTTAATTCCTCATCTGGAAACAAACCCAACTTAACATAATCTTCACGATCTATTTTCCCATTATCTAAAATACTCAAAATTTCTTCATAATCCCATAAATTAGTTTGAAACAAATCTTCTTCTTTTTTTGATAAATAAAATTTAGTTATTTCTTTATTTACTTTAGATAACTCTTTAGATTCTTCTATTTCACTAACTAAATTTTTTGAAATTAAATTAACATCAAAAGGCAGGCCTTTACTTTCTAAATCCCTCATACCTTCACAGATACTATCAATAGATTCATAACATATGATTAAAAGAGCACAATCTTTCCAAACACCCTCCTGAGTAACCACTTGGTTTCTTAATGTTACCAAATAATCAACATTAACATCTAAACTGCTTGCAACAACTAATTTAATATTACCAACTGATAATGCATATGTTTTAAATTCATTACCCATATCATGCTTATATACAAATTCTTCAACAGAAACAGAAAGATCAAAATTATTTGAATTTTTTAAAGTATTATAAAATATTTCAACTTGATTTTCTTCATCAAATTGTACAAAGAATTTATCTCCAGCATGCAAATTAGATTTAAAATAATTAATAAGCTTTTTAGATAAATACCTATAAAATTGACTTGACATACTGTGCATCCCCACTATCACTTTTTTTATCAATTAAATTTAAGTTATTTAACAAATCAACAATTTTTTCTTTAGAATATTTGTCAAAAAATAAACCTCTTTTTTCATATTCTCCAAATAAATGATTTAATTTAATTTTATCCTCTTTAATACATAATGATGTAATAACTAGAAACATATCTTGAGTTAAATTAAGAATAGAACCATGAACTCCCCTATTTTTAAGGAAATATAATTTAGCTATCTCCCTAATGTTTAATGAATATCTACTTCTAACTGCTTGGTCAACACCTTCATACAGTGTTGAAGAAAGAAGATTTACTACATCTCCAAACTCATTATCAACATTTTCTGGAATATCAATCCTTGAATTTCTACTTAAAGTAGAAATGTCTTTAACATATTGATAATCGTCAATCCACTTTTTTAACCATTTTAAACATTCTTGTTTATCCTCATCACCATACTCATTAAATTCATCATTAAGCTCAAATAAAAGCTTACCTTCAACACCCATATAAGTATTCAATTGAGAAAGTAAACAACATTTATCAAATAAATATGCATTTGCATCATAAACTAGATTAAAACCTTGTTTAATAGTTTTTCTATTTTTACTAATAGATTCCCAATCTAATGCATAATATAATGGTTCAATACCCCCATCAAAGTCCCCTTTAAAATCTTTATCAATTAATAAAGTGCATTGAGAAGAATAAAAGAAATAATAATATGCGAAAATTAATTCCATATTATTTAACAGATATGTCTCATTTTTATCTAATAAAAAATTTATATCCTTTTTAAATAAATTAACAACACCATTTGAAATTGTATCATATTTTAGAGGTATCTCTTTTTCAGGCAATTCAAAAATACTTTTTAAAATAAGTTTAATAAGAATATGGTTAGAATTAAAGTCTTTGAAAAAATCTTTAAATTTTTCATCAAATTCAGAATCATCCTTTTTATTGAAAAATACATCTCTTATAAACAATGCAATTTCATATTCACCCTTTTTCTCATTATTTTCATTTCTAGGCAAATATAAAAATAATGAAGGTTTTAAAATATTTAAATCATTATTATCATCAAAAAGATAATCTGCAATTAATTTTTCAAGATATTTTTCATTTTCTAGAGAACAATCAACACGTTCTTCAGAAATTATTTTTTTAACAATTTCATCAGCAGATAATTCATCATCCCATGTCTTATCTAACTCCAATCTTGCAAATTCACCAAGTACTCCCTTGAAACCATTTTTAAATTTTGCACGCTCAGGATTCCTTGACACAAATGGTAAAAAAACTGCATTAATATTAATTTGATTTTTTAATCCCTTTTTGCCCCCATTTTTACCATCTTTAAAAGACATTTTACTTTGTAAATCTCTATAATTCGCTTCAAAATTCATCATTATGCCTCTTTAAATGAAAATTTTCTAAACAATTCATCATACTCAAATACAAAATTTTCATCATTATAAATAGTTTTAACAAACAACCTATTATCTGATTCTGTTTGATTAATTATTGAATTAATAAACTCTTTAAAAACTATTAATTTTTCTCGTTCTGTTTTATTCGGTTTAAAACCCTTGTTTAATGCTACAAAAGATGAATACAATGGATAATCAATATTAATAGAAATTAAATCAGAACTATTGTTTACACTAAACGAAATTCGGATATCTGTTTTGAATCTGTTACCTAATTCATCATAATTTAAACCAACTAAACCCTTATCTTCTTCGCTAATTTTAGGATGTAATTTTAATCGGCGACCTACTTGAAAATTATTTAACTCATCAATATTAATTATATCCGAACCCATATACTTCTTCCAATTAAATATCGCATCATTAACTTGATTGAATAACTTTTGATATTTTTCCGGGCTTTTGGTATTATAATAATACAAATAATCTAAATAATCTAAATAATCATCATTAATAAATACATTTTCAATATTATTTTTTCCAAAAATAGATGCGAATCTAATTAAAGAACTAATTATTTCATGTTCATTATTTAATAAACCATCTTTAAGAGCACCATATTCCTTAAAACATTTTTCAAGTAATGGTAATGCATCATCATCAATATACTCTTTGATTGGAGTTAAAATATCATCACTAATATTCAATGCAATTATCAAATCATCCAAAGTTTCTTTTCTTAAATTAATTGGGTCTTCAAAACTAAACAGTTTTAATAGATCTGATGAATTAACCTTTGTATAAAGTAAATTAGGTAAAAAGTCTTTTAAATAATCAAAAGTTTCATATGATTCACTAGGTTTTTCAATATTTGCAGGAACCAAAATTTCATAAATAAAATTCAGTAAATCTCTTGTAGATATAATTTTTTTATATTTAATTGAAATTTTAATAATCAAATTTAAAATAACATCTTGAACTTTCTTATTTGATAACATTTCATAGTTATAAATAACAGGTGTCTCAATCCCCAACTCTTTATCTTTAAGATATGCTTGATAAAATGGGTTATTCTGACTATCATCGACCACTTTTTGAATTAATGAAGAAATATAAGTTGATGAAACCCTATTTTCATAGTCATCACCATTTAATTCAAACATATTATAATCTGCAAAACTAATTATATTCACATGCTCAGAATCATAATTTTGAGAAAAGTTATTTGGATCAAAAATATTGGAATCCACTAAATTTTGTTTAATGATTGTGTATTCTTCATTAGCATAATCAGATTCAATGAAATTATTTAAAACACCTAAATTAATAGCCAATATGAATTTTTCATTAGAATTATTGATATTACTATCTTTAAAAGCTGACAATACTTCAGATAATGTGTCAATAGAATTTTTATTTGGATCAAAACTTTCTGTTGCATCATTGTGAATTTTAAATTGATTAGCCAAATCAGGATAATGAGTATTTAAAAAAGCGAGCAAATGAGACTTACCATCCCCCACATTACCACACAGCATTACCAAATGAGCAGAATTATCATTCACAACTTCTTTAAGTTTTTTTATAAATTCATTTTGAATTCCCCTTTCAACATGCAAATACTCTTTAAATGAATTTAAACTATCTGCATCTTCAACAGCTTCTTTAGAAGAATTTCTTAATTTATATAATTCACCTAACAAATAACTACCTTTAATTTTCTTATACTCTTCAGAGAAATCATGTAATAAATAACTATTATCACGCCCTCCAATACCCTGGCGAAAGTTAACAATAGATGAATTATCGTCAGAAAGTGACATTTGAGTATGCTTCCCTATTTTAGAAGAAATTGCTTTATTCACCATATCCTCAATAGTATCTTTAGATAACTCTTCTTTTTCATAAATAGGTCCTTCATATTTTTTAGAAAATCATGATCTTCACCATAATTTTTATAGAACCAAACTGCTACATTATACAACATCCTATGCATAACATATGCCTTATCCATAGTAGATTCACCATCACTATGAGCAGCCTTATTACGAATTTTACGAGCTCTATCAAAACTTTTTTGATCATAAAACGGAATAATATTATATCTTCCCAATTCTCTCAACCTATCAAATTGTGTATAATCCTTTAAATGACCAACATCAGCCAAATCACATATCTTTCCAGTAAATTCTTCAACAAGCGATCCTCCCAATAAAATTGCTGCTTTGGGATGCTTATTAACAACATTTACTTCCACTTCTTTACATTTTTCCGCAAACTCTGGAAATTTCTCTTCCAAAAAGGAAAAACAGTAATCACACATAAATTCAACACCATAAACTTTTTACTTAAATTTAAAAATTGTTCCCATTATGAAAAATTGTTTTCATTTTTAAATAATAATTTAAATCATAATATATTTAAAGATTACTAAA
>UMIH01073180.1_pt1 | contig 23601 bp, 19 predicted proteins | sample 1965771 | NCBI WGS metagenome assembly UMIH01 (sample SAMEA4836120, study PRJEB28245) | human gut metagenome | biome: gut microbiome; material: fecal sample | place: Denmark | collected 2008
ATGCTCATTAATCTCATCAAAAGTTGTTTGCTTTTCTTCTTTTGACAATACCTGAGATTTTGATTCGTTAACGGAAGCCACTGGGTTATTTTTAAATTTCTTTCGACTACCGAATAATCCCACGAATATTCCTTTCCTCGATATCGAACTGATTATATCTAATATATGTTTCACGTGAAACATATATTAGATTCCTTTATCCAAAACAGACTCATCTCATTAATTACTTACCTTACTGTTTCACGTGAAACAGTAAGGTAAAAGAGAAAAGTCAATTACTGAATCAAGTAGCAAACGATACTTCATTTAACGCATGAGTAGTTACTCACAAGAAATAATCGGAAAGTTAGTTTTATAAAAAAGAGATGTTTCACGTGAAACATCTCTTTCAATTTAGCTAGGAAGTTTAATAATAAATTTCACTTGAAAAATACTATCATCTCTTCGCTCTTAGTTAAATAGAAAAGACCAAGGAATTAGCTTGAAACTGTCTTTTTACTAGAAAGGCTTTTTCTGAGCCATGCCAACTCTTCTTGGTAAAGAAATACTTGGTTTAGAAGTTTTCTCAAATACCACAATACTGCGATGAGTAACTCTATCACTGAGAGTGAAATTTTGTACCTCTATAAATTTCATACCAAATTTATTACAAACAGTTTTTGCATGCATTAACTCATCATCTATATCTTGAGATTTATAGCAAATCAAATGTCCATTCATTTTAAGAAGAGGAGATGCAAGTTCAAGTAAAGACGAAAGCGAAGATAAAGCACGTGCTGTAATCACACTAAAATTTTCAGGTTGACCTTTTGCGAGATCTTCAATTCTTCCCTGGAAGGTAGAAACTATTCCTTCAAGAGAAAGTTTAGTGATCATTCGATTTAAGGCAGTAATCTTTTTACCAACCGAATCTGCAAGGAGCGTTTTTCTTTCAGTTGTAATAGCAATAGGAATACCAGGAAATCCTGCCCCTGTTCCCATATCTAAATAATCACCCTGTGGTGCCTTTTCAATAAAGGGAACTCCAACCAAGGAGTCTTCAACATGCAAGATTTTCGCAGTTTCCCAATCAGTGATTCTTGTTAAATTTGTTGTTTTATTTTCTTCTATTACGTAGCGTAAATGCAAATCGAGCAGCTCACGCTGCTCGATTGAAAGAGTTGAATTAATCTTATCCATTCTGAAGCCTTAGCTTGTTTCACGTGAAACATTATCGGGGGATAACAACGACACGACGGGCGCGTCCTTCACCCTCAGAAACAGTTTCAACACGGTCATCATCTCGAAGAGCAATATGAACAAGTCGACGTTCGTATGGAGTCATAGGACGAAGTTTTATGCTGCGATCCTGATTAAAAGCTCTATCGGCAGCTTTACGAGCGATATCTTCAAGCTTCTGACGTTGACGTCCTTTATACCCCTCAACATCAATAACGATAGGATAACGATAACCAACAGTACGTGAAGTAATAGAGGAAATTAAGAATTGCAACGCGTCAAGAGTCTTACCATGACGACCAATTAAGACTGCTAGATCATCTCCAGTAATATCAAGAATTAATTCTCCCTCATCACCTTCATATTCATCGATAGTAACTTCCCCGACGTTGAAATACTTCAAAATATCCTGAATTGCTGCAATCGCAGTATCAGCAATATGATCTACTTCTTCATCGGTATAGATATGAACTTCAGATTCTTCTGAATCAAGATCATCATCGTAATCTTCTTCAATAATATTCTCTTCAAACGTTTCTTCAGTCATAAAAACCCCTTACATTCAAATCTCCCCTTCACAAAGGAAGGGGAGGAGACGGTAAAAATATTTGGAGATGTTTTATTTGCTTTTCTTAGTAGGACGCTTCTTTTTTGTTTTGCGAACAACATCAACCTCAACAGGTTTTGGGGTAGTGTCTTCAGCTACTACAAGTTCATCCTGGCGCTTAAACACACGCGTTGAAATAACCTGCTGAAGAACGCCGAAAACTGAAGAAGTAGCCCAGAATAGCAATACACCAGTAGGAGATGTCCAACCAAGCCACAACATAAAGAGGGACATAATACCCATCATGATAAGCATTTGATTCTTCTGGGGATTATTTGTTCCTCGTTGCTGAAGTACCGAAGGAAGGAAGGTACAAAAGGCGAACAGTAAAAGAAGAATGCCATAGGGGATAAACTGCATGAACCCTTGACTAAATACTGCACTCGGCGAATCAATAAGAGTAGGAAGAATACTATAGAAGGAGTAAATCATGCCCTCTGTTCTTCCGCCCATTTCCTGTAAAACTTGAAAAAGCGCAACAAAGATAGGCATCTGAATCAATAAAGGAAGGCAGCCTGTAATGGGGTTAAATCCAATCTCTGCATAGACCTTCTGAAGTTCCTCAGCCTGTCGCTGTTGGTCATTTGCATACTTTTCTTGTATCTCCCGCATGCGTGGCTGAAATTGTTGCATCTTGTACGATGACTTAATCTGCTTTTGCATGAAAGGGAACATGATCAAGCGAAGAATCAAAGTAACGATGATAATCGCAAGACCCCAGTCACTTACAAAGTTATAGAAGAACTGAATACAAAAGAAGATGGCGTCTTTAAATGCCTCCCACATTTATACTGAAATCCTCTCACTCGATTTATTTATAATTTTTCATCCGAAAGTGAAATTCTTCCGGAACTGGATCATATCCTCTGCCACCGCCAGGCCTACACCTAAGAATCCTTCTGATCGTAAGGTATAAACCTTTAAGAAAGCCAAATCTTTTTACTGCTGTTAACCCATATTGCGAACAAGTAGGGATAAACCGACAGGTTGCAGGTAATAAAGGAGAAATTCCTAATCGATAAAACTTAATCAATAGAATTAGAAGCTGCTGGGGGATAGCCTTTACAAAAACGATTAATTTCTTCATAGCTATCATGCCTTAACTTCGTATGAATATATAACCTTTCTACATGCTGAAAGCAGTTTAGTATATTCAGCCTTTGTCGTCTTGCGGTTCGCAATAAAAAGAATAGTTAAATTTTGCCAAGGACCACCAAGATCATGACATACTGCTCTCATCCTTCGTTTAGCGGTATTCCGCCAAACAGCATTTCCGTTTTTCTTACCTGCAATAAAAGCAACACGGCCACTAGGGCCGTGTTGGGTATCCCCTTGATAGACGATCATTGTCATATAAGGAGTTGCATGTCGTTTTCCGTGCGAGAACAGGTAGGAGATCTCAGTGCTAGATTTGATAGTTCCTAACACGGTATCTCACAAGAAAAACTAAACGGCAAGACGCTTACGGCCCTTAGCACGACGAGCAGAAAGAACAGCACGACCACTCTTAGTAGCCATGCGTGCACGGAAGCCATGGGTCTTGGCGCGCTTATGGGTGTTTGGTTGATAGGTGCGCTTCATGTACGTTTTCCTTTCAGATTTACAGTAACTTTGAAATTGTACGATATGGAAATAATCAGTCAAGAATAGAATTCCGAAAAGCGGTAATTATATCTATGTCACCACATAACATCCACGTAATACACTACAAACGACGCTCTGGATTTTTTCATGAAACTATAAAGCTTATTTTTCGTCAGCTAAAATTGTCTCGCTGGCTCAAATCGCCTCATTTTCTTTAGCGGCCTCGCTGTCATAAAGAAATCTGCATGCCTTTATATTTATCTACAGGTCTTTACACTCGAACCTTTAAGGTGGTCAAGGAATCATAAATTTCTATCTGAAACCACATTCATTCCCATTCTGGGAAAGAACAAATAAATTTGCCATAGTTTTACTCGTTAATAAACATCAGTTACTTATCTTTTTCCCTATCTTGGTTTAGTTTTCCACATTTTTAAGGTATATCAATGTGGATAATGTGGATAACTTACCTGGTGTTTTTGTAAAACTAAATAACAAATCAACATTCCAATTTTGTTTAGGAAATTCACTTAAGAAGGAATCTATAAAAAACTATTACTCAAATCATTTAAAAAGTGGAAATATGCGATTTACCTGGTGTTTTACTTAAATGCACAGAGTGGATATAAATGCAATACTTGAATTTATAAAACAAGGGTTTCACGTGAATCACTATCGCTGAAGTGATATTTCTCCGCCCGATTTAACATCAGTTAACAAAAGAAAGGGAAAGGTTTTCCATATTCCTATTTCACTTTTTCAATCTTTTTCACTTACATTTTCAACGTTTTCCACATTTTCTTGAAAGAATGTTGAAAACTCCGAAAACATATAGGAAAACTGAGTGAATAATTGAAAAAAACTGACTCGCTGACTAAAATATGAACGAAAAGATGCTCGGTTTGTTCATTTCGAGATATGAATAACTGAGCTATTTTCATCTTTCCTGGAAAACGAACCGAAAAAGTAGCATGGCACCAGAAAACACTCCACATACTCATTCAGACCTTCAGGCAGAAGATCCAGAGATCTTAATTAATAATGCACAAGTGGAGGAATCTTCACCCCAACTGCCACCTTATGCCTATACCGTTAATGGGGGAGTGCCGCCATTCCAAAATCAAAGTCCATACTATTCCCCACAAGCTTATATGAACCCTTCAGTTCAACAAGCTTATTATCCCCCGCAAAGCATCCCGCAAAACCCTGGATATCCTGCATATTACATAGGGAATCCAGGTGTTGAAATGAATGCTATGCCTACAGGAACTAATGGAATAAATACACCTAATACAACTGAGGTAAATCACCTTAACAATCAAACCCCAGGAAACAACACACCCTCTGCAGGTAAAGCGAATCAATCAACTACTGCAACATCAGCAGCACAGTTTACTCAGGTGCCTCGTACGGCCCCCATATCTCATGCCACCTATTTACCTAATATTGCCCTAGACAATCAAACTCAAAACGAAGCGTTTGATTACTCTTACATTGCAACTCCAGCCCGTATAGCAATCTATGACGACTTAAAATCCGCTCCACGTGTAATCGAGATACAAGGTACTGCTACCCACGAATATATCGAGCGCATTGCTTCACTTACCTATAAGAACGCAAAAGAAGAAGGAGGGATTATTCCCTATACGGTCATCCGTGAAGTATCAGAAAATTTCATCCACGCACAATTTCAAGAAATTGTCGTATCGATAATGGATAAAGGAAATACTATACGCTTCGCTGATCAGGGCCCAGGTATCGCTCATAAAGACTTAGTACAAGAACCAGGTTTCTCATCGGCTACTGAACCCATGAAAAGGTACATTCGTGGAGTTGGATCCGGCTTACCAATTGTTAAGGACTATCTCGAAACAACCCATGGATATATAGAAATTGAAGATAACATTAATAAAGGATCAGTTGTAACTATAAGTTTAGTAGCATCTCGAAGTATTCACGACGAGCAACCGCAGCTTGATATACCTGAATTAACCGAAAACGAACAACGTATACTTCAGGCTCTTCTTCCTGATAAAGCCCTAGGAATTACCGAAATAAATAAAGTTACCGGTATTGCAGTAGCAAGTATCCATACCGCTTTATCTAAAATGGAAGAACAAAAGCTTGTAGAAAAGAACAATAAGAAAAGAAAACTGACTGTTTTTGGAGAACGAGTAGCACTTTCTCTCTAAAGACCAAAGAACTCTATATAATTATTTCTTAAAGCACAATAATGCTAATTACAATGAGAGAACCCAAGGTATAACTAAACAATGGATTTAACAGAGCTCTGGACAAACCTTATACGTCAAATTAAGTCGTATCCCAATGTGAATGCATCACAAATCGATGCATTCTTCTCTCGTGTGCAACTTCAAGCAGCGAGCCAGGGTTTTGTAATGTTTACCTCGGATAATAGTTTTATTAAAGACTGGATAGAAAAGCACTACATTAAAGATATCCAACAAGCCTTACATGATATGTATGGAATGGATTTTATTGTTCAAATTGAAGTAGATCCAACCTCTACTCCAATTGCGCCACTTCCCGAAAGTGCCCCAACGGTAAGCCAGGAAGTTCCAGTGCACCATCAACCAGCACCAAAACAACCAACGCCAACCCCTACACCAAGTGTCCAAAGGGAGGCACCCTTTATTAATCAAAGCGGATACAATACCCCAGAAAAAGAAGTACCAAATCCCCTTCACGTACCAACGCGAGAGGACTCATCTTTTTACAGGGACAATAACCTCACCACCTACTCTTCCCCTAAAAACGAAGAATTGGATATCCGTCATAACTCATCAGATAAAACTGAACAAAGGGGAGTAGAAGGCCTCAATAGTCTCACCTTCGAGACTTTTGTTATGGGTGATTCTAATCGGATGGCTTATTCAATGGCTGTTGAAGTTGCTGAAAAACCAGGCTCTTCAGCACTTAATCCTTTATTTATTTACGGACGAAGTGGTGTGGGTAAAACCCATTTACTTTGCGCAATCAAAAACTACATCAATGAGCAATACGAAGACTTTAAAGTGATTTATATTGACTCGATGGAGTTAGTGAATCGCTATTCAGATGCTGCAATAGAGAAAAATGTCGATAAGCAAAGTTTTAAGAATTTTGAAAATTTCTTCCAGCAAGCTGACGTATTACTTATCGACGATATCCAGGGATTACAAGGAAAGCCAGGGACTCTTGATACCTTATTTCGTATTTTCAACAAGATGATCCCTAAAGGAAAACAGTTTGTTTTCTCTGCTGACCGTGCCCCAAAAAATATTGACTTAGATGAACGATATGTTTCTCGTTTTAACTCTGGCGCAACGATTGATATTCAACCACCAGACGACGAAACCAAACGAAACATTATTAAAAGTTTCATTGCGGAATACAAAAATGAAGAAGAACTACCATTCACTATTTCAGATAGCATCCTCGACTATATCGTAGACAATTCAAGCTCAAACATCCGAGAATTAAAGAGCGCAATTACTAATGTTATCTTTGCGCTCAAAATGGACAAAGAGCATGAACTATCAGAAAGTCGTGTCAAGGAACTTCTAGGAAATCATTTTATTGGTGGCGGGAAAAAGCGTATTACCATCGAGATGATTCAGGGCGCCGTAGAAGACTTCTATGGTGTTGCGCACAAGGATTTAATAGGAAAAAAGAAAGAACGCCGAATAGTACATCCAAGACAGGTTGCAATATTCCTTTGTCGCGAGCTTTCTGAAACCACCCTCAAAAATATTGGTAATGCATTTAACCGTGACCACACAACAGTTATGCATTCATGCGATCTAATTTCCAACCAACTTCAGGAAGACCGAAATCTTCGCGAAGAACTCGAGGCTATTCGGGAAAAGATCCGTATCCAACAGTACTAAATGCAGGAATTTATACCAAACAAACACTACTAGTAATCTTTGTTTTAACCCTTATAAGGACGTGCATAAATACCGTAAAGTACTGGGGATAACTAGTAAATAATGTTAATAAGGTTTTCCCCACCTTTTCCACGGGGAAAACAAGAGGGATAATCCACATGATTTATACCCCATCTTTTATTAATACTGACCAGGTAAAAAAGAAGTTATCAACAAATCAACGCTGCTTATTACTTCTATGATTAGTATTTAATTAAGAAGAGTAAGAAGAAAAAATAAAGGGGAAATCCAAAAGAGTAAATCCTGAATTGATGGAAGGTTAAAACATCAAGAACGGGTATCATAAATTAACGCAACAGTTCTAAAGAGGTATCAGAGGAGCTTTAATGAAATTCAGTATCAATCAATCAGAACTTCAAAATGCCCTATCGGTATGCGTAAAAGGTTCTTCTACTCGCTCAACGCTTTCTATCCTTGCTGGAGTTTATCTCAAAGCAGAAGAAGGAAGCTTGACGCTACAAACAACCAACTTAGAACTATCTATAAAAGTAACCTGCTCCGCCTTAGTGGAAGAACAAGGTGAATCAGTTGTACCTGCAAAGCTCTTTTTGGATATCGTGAAAAACTTGCCAGATATGGCTGTAAGAATAGAATCTGACGATGCAACAGCTTCGGTTTTCTGTGATACAACCACTTTTTCACTTAAAGCGCTCAATCCTCTTGATTTTCCTGCATTTCCAGAGGTAGAAGCTGAACAGGAAGCACAATTTCCTTTCTCGGCATTTTCAACCATGGTAAAGAGGACCGCAAAAGTAGTTTCTCATGATGAAACTCGTGCGGTGCTAACCGGTGTGTTGGTTTCCTGCGTGGGAAATGAACTCAAAATGGTTGCAACTGACTCGTATCGTTTAGCGGTGAGTGAAACTCAACTTACTCAACCATGTCCAGAAGAATTTGAAGCAGTAATTGCAGGTTCATTTTTGAATGATATTGCCTCATTACCGCAGTCAGATCAGCCTATTACTTTAGCTTTAAGCGAGAATCAAATAATTGTTTCCTATCAAGACACGACTTTTATTAATCGTCGAATTGAAGGTGCTTTCCCTAATTACAAACAATTAATTGCAGATGGATTCTCTACCCGAGTTACCTTATCTACTCATGCGCTTACCGATGCGGTTCGTCGAGTCTCTCTTTTAAGTAACAAAGTTTCCCCTGTGCAGATAAAAGTTGATGCCGAATCTAGTGTTATGACTTTAGTTACTAATTCTCAAGATATTGGTAATGCACAGGAGAATTTAATTTGCGAAATTGAGGGAGAATCAGTAGATATAGCCTTTAATTACTCTTTCTTGTTGGATGGCTTGAATTCTATAACTACTGATGCGGTTCATTTGGATCTTTTTGGCTCTATGAAACCAGGAATTCTTCGCGCTACAGAAGGAGAAAATTTCCTTTACTTGATTATGCCTGTGCGTGTATAGGGCAAGACTAAGTGTTGGATGATCTTTTATGGGGCTTATCTTAAGCGCGATAGATTGCAATAATTTTCGTTCGTATCATCAGTTAAAGCTTGATGAAATTGGAATGCTTACGTTAATTATTGGTCCTAATGCTACAGGCAAAACAAATCTCTTAGAAGGAATTCAGTACACTACAGCAGCTACTTCATTCCGTCATCCAACTCTTTTACATCTGATTCGTAGTGGAGAGAAAAATAGCTGGTTTAAAAGTGTGTTTGAAGGAGACGGCCGTAATTTAGAGGTCGAGCTTCGCTGTAGCTTAGACCGTAAAGATTTTTATCTTAATGGAAAAAAGAAGCAGGCTCATAAAATTCGTGGTATTTTACCCTCGGTTTTGTTTTGTCCTGATGATTTAAATCTTATTAAGGGATCGCAAAGTGTTAAACGTACACAGCTTGATCTACTTGGATCGCAGATTTCATCTGGTTATAACGCGGTTCGGAAAGACTACGAAAAAATATTGCGTCAAAAGAATAGCTGCCTTAAGCAGGAGATGCCGCACGAATACCTTTCAAGTATTAACGAGGTGTTAGCATCAATTGGCGCACAGCTTTACCACTTACGTTCCCAGTTGGTAACATCGTTAATTCCTTATATCCAAGACTACTATTATGAATTATCACTTGGTCGTGAGGAGGTTTCGATAAGGTATATACCTTCCTGGGAACGAGCGGAAGCTAATCCGGAAGAGTACCAAGAAAACGCCTGGGTAGATCGTCATACTGCTCAAGAATTACTTGTACAGAAAATGGAAAACGATTACCCGAAAGAGCATGAGCGTCACATGTCGCTCTATGGTCCGCAAATAGATAGGATAGAGTTTTATTTAGATAAAAGAAACGCCTCATCTTTCGCTTCCCAAGGACAGCAACGTTCACTGGTTTTGAGTTATAAAATGGCTGAAGTAGCTTTAATTAAGGAGAAATTAGGACAAAATCCCCTTCTCCTTCTCGATGATGTTATGAGTGAACTCGACAATGATCGCAGATCGGCCCTATTTTCACTTTTATCGGAGGGAATTCAGACCTTTATTACAGCTACAAATTCTGAAATGTTTGACGAGAGCTTAAAAAAACAGGCGCGGATTGTGGAACTTGGATTTGATGGAGTGGTTTCTTATGGTTGATCATCCTGAATGGGCTTCTTCTCGTGATCCACGTCATTTAGCTGATATTTACAACGAACGAACTAATTCATTAAAACCGGTTTCGAATTCTTTCAATGCGTTTTATTATTCCTTACCTGAAAAGGTTAGGGAGAAAGTTTTAGTAAACCGAAGAATACAAAAAATTCATCAGCAATTTTCTCAAGTTGTTGATCCTTATATTTTAGATCACACGAATTCAGTTTATCTGCTTCGTCATAAGGATCCTTTAGGACAATCTGATAAGAACGGCAAAGAAAAAAATACCTATTTAGATCAAAACTCAACTGATTCATTAAGTTCGACAACCGTTTCGAATAGCGGAATATATAACGCTGATAAGAAAGTGCTCGGCAATCCCAATAAGTCACTTTCCAATAAGCCTCCTTATGAAGTTCAAGAGGTATTTGATCTTGTAGTGTATGTTGACAATTCTTTGGTAGCGGCGGAACTAAATGCTCGGAGAGAATTGATTCGTTTAAAATATCGCGAGCAATTCAAAGCGGTAATCGATATATTTGAAATACGTATTTCTCGCGGTGCCTATAAAAATAAATATCCTTTTAGGGAACTGAGAGATCGTAATGAGGAATACAGGCCAGCTCACACACTCACTCAAGAAGAATTGAATGAAATAGATGAACTTTTAAAAGATATTCCTGAGGGAAAATTGCGAGCATCGTTTAAAAAAGCAATTAAGGCCCAAAAACAAAATAGTGAGAAAAAATAATAAAAAACATCACAGGAATATGTTTTCTCCCGTCAGAAACGCTTAGAAACGCTGTAAACGCTAGAAATTTATAAAGTACTTTAGTTATCTGTTATAATAGACGTTTGGAAAACTGCCCTCTTATGCGCTTTTCTTCGAGAAGCGCTTTGAAATTTATGGAAGAGGAGGAATTTGTGGTAACAGAAAGTGGCCATTATAGTGGTCAGGATATCCAAGTCTTGGAAGGCTTGGAAGCTGTTCGTAAACGTCCTGGTATGTATATTGGTTCAACAGGTCCAAGAGGTTTACATCATCTTGTTTACGAGGTTGTAGATAATTCAGTTGATGAAGCGTTAGCTGGATTCTGTGACACTATTAATGTAACTATTCATGAGGACAATTCAATTACCGTTGTTGATAATGGCCGCGGTATTCCTATCGATAAACACCCTAAAGAGAAAATCCCTACTGTTGAGGTCGTTCTAACGATTCTCCATGCAGGTGGTAAATTTGGTGGCGAAGGCTATAAGGTTTCCGGTGGTCTTCATGGTGTTGGTGTTTCAGTAGTAAACGCGCTGTCTACTCGTGTAGTGGTTCAGGTTCGTCGTGATGGGAAAGAATATGAAATTTCTTTTGATCACGGTAAAACTAAAGAAAAGCTGCATGAAATAGGGAAAGCGAAACACACCGGAACTACGGTAACGTTCTGGCCTGATCCGGAAATATTCCGCGAGACAACAGTATTTGATTACCCTACCCTTCAAGCACGTTTTCGCGAAATGGCGTTCTTGAACAAAGGTTTAAAGATTACCCTTACTGACGAGCGTGATCTTGATAATGAGGGCAAGCCTCGTTATGAGGTATTTCATGCTCTAGGCGGATTGCAGGATTTTGTAAAATTCCTCAACCAAGGGAAAGAAACCCTCAATAAACCTATTTATTTTGAAGCGGAAAACGAAAACGGCATGGTTGAAGTAGCTATGCAGTGGACCACGTCTTACTCTTCAAATTCAGTGATGTCTTTTGCAAATAACATTCATACCATTGATGGCGGTACACACCTTGATGGATTCAAGCAAGGGGTAACACGTACGATCAATGATTACGCGCGCAGTAAAGGTATCCTAAAAGAAAAAGATAATAACCTTTCAGGTGATGACACTCGTGAGGGTCTAGCCGCAATTGTATCAGTGAAACTTCGCGAGCCTCAGTTTGAGGGTCAGACTAAAGGTAAGTTAGGAAATACTGAGATTCGAGGTCTTGTTCAGACGGCGGTCATGAAGGGGCTTGCAGAATATCTGGAAGAAAATCCTACCCCAGCAAAGCGTATTATCAATAAAGCATCCCAAGCAATGAAAGCTCGAGAGGCTGCTCGTAAAGCGCGTGATATGACGCGTCGTAAAGGTGTTCTCGATTCCTTTAGTCTTCCTGGCAAATTAGCTGACTGTTCTTCGAAAAATCCTGCTGAATCTGAAATTTTCATTGTAGAGGGTGACTCTGCAGGTGGTTCAGCAAAGCAGGCGCGTGACCGTAAGTATCAAGCGATCATGCCTTTACGAGGAAAGATTCTTAATGTTGAACGTGCGGGGCTTCATCGCTCTTTATCCTCGGACACTATTTCAAGTTTGATTACTGCAATCGGTACTAATATCGGCGAAGATTTTAACGCAGATGCAGCCCGTTATCATCGCATTATTATCATGACAGACGCTGATGTTGACGGCGCTCATATTCGTTGCTTGCTTTTGACCTTCTTCTATCGATATATGCCTGAGCTTATTACGCGTGGTTATATTTATATTGCTCAGCCTCCTTTGTATGGCTTAAAGAAAAAGGGTGGCAAGAAACTGGAATATATCTTTAACGACCAAGCGCTTCAGGATCGCTTAGCAGAAATACCTGATCGCGATAGTATTTCTCTTCAGCGTTACAAGGGTCTTGGAGAAATGGATCCTGAACAGCTTTGGGAAACCACCATGGAACCCTCAAAGCGCACAATGCTTCAGGTAAGTATTGAAGATGCGGCTGAGGCGGAGCGTGTAGTGAGTGAATTAATGGGGGATCAGGTTGAGCCTCGTAAAGACTTTATTCAAAAGCACGCACATGATGTTCGTTTCCTAGACTTCTAGAAAGGATTTATTTCGTGGCTGAAAAGAAAGATGAAGGAATGGATCTTACGGGATCTACCATCCTTCCTGCTGAACTCAGTAAGGAAATGAGAACTTCCTTTCTTGAGTATTCGATGAGTGTTATTGTTTCTCGTGCGCTTCCTGATGTGCGAGATGGCTTAAAACCAGTTCATCGTCGTATTCTTTACGCGATGAATGAAAGTGGTATTACCCCTAAGCGCCCCCATGCGAAGTCTGCTCGTACTGTTGGTGACGTAATTGGTAAGTATCACCCTCATGGTGATAGTTCGGTATACGGCACTATGGTTCGTTTAGCGCAGCCGTTCTCTATGCGCGTGACGTTGGTAGATGGTCACGGTAACTTTGGTTCTATCGACGGTGACTCGGCAGCTGCTATGCGTTACACTGAAGCTCGTCTCGATAAACCTGCCATGGAGCTTTTGCGAGATCTCGACAAAGAGACGGTTGATTTCCAGCCTAACTATGACGAGAGTTTGCAGGAGCCAGTAGTTTTACCTGCTCGCTTTCCTAACCTTCTTGTAAATGGTTCTTCAGGTATTGCAGTAGGTATGGCAACCAATATCCCTCCCCATAACCTTGGTGAGGCAATTGATGCTACTTGCCTCATGTTGGATAACCCTGACTGCACAGTTGATGACCTTTTGAAGGTAATGCCCGGTCCAGATTTTCCTACTGGTGGCATTATCATGGGTCGCAAGGGGATTCGCGAGGCTTATGAAACAGGTCGTGGTAGTTTAACGATTCGTTCAACCTGCCGTATTGAAGAAGGGAAGAATGGAAAGAAATCCATCGTAGTTTCCGAAATTCCCTATCAGGTAAATCGCACCAAGCTTCTCGAAAAAATAGCTGATTTAATTAGGGATAAAAAACTTCCTGAAATTTCCAATGTTCATGACGGCGCCGATCGTCATGGTATCGATATCATTATCGACCTGAAACAAAATGCGATTCCTCAGGTAGTACTCAATAAGCTCTATAAACATACTCAGCTCCAAGTGGGCTTTGGATGCAATATGGTTGCTTTGGTAAATGGCGTTCCTCGTACTCTTTCTCTGAAAGAAATGCTTCATTACTACATTCTCCATCAAGAGGAAGTAGTAGAGCGCCGTACTCGTTATGATCTCGCCAAGGCTGAAGCACGCGCTCATATTTTAGAGGGCTTTGTTATCGCGCTTGATAATATTGATGAAGTAATCCGCATTATTCGTGCTTCAAAAACTGACGCTGAAGCTAAAGCTTCCTTAATGGAATCGTTCTCGCTTTCTGAAAAGCAAAGTGAAGCAATTCTTGAAATGAAATTGCGCCGTTTAACTGGATTGGAGCGCGAAAAGATTGAACAAGAATTAGCCGAACTTCGCGAAAAGATCGAATACTTTAAACGCGTGCTTTCTGATAAAGAATTGCTTAAGCAAATTATTAAAGATGAATTGCTTGAAATTAAAGAAAAATACAATTCAAAGCGTTTAACAAAAATTACCGATGAGGTAAAAGAACTGGATGTGGAAGACCTTATTGCAGAAGAGGAAGTTGCAGTAACGGTTACCAAAGCTGGTTACGTTAAGCGTCTTCCCGTAGCTACTTATCGCCAGCAGAAGCGTGGCGGAAAAGGTATGCAAGGTGTGAACTTGAAAGAAAGTGACTTTGTTGAGCACCTCTTTATTTCCTCTACCCATGCCTATATGTTGTTCTTCTCTTCGTTCGGTAAGGTGTATCGTCTTAAAGCGTACGAAATCCCTGAAGCATCACGTCATGCGCGAGGCACCGCGATTGTAAACTTACTGCCTTTGGAAAAAGGAGAAACGATTGCTGCGGTTATCGCAACGAAAGATTTCCCTGAAGATGAATACCTCATGTTTGCGACTGCTTCAGGTATGGTTAAAAAGACCTCTATGAAGCTTTATGATCGCACGCGCCGTGATGGTTTAATTGCTATCAACCTGAAAGAAAATGACAAGCTAATTTCCGTTAAGCGTGTGGCTGAAGGCGAAAAAGTTGTCATGGTTTCGTCAGCAGGCAAAGCAATCATGTGGGATGAATCAGAAGTACGCGCTATGGGACGTGACACAATGGGTGTTCGCGGAATGACGGTTAATGCGGATGCACGTGTCCTTGGTATGGAGATTGCTCACGAAGGAAGCGATTTGTTCGTTATTACTGAATTGGGGTATGGAAAGCGCACCCCAATTTCCGAGTATCCAGAACATCATCGAGGCGGTCAGGGTGTTTACACTATTACTATGACACCTAAGAAAGGCCTTCTGGCAGCAATGAAGATTGTGGATCCTGAAGACGAGATCATGATCATCACTGAAGAGGGTGTTGTGGTTCGTACCGCGGTATCGGGCGTTTCAGAACTTGGGCGTTCTACTCAAGGTGTTCATGTAATGAATGTAGCAGATAAAGATAAAGTAACGGCTGTTGCAATTGCTACTTCGAATGATAAGAAGGCAAGTAAAACCCATACATCGAAAGATCAGATGAATTTGCTTGATCAGGAATAAACGCTGATAAAACTATATGTTTCCCGTGAAACAGGCAAGGGATGCCCCTTGCCTGTTTTTTTATTAGTGACTTCGACTTTTTAACAGCTTCAGCCTATTGAGGACACGAAGTGCCCGGGATGATGAACCATCTGCTATACGTGTAGCCAACAATTAATGATTTCAACCTATTGAGAATGCGAAGTGTCCGAAACGATAATTGATTTGCTAAACGGATGAATATTTTCCTTAAACTGCGCTCTTAAGCGGAGTGTTTCAGGGAGCGGTTTGGCGAGGGCTTTAAGGAGTGTTTCAGGGAGCGGTTTTGATTTTGACCTACAAGTTTAGATTTGGCTTATAGATCTGGTATAGGTGTGGATTTGCCTATAAGCCCGATTTTGACTTATAGGTGTGGATTTAACGCAAGCTTTGATTTGGCTTATGAGCCTAAATATTGACCTATAAGCCTTGATTTCGACACATGAGCTTGGACTCTGGTTTATAAGCCTGGATTTTGACACATTTTAGGCTCGTGTGTATTTTTGTGTTTGATCGTTTCAGAATAATATTCCACAAATGTGAAATATCTTATCTAAAAAATAAACACTAATATTGAAAATGTTGTATAAATTCGTGGAGCTCGAAGCGATATTTAGGGATTCGTGAATTTGAGAATTGTTTTTAAATTTATTTTATGCACACAAGACCAAAATGTGACAAAACTTGCAATTCGCAAACATGAAAGTGCACGCAAGCTGAAAATGAGGCAGATGTAGTGACTGCTTTGACGACGAATCTGGCGATTGCTACGGTGGTAAATTTACCAGTTGCTACAGTGATGGATTGAGCGGTATTTGTTACAGCGATAGGTTTGGTGATTACTGTGGCGATAGGTTTGTCGATTACTGCAGTGGTAGGTTTTACGATAGCTGCGGCGATAGGCCTGGCGGTTACTGCGGCGTTAAGCCTGACGTTTGCTGTGGAGGTTTCTGCTTTAAATCAAATTCCAAATTATGAATCTCTACAAAGATAATTCGAAACGTTAAGGGTTGAAACGCTAAAAGTGTGCATCTTTATAGCTGCATACCTTTTAGTTAATGGCTTCCACCTACTGAGGACGTGAAGCGTCTAAAACAATAAACCGTTCGCTATGCGAATAGAAAACAATCTGCGTTACATTACCACCCTCTACGGATGGATAATAACTGGGCATCTGGGTAGTGTTTAATTGAATAGAATTTGCTTACTAAACAATATTTTTGCTTACAAAAACAATATTCCGCGAGATAAAGCGGGTAAAAATCTTCTATTGAGAGTCGATTATTAAAGAAGTAAGTATTGAAGAAATAACTAGAGGATTACTCATTAAGGAAATCATCAGGGCTGAGGTTAGACACAAACTCATGAAATTCCTCAAGGTCCTGCTCGGTGTTTTCTGGATTCAGTTTGAAAGGGAATGAAGCCTTTTCGTAGACTTTTTCCATAACGTAAATTGCAGCATTTTGTTTTATAGCAAGTGCTATAGCATCGCTAGGGCGTGCATCTAACTCAATAAGGTGTCCATGTTGTCGTAAAGTCAGCGTTGCATAAAACGTTGAGGCTTTTACGTCGGTAATTAAGACGTGGTCTACATAGGCGTCAAGACTCGCGATCGTATTGATAAATAAATCATGAGTTAAGGGACGGGGTAGCCTTATATCTTCAAGTGCTAATCCTATTTGAGCTGCTTCTGGCAACCCTATCCAGATTGGTATAAAGCGAGGATCAACTTCGAGGTCTTCAGATTGAAGAGCACTCAAAACTAATATAGAAGGGCTCGCATCTTGCGACATAAGCAATGTTTGTACTTTGACCGGAATCATAAAAAACCTCGCTTGAAGTTTTGAACATGTTCTAAGCATAACACTCAAATTATTCGTAAAAAGAAAAACTAACATTTATCTGGGTGTTTGAATTGCGTGCAAAGAAAAATAAAAAAATTTGAAAATTTTGCTTGACCGAATAGGTGCAAGGTAGTAAATTAATCGAGCGCGATTTTTCGGGCCCATAGCTCAGCTGGTTAGAGCGCACGCCTGATAAGCGTGAGGTCAGCAGTTCAAGTCTGCTTGGGCCCACCATTATTTTACGGATAAGCGCTTCACCGTGAGCCGAGTTAGCCGATGAAGCGCTTATTATAGAAGATCGCACATATGGGGCATTAGCTCAGCTGGGAGAGCGCGGGCTTTGCAAGCCTGAGGTCAGGGGTTCGATCCCCCTATGCTCCACCACAGAATTCACGCCGGCTTACGAGCCGGCGTTTTTTGTTTAAACATAAACGGTACTTGGAATTAATATTTTTACTCAAAAAATTTACCGTCTTATAGACAGTTGAGTGAAATAATTAATCAACCAGATTAATTTAGGATTTTAATCGTTTCATTTAAGAAGAAAGAAGAAATTAGATGAAGCAAGAAAACATTCGAAATGTAGCGATTATTGCCCATGTTGACCATGGAAAAACCACCTTAGTTGATCGTCTGCTCTACACTGCAGGGGTATTTCGCGAAAACCAAGAGGTTGCTGAGCGTGTCCTTGACTCAAATGATCAAGAACGTGAGCGTGGTATTACTATTCTTTCAAAAAATATCTCCATTACCTACAAAGATGTAAAAATTAACGTCATTGACACTCCGGGTCATGCTGACTTTGGTGGAGAAGTCGAACGTGTATTAAATATGGCAGATGGTGCTTTGCTTATCGTTGATGCCTTTGAAGGCCCTATGCCGCAGACACGTTTTGTGCTTGAAAAGGCTCTCTCTTTAGGTTTACGTATTGTTGTCGTAATTAATAAGATCGACCGCCCTGGTTCTCGCCCCGAAGAGGTGGTTGATGAAGTATTTGACCTCATGGTGGAACTCAACGCTTCAGACGAACAGCTTGATTTCCCTATTATTTATGCGAGCGCAGTAAACGGATATGCTCGCTACGAGGTTGACGATAATAATATGAATATGGTTCCTCTTTTGGAAACTATTCTCAAAGAAGTTCCTGCACCTGACTGTGAGCCTAATGGTCCTGTTGCATTACAGATTTGCACGGTTGATCATTCTAGTTTTGTTGGCAGAATTGGCGTGGGTCGTCTGCATTCAGGAACGATGCATAAAAATGAGCCTGTACTTGTTATTAAAAACGACGGTACTCGCTATAACACTCTCATTAAACAGGTATTTACTTTTGAAGAGTTAGGAAAAAAGGAAGTACCGCAAGCCTGTGCGGGAGATATTATCGCGGTAGTTGGTATTGAAGATGCTGATATTGGCGATATGGTAACCAATCGTGAAACGCCCGTAATTCTTGATCCTATTGAGGTTGAAGAGCCAACCATGGCAGTTGTGTTTGAAGCATCAACTTCACCGTTAGTAGGACGTGAAGGAGAAATCGTACAGGCACGCCAATTGAAAGAACGTTTATTCCGTGAAGCGGAATCTAATATTTCTATGCGTATTACCGAATTGGAAGATAAATCAGGTATTGAAGTAGCTGGTCGTGGTGTTTTGCATCTTTCAGTACTGATGGAAACCATGCGACGTGAAGGCTACGAATTCCAGGTAGGACGCCCACGTGTGATCATCAAAACCGATGCTAACGGTAATAAGATGGAGCCTATTGAAGAGGCTACGGTTGATACCCCAAGCGAATATGCGGGTAAATGCATTGAAGTTTTTGGAACCGCTGGCGGCGAAATGACTGATATGTTCCAACGTGGCGAGCAAACCCATCTGGTTTTCAAAATTCCTTCACGAGGCACAATGGGTCTTCGTACGAAACTTCTCAATGTGTCACATGGTGAAGCTACTATGTTTCATCATTTCAGTGAATATGGACCTTATCGTGGCGAATTTACGGGGCGTAAAAACGGCTGCATGATCGCCATGGCAACAGAGAAATCAGTCGCTTATGCATTAGATACGCTTCAGCAGCGTGGTCGACTCTTTATCGGTCCGGGTGAAGATTGCTACGAAGGTATGATTGTTGGTGAATCTGCTAAAGAAGGCGACATGGTGGTAAACGTGGCAAAAGCTAAGCAGCTTGGTAATCAGCGTTCAGCAGGTGCAGATAAAGCCATTCAGCTTACCCCTCCTGTTACCTTTACTTTAGAGGAAGCGCTTGAGTATATCGAAGATGACGAATTAGTTGAAATAACTCCTAAATCAATTCGATTAAGGAAGCGTCTTCTTTCCGCGACTGATCGTCGTAAAGAAGCTAAAAACAAATAATAATCCTCTGCATATGAAATGATTGCGTACTTGTCAGTAGATAGGTACGCAATTTTTTTATGCTTAAAATCATTGCAAAACGCCGAGATTATGAAGAGCTTGTGATAAAGAGGGCTTTATAAATGGGCAAATTGTGCGGAAAGAATCAAAAAATTAGCATTGTGCCAAAATAACGAAGAACCGCATTTTTGTGCGGTTCTTCGGTGTTTTACAAGGTAAAGGAAGAGTAATGAAGCATAAAGCTTTACTTCGCAAGGTATTCATCATTGGTGTTTCCGCGGCATGTTGTTTTGCTTTGGTTGGGTGCGGAGGCACGAATTATGGATACACCGGAGGCGTTGCAGCGACAGTAAATGGTTCTGAAATCGAAGAGGATACTATTACTAAGTACATACAAGATTTTCGGACAAGCTCAGAATTGACCAGTGATCAAGATTGGGCGAATTGGATGAGTGAAAACTCACTTGATCCTTCAACAGTACGCAGTCAGGTTATTGATTATTACACTGAAGTTGAACTAAAGAAGCAAGCTTGCGATGAAAAGGGCATCACGATAGATGAATCTCAAGTAGACGAGCAGATTAACACTACCAAAGCTAACTACTCCAGTGATGAGGAATGGCAAAATGCCCTAAGCTCTGCAGGAATTACGGAGGACTCATACCGTCAAGCAATCGAAGAGGGATTGCGCGACGAAGCGCTTATGGAAAATGTAGCAGGCGATTCTGCTACTGCAGATGATTCGCAAGTTCTTGAAATGCTTAATACGTATTACACCATGTTTGATGGCGCAAAACGTTCTTCTCATATCTTGTTCTCTTCCGGTGATGAAGCTACCGCGCAAGAGGTTCTCGATCAAATTAATGCAGGAACTTTAGATTTCGCTGAAGCGGCAAAGCAATACTCCACTGATACTGCTTCTGCTGAAAATGGTGGAGATGTAGGTTGGGATGCTACCAATACCTTTGTTGAAGCGTATACTACTGCTCTCGATGGCTTATCTGAAGGGCAAGTTTCTGGATTAGTTACGAGTGATTATGGTATTCACATTATCATGTGTACTGATGAGTTTTCCTGTGATGGTACAGCTACTTCTCTCGATGCTTATCCAAGTGAATTTGTTGATTACATTTCTAATATCGTAAAGAGCCAAAATCAATCTACTGCTTATAACGATTGGTTTACTAGCTATAAGGAGCAGGCAGATATCCAAATCAACGATATGCCTGAAGATGTTCCTTATAACTTAGATATGACTCAATATGAATCAACCGATGAAAACTCCGATTCCTCATCAGATACTTCAACCGAAGGAACAACTGAAGAAGGAACCACTGATTCAGGAGAAACCACTACTGATTCTTTAACGGAAGGTGATACTGGCACCACACAAGAAGGAAGTGGAGAATCTACTTCTGAGTCTACTGAAGGACAATAAATAAAAGGCTTCGTAATTTTATTAGGTATTAAAAGGGCTTCCTTGTATGATAAGGAGGCCCTAATTTTTTGGAGGATTCTTATGCCGAATGAAGATATCGCCCTGATCACTTTACACAATGCAATCGTCCGCCGAAATGGGAAAGATATTTTGTCAATTGATGATTTCAATCTTGAGCAAGGGGAAAGTATTGCATTGATTGGCCCTAATGGTGCGGGCAAGTCTACTTTTATTAATTTGATTACACGAGAAGTATTTCCACTGTATCGAGATCATCCTCCTGTTCTATTTAAGGGAAAATCGTTAGTAACCCTTCAAGAAATAAAGCAATGTTTAGGGGTTGTATCGGCAACGATGCAGAATCAGATCACGGTGCACCTGCCTGTTTTTGAAGTGGTATATGGCGGATTATTAGGTTCGTTAGGAGTTCCTCGTCAGTACACTATGAATGAAGAAGGGAAAGCAAAAGTAGCAAAAACCCTCGAATTTTTAGGCATTGCACATTTAGCTGATCGTGATGTTATGACTTTATCTTCTGGTCAAGCTCGACGAGTATTAATCGCTCGCGCATTAGTACACGATCCTGAAGTGTTAGTACTTGATGAGCCTACTACTGGTCTTGATCCAGAAGGTATGTACTATGTACGCAAAACCATGCGTGATTTAACGGAAGTAGGAAAAGCGATTATTTTGGTAACCCATTATCCAGAAGACATTATTCCTGAAATAAAACGTGTGGTGATGATAAAAGATGGCAAGCTTTTTGCCGATAAACCAAAGGAAGAAGCACTTACCACTGCCTGCGTTTCGGAATTATTTGACGTTCCTTTAAGAATATTGTCACAAGATGGCTATTATTCTCTTGTGACAGAGTATTAGTTTAGTTATAATGCAATCTTGCACGTGCAAATAGCACCGCAAATCAGTTGGAGAGATGTCCGAGTCTGGCTGAAGGAGCACGATTGGAAATCGTGTGTGCGCCAAAAGCGTACCTGGGGTTCGAATCCCCATCTCTCCGCCAGGAATTTCAAAGCCGTTCGTTAGAACGGCTTTTTTCATATTCGTAAGACTTTCAACAATGAAATAATGTGAGTATCCGTTATGGGGATTCGAACCCGAGAGGGGCAAACAGCCCTGTGGGCTGTTTGGGGCCGAAGCTCATAAGAGCGAGGTAAGTAAAACTTTGCACCGCAAAGTTTTAGACATCCCCATCTCTCCGCCAGGAATTTTCAAAGCCGTTCGTTAGAACGGCTTTTTTTCATATTCGTAAGACTTTCAACAATGAAATAGTATGAGTGTGGACTTTCTCTAAAACGGTAAATGAGTTACACTAACGTAGCCCTGAGAAGGGAAAAGCGAATAGCTTGGAAGGATGGCAGAGCGGCTGAATGCGGCGGTCTCGAAAACCGTTTTACCGGTACTCCCGGTAACGAGGGTTCAAATCCCTCTCCTTCCGCCAGAAGTTATCATGACCTCATAATGAACGAGAACCTAAAAGCGAGACGGTTAATGAAAGTTTCCAGTCCCACTACTAAGGTTCAGTTCATAGCGAGGTCATTTTTTATCCATCACTTAGTTAACGTAGCCACTACTCGGAGTGGAAAGAGTAGTATGTCTAGCTCATGTTAAACTGCAAACAATAACAAGAACAAAGAAAGGATTTTCCATGGCCGAACGTATGGTTGATCCCGAGGCAAATGCCCCCGAAGAGGATATTGATGACGTACTAAAAACCGTTATTCGCGCGGTGCTTGATGAAGCCGCAACGAAAATGGAAGCAGGAGAAGAAGTAATACCTTTTACTGGGTTAGCAGTAAAAGAAAACTTATTTATCGAAACTCATCCTGGTGATGACGTAGAAGAGTGTTTCCTTGCAGCACGTCGTGAGGTTGAAGGCGCACGCGGTGCAACGGCTTATGCTTTCTGCTATGACGGATATATTGAAACAGAAGACGGAATGCGTGATGCCCTTATTGCGGAAGGCGGACTTCCGGGTGAGGAGCAGGCTTACGCCTTTGGTTACCTTTATGATGCAAACGGGGTAAATCGCGAGGTTACTTATATAGGACCTGCGCCAAACTTTATGGAAAATCTTAAACTTGAGCTTGATATGGAAGGCTCCCTTGATCCTCTAATGGATGTATCTTCTGATTCTGATAACCAAGTAGCGGAAGAGCAAGTCGAAGCCCTTGCGGAAAAACTGGAAAAAGCCGCTCAAGCAGAAGAGGAAAAAGCTCAAAAAGCTTAGACTTTTTTAAACGATAAAACTACTATAACGCACACATTATTAGTAATGTGTGCGTTTTTTATATGAGAAAGATGAGTCTTCTATTTAAGAAAAATAGTAGATTCTCTGGCTACTATAGAGGATGTAGTTAATGGAAAGGGATACATATGAAGGGCTTCCTCATTGTTTATAGTCTCCGTTGCTTGGTTAATGTGAATAAACCGTGAGTTTAAGGTAGTTGATAATTGCGAAGCAATAAGCAGTTTGTTACTATGGTTCGGCTATTCCTGCTTCGGGCATGCCTTCAAATCCCGAAGCCGTAAGTCCAGAGGAGGTGAACTGATGAAGGCTTATGAACTCTTGTATTTTGTAGCT
>UMIH01072461.1_pt1 | contig 23367 bp, 17 predicted proteins | sample 1965771 | NCBI WGS metagenome assembly UMIH01 (sample SAMEA4836120, study PRJEB28245) | human gut metagenome | biome: gut microbiome; material: fecal sample | place: Denmark | collected 2008
CCTAAGAATATATATCCGCGCGGAAACTCCACCCCTGAGACCTCAGAGGGCAATTGAGGCAATTTTTCAGATATTTCCTTTATCAGCTCGTCGGTGAGATACTCGTCGGCATCGAGCCTGAGCACCCACTCGCTTTTCAGAGGCAGGTTATCCAAAGCCCAGTTAAACTGCTCAGAATACTGTCCTTTGGGCCATGCGTGAGTTACTACTGAGGCTCCTAAAGCTATGGCAATCTCCCGAGTTTGATCGGTTGACTCTGAATCAACAACATAGATTTCATCACTGAACGATTGAATATTATGTATGCATCGTTCAAGATGTATTTCTTCATTCTTGGCCAATATTATAACACTTACAGAAACTTTGGACTCCATTTCTTATCTTCCTCCTGTGAAAATGTTATATAGGCGTGGGGTAATATGCTTAAGCCTTTTGCCGATAAGTGCTCCACAAATATAAAATATTGGTGGTATCACTATATAAGCCACAATCAAGCACAACTCAGACTTGCTAAACAACAATGGAAATTTCTTTAAAATATTTAGCAAAGGCTCATGAATAAGATATACAAAAAATGGATATGCACATAAGAAGTTTAATTTTTTATTAGAGCTCAAAATATTTGTTCGTTTCTGACACAAGATGTCAAAACCGAACCATAGAGCACATATTCCCACAAATGGAATGATCCACTTAAAAATATAATGCTGTGTTATTGTATTCCATATAATTATGGCCAACGCAATAAGAATTAGGATTAAAACTTTCCATGATGTTTGAGTTTTATAAGATGGCTTAACAGAAGGATGCATTGCAATGAATCCACCCGCAATAAACCAAAAAGCTGCGCTAAAATAATGAATATAAGAGCTTAAATAAATCAATAAAATCTCTAAAATAAGAAAACCTACAATACCATAGACATTGCGTACAGCTTGACGCAAAATTAAGTAAATTACCGGGGTGAAGACTATTACAACAATTAAATCCCTTATAAACCAAAGCTGAAATGCCACGGGATTAAGCCAATAGAAATTTATTAATATCTGATACCAACTTTCTTGGTGTATGTCATTTAGGATTCTAAAATTGACAACCGAGCCCAAGAATGGGATATTGTCGACTAACAAGTTGAGAATAACATAAAATAGAATGGCCAAAGTATTCATTATTAGATATGGCACTAAAAGAGTTCTAACTCTTTTGAGCATTTTGGGCCATATCGAATGTATGCCATTGGAACAGTGGAGATAAAAGAGATAACCGGAAATGACGAAAAATAGAGGTACAGCAACAAGACACACTCCTTTGCCCCAAAAAGTCTCTATAATATTTAATCCTGACATAGAAGCTCCTTCTGAGTAATAAGTGTGAATGTAAATGACCAAAACGATAGATATAAACGACAAAATTCGTAATTTGTCGCTCATATATGCTGTCATTTTTCCTGATGCTTCAGAACCCATCATATTTTGCTTAAACGGAGAACAGAATATCAATGGCCATTTATAAAATCATCTATGGAGGTAGTAGTTGTACATTAGCCGTCGGAAAGATGATAAACAGCCAATATGAACTATACTCAAGTGAATGGTTTTGTTGTAAAATGATCCCATATTTTCTGTCTCTGTTCAACTATAGACACGCAAAATTACTCAATTCTTTGAACATAACCAAATCATCTTTGAGTGAGGTAAAGTTGGAGATGTGAAAATTAAGTCATTTGACAATTGATTTAAAACGAGATTACATTTTTCGGCAATGGCCATGATGCCTCCATTTCTGAGATTGAGAATTTATTATTATCTTTGTGAAAAATTTTATCAACATAATCTTCAGATGACGGCATCAACGTATAGACTTAACGTTAAGAATAATCAACGTTTATCATGGGTTGATAATGCAAAAGGTTTTGCCATTATATTGGTTGTGTTAGGCCATATATGCCTAACTGAAACAGTGTATTATTTTAATGCATGGATTTATTCTTTCCACATGCCATTATTTTTTGCGCTTTCTGGTCTTTTTACCGTTAAGCATATTAATGAAGAGACTTGGTTCCTCCATTTCAAAAAGAGATTTAAACGAATAATGATTCCCTATCTCGTTTATGGAATCTTTATTCAATTATTCTTTTGGATCTATTATAAATATAAATTCCCTGAATTTGACCGGTTATTTTTACAAGCAATAATTAGTCAGTTACTTAACTATCAAATATCAGATATGGGACAGGCTTGGTCTGCTCAATTATGGTTCCTGCCTTGTTTGTTTTTGGCAGATTTGATGGTATGGACGACATGGAAGTTTATCCGCAATCAGGTTGGTCGTTGTAGTGTAATGATATTGTTATTATCTGTAGGTATTATATACTATTTATTCATAAACCGTTCGTTGCCTTTGCGCTTGCAGACTGCATTAATTGCAATCGTATTTATTATTGCAGGTCTTTTGATAAACAATAATAGACGAATGAAATGGATATGGGTAGTGTGCTTGTTAAGTATTTATGTCATATTTTGGGGTTTAAATGGATTTTCAACTATGATAATGTCAATTTCTGAATATGACAATGTTTTTTACTTTATTATATCTGCTTTCTGTGGGATAATTGCAATTATTGAAATAATGAAACGAGTTACATCTGTTTCTATATTGTCAAAAATAGGCAAGCAGAGTCTCGCAATTTATATATTCCAAAGTATATTCACACCATTCCTTTTTGCGATTTGTAAGAAAGCACCATATTTTGATAATATCATAATTCAAATACCTCTTTTGTGTGTGGCGGCATTTGGGTGTTGTGTTTGTTGTATGTATATTGGGCAATTTCTTGAACATTATTTCCCGTGGTCGTTTGGCATGTCAAGAAAACATGCTACATTTGAAAAAAACAAATAAATTGAAATCGATAGTTATGCCTTTAATTACGGTTGGCGTTATCGCATACAATGTTGAGAAATATATTGAAGATTGTTTGGAGTCAGTAATAAACCAAACATTTTCAGATTGGGAATGCATAATTGTGAATGATGGCTCAACAGACAATACACTTGAGTTATGTGCGAAGTATGCGGAAAAAGACCGCAGAATACGAGTGATAAGCAAAGAGAATGGTGGAACTTCAACAACGCGAAATTCTATAATAGAATCAGCTGCAGGTGAATATATCTTTTTTGTAGATAGTGATGATACTTTACCTTATGACGCTTTAGAACAATGTATAAAAGGCGGTGAAGATTGTGATGTGATAATAGGAGGGTTTAATGTGCTTTCTGAAAAAGGGAAGACACTTAATAGAATAGTGCCTGAAGATAATATTATTGCTATTCACGATTTCCTTGATTCAACACTTAAACGTTCAATATATAGTGCAGTATGGGGAAGAATGTTTAAAACGGATACTATAAGAGATACAAGATTTAACTGTCGTCTAAGGGAAGGACAAGATATATTTTTTAATGTTAATTATTTATTAAATCTGATTAATACCCCTATTAGAATAAAAACAATCGGTTCTACAGTATATAATTATTATATAAGATCATCTTCAGTAACGCATAAAAGCAATGATACAAGGGTTAGAAATTTAAAAATCTTGGCAGGAGAATTTGAGAAATTGTATGAAAATTATAAAGATACAATTGACCAAAGTTGTTTAAATAGTTTTGTCTTGAATATATTATGGTTTTGTCGACAACATTATAATTTACAAGGACTGATAAAGAAAACGGATCCCTTCTTTAAGGGTTTGATGTTGAGATGGGTAAACAAAGGGCACTTGGATGATTCTGAAATTAAAGATATCAAATTTATTTTAAATCATACTCAGCATGTGGCCAATATTTATTTGTTCCAGCGTTACTTCTGGAGTTCTGTAAAAGCCAAAATAAAGAAAGCGTTAAATCGATAAGTCCTTTAGTTGTCTAAAAGCATCCAGCTGTTAGGGACAATTTCCCTACTTGGTTTATTTGCGAACCAATATTTGGGTGCAACCACAACTTTTTCGGGATTACGATTGAGCCATGCACCCCACCAACTAAAGCTACTGTTGGCTATACAGTTATGATTACATTCTGACATTAGAAGCATATCTAAATATGCATCTTTACCAGAATTACAGTTCACGAAGAGACAATCTTGCTTAATACTGAGATTTGCTTTGGTCCAATCGCTATCATCAGAAAAAACTACATATAATGGGTTATCTACTCTTGAATTAAAAAATGAGACTGTATTATAATAATATTTTAGTCCATTGAAAACTTGATAATCAGGGATATTTAAATAATCTCCTCTGCGGATATGCAAACTGACTGTGTTCCGGCATCTTATCGTTTCGAGAATTTTATTGCTGGCTGCATTATAATGAATTGGAGCTCTTAATTCATTAAGCTTTTGTGCAACCGACTGGCTGAATTGAGGTATTTGAAAATATCCGGCCAATAATATCTTATTGTGATTTTTAATTGCATCATTCAGACCGTCCGCTGTCTTAGTTTGGGTGTCATATATTGTCTTGTAACCGCATAGTTTCAGTTTAAGTAATCGCAAAATCCTATTCAGAGAAGGCTCGTGAGAATATTGAGACAAAGTTTGCCTTTTAAGAACGGTTTGTTCTATTGATTTTGTGAAGTCATTCTTGAATATTTTATTCACTTCAAAACCATTATGATGATCTTGATAAAGATATGAACTTAAATCTGCATGAACATGAATATTGGGGAAATACGTTTTAATATATACATATACTGCATATTGGAACAATTGATTTCCTAATCCCCCGTTGAAAATTAATCGAACATGTTTCATTGATTATGTCTTTTGTGAATTTTAGATTTGATGAAATTTTTAATTGAACTTCTTTCAGATTTCGTTAAGCAAATAGAGAAGAAGTATGCACATAGAAGCGTGCTTGTAATTGTTACTGTAATAGCTATATTGGCGATAGAAGGGAAACATAAATATTGAATACAAAATAACCCGGCAAAAAGAACAAGTACCAATCCACAGATAGGTTTAACAATTAAATCAAAAATGTCGACAGAAATATTATTCCCAAACATATCCTTAATATAAATAACGGCGTATCCTAAAATGAAAATTTGACTCGCTATTTTAGCGACAAGAATGTATTCAAAAGCCAAACTCGTTTTTAGAAGAAGCCATGCTAATGGAACTGAGAGGAATAATATTATAGAAGTCCAAATTTGGAAATTACGAATATTGCCTTTCGCAAAAATAATTGTATTATAAGGGCCTGTTAAGGCGTCAAAACCCACAGAAGCTATACTAAAAATGCAGATTGTAACAGTTCCTTCAGGAACTTCTGTTAACCATAAATTTAAGATGGGTGTTATTTGGAGAGTTAGAGGTAAAGCAAACAATCCAAATAAGAAGATGGAAAATTTTAAACTTAGAGAAAGAAGTTTGGTTGTTTCGTTAAAATCTTCCCTGGCAACATATTTTGTTATTTGAGGATTGAAAGCGGTCTGAACATTGCTCATAAAACTATATACAGCGCCATTCACTTGCGAACCGATTGTCATAGCAGCGCTTGCAATTGGACCACCGAAAATATTAACCAGTATATTATTGCCTTGTGCTACCCCTATTACTGCGCCCATTTTAAACAAATTCCATCCTGTAAAAGACATCATATACTTGAATAATTTTTTCGATGTGCTTTTTACATATTTACATGCGTTAAACATCCGGGTGCAATAGATCAGGTTAATAATGCCCATTAATAGACTTGTAGAAGTTAATAATAAAGCATATATAGAGAGTCGATCTTCTGCAATGTAATTAATTGCTATGGCGACTGATAATTTTAATGCTGCTGCCAATATTGATGTTAAGGCGTAGAAATTCATTTTCTCATACGCTATTATGGTTCCTGTCAAAGGAGTAACCATAACATCGATGAGACAGCTTAATAGGCACAGTTGATAAACTATATTAGCCTGAGACATAGATGAGGCCGGAATATTTAATTGAGTGTTCAATATCCATAACCCTATTGTCTCGGATAAAAGTAAAATCAAAAGACAAATAATAAGATGGCAATTGACGCTCATTGAGAACACTTTACGACATTCTGACAGAGAGTCTTTGCTTAATGACACAGTTATGAACCTCTGGCTTGATTGCGCTAATGCATTGTTGAAAAATGCGAATAAAACGGCAATGCCTCCAACAACACCAAAAATGCCAAAATCTTCAACACCAAGATTGGCAAGTACAACCCTGCTTGTGTATAAAGAAACACCCATCATGATAAACATGCGGATGTATAAATAAATTGAATTTTTAGCTATCGTTGCTTTCTCAGCCATATTATGTTTAACAGCTGGAGTAATATTTCGTAATTAAACACTTTATTTACTTTCGAGTACGAATTCCGGTTTATCGCCTTGGCCGAGCAACCATTGATAAAGGCGAATCATGCGTTGGGCTATGATATCCGGGTTATAGTCATACTCTATCAGGTCGCGGCCGTTACGTCCCATGGTCTCTATACGCGAAAGAGGCAGCCGCAAAATGTTATAGATATGGTCGGAGAGGGTCTCTACGTCGTTGTCAACCCAATGGCCGCATTTGTATACTTCCAAATCCTGCCAAGGCGCTGTTTTGGTGCATATAACGGGTGTCTGGCATAAAAGAGCTTCGCCCACAATCATGCCGAAGTTCTCAAAATCGCTGGCCACGATTAGAGCCCGTAAGGAGGCTAATTTTCGCAGCTTTTCATCACCCGAAACAAAGCCCTCAAAGATTATCTGTCCCTCTTTGTGAAGGCTTTTGACAAGGTCTTTTAGTTCTTGCTCATACTCCGCAGTTCCTTTGCCCATTATAATCAGCCTGTGTTCATTATCAGCCGATTGTGCAAAGGCTTTGATAATCCTGTCGACGTGTTTACGAGGATGCAAACGGCCGAGGTATCCTATTGCAGAAACTTTCTCGCGCTCCAGGGCACTCGCAGCAATGGCTTCGTCGAGAGTGGCGGGAATGCGTATCGGGTTGGCAATTACGGCAATCGGTGTCTTTATGCCCAAAGCCCGTATATGTTCTGCTTCCTGGCGGCAAGTGGCATGTATGCAGGCTGCTTTGCTCAAATCACGGTCGAAGAGCAACCGGCGCATCCACTTTTTGCGCGTCGGAGAAATGGCAAGGGCTTGCGGATATAACATTCCGTGAGGTGTGATGACGTATGGCTTCCGGTGTCTGCGGGCGTAAGAGCAGGTGGCGTGATTGGCGTCGAGCCACATCCCGTTGGTATGATAAAGGTCATATTTACTCTTATGCAAATACCGGCGGAAGTTGGATGAAAAGGCGTATGGAGTTTTGCAGTCGAACGGCACAGCCTTAACCCATTCCTCCCCTTTGCCGGCTAACACATCATTGACGCCGGGGGCGATGTCGGGTGTGAGCAGGTCTGCAGTGGTCGATGTGCGGTTCATGGCCTCAAGCAAGTCGTAAGTGCAGCTTGTGGTGCCACCGCTGTGCAACCCGAAGCCGGCTATGGTCTGCAGAATTTTCATAGGCTCTTAAGAATTTTCAGATATGCTTCAACTTGGTCATTTTGTCTCTTATCCCAGTCTATGGCAAGCACTTTTTTCCTAACGTCGGGATAACAGCGTTGCATCTCGCCAATTGCCACGGCAAGACTCTCTTCATCGTCGTGCTTGAAGAAGAATCCGCTGCCGTATGCTCTGACCATATCCGGCCCGCAGCCCACTTTCTCGCTTACTATTACCGGCAAGCCCCAGTAAAGAGCCTCTTCCACAACCAATCCCCACGGTTCATAGTTTGAAGGAAGGATGAAGACATCGTGCTGCTGATAAATCTCACCCAATTCATCGTTATTTACGAAGCCCTGAAAGGTGATGTTTGGTGCGGCCATACTCTTTAGCATAGCTTCATCTGAGCCGGCTCCCACAATTGTCATCGGCAGTCCGAGTCTGTTGAACACTCTAATCAGCAAGGCAAGGTTTTTTACCGATACAAGTCGCCCTACATACAAATATCGCAGCGGATAATTCGGGTTCTTTTTAGGGGTAAAAGGCTCTTTGCGTATAATACCCACAGACCCCGTACATTCAATCAAGCCTTTGAAATCGAGCTTCGTAAAAAGCTCTTTCTGAGGAATGCCTGAGGGAAGCGCTCCTTTCATGCGATTGATGACGCAGCGCTTTACCGCACCTTTCAGCCCTTCAAAACCCACATCCTCTCCTCGGCTCTCGTTTATCACAACGTTGCGTTTCTTGGCCGAGAAGAGCGAGTAGAGGTTATATTCCGGAGCGAGCCAGCCGGCATACAGCACCATACGGGCTTTGATGCCATGCATCAGTCTGCACAGACGCAGGAATGTCTTTGCCTTGTTGCGTTTGTGGCTGTCGCCTTCATGCAGAAAATGGTAGTCAAAGCTCCACTCACCATGTTCCATTTGCCGGTTTACAGCCTCAGCGCCGTAGCCGTAGAATACAAGCAGTATTCTGACTCCTCTTTTTGCAATGGCCTCGCAGAGATTGAGCTTGTAAAATGAAGGGGTGTTTGTAAGATATATTATGTCGTAATCGCGCTTCATTCCCATTTCGGCTTTTTATAAGGTTGCGGCAGGCAGTATGACAATCCTAAACAAAGCCAGAACACAAGGCAGAAGAAACTTCCCGAAGAAAGCATATAACCTTCGGCAAAGTTATGGACGCCAATGAATATGAGCATGCTCAGAGCTAACATTGCCTCAAATGAGCGGAGTCTGACAAGCTTCCAGACATTTTTTAGGTAAATCCATATTATGAGGATAAAACCTCCGATGCCGGTTGACGACAACACAAATAACCATCCGTTGCCCGGCTCTACCACTCCGCTGCCTTCTGCCCATTTAGAGGTGTCTACACCATCATTTGTATATTTTACTTGAGAAAATCCGATGCCGAACACAGGTTTGCTTTTGAATTCGTCCCAACGTTGTTCCCACAAATTCTCACGCGAACTGAGAAGGCTTCCGGCCTTTTCACTCGCTTTCATTTTATCTTGCAAGGTCTCTGTATAGCTTGACCATGTAGGGAAGGATACAAGGCAGACAAGGGCGATGCTTCCTATTACGATTAGGAATTTTTTTGTAGACCGCAGGAAAAGTCCCAACCAAACCACAAAAGCGACCAAAAAGCTCAGCAGAGCACTGCGCGAACCTGAAAGGATGCCTGCAAAGAGGCAAATTGCCACTCCAATCCATAAAAGTATCTTATACACCAAGCCTGCATGTTTTACCCTCTTCATGTAATATTGAACAAGGAAAAGGGTGCCGACAAAGGCTATCGGCGACAATAGCATAGGCTGTGGCGTTATGCCCTGAAACATAAATCCCTGAAACAGGGTAAGCGGCCTTGCGATGTAATAAAGAAGGAATGATATTACCGAGATTACCACGCATCCCCATAAAAGCACTGTAAGCGCCTTTTTGCGCCATTCAAGCAGTCGATGGTTGGCAAGCATAGGTCCCACGGCAATCAGCAGCATAGTAAGGCCAAACAGTCGCGACCAGGGCGAGTAATAGCCGGAGAAGGTGTTGAGCATAATGGAGCCGGCGCACCAGCACAGGAACCAGATTGCCGACCAGTTTACCCGGCTGCGAGCGCTCAATAAGGCCATTATGGCCAGGATGCCCAATGCTCCGTAATAAAACATCATAGGCGGCTGCGGTAGGAAAAAGACGCAGCGCCAAAGCGGGATTATGGCACTTATTATTACTGCTATTACCAAGGATGTGCGACTGCCGCTTAATGGCAGACGCTTTTTCTTTGGACTGAGTGTATCGGGTGTATTATAGAGAGAATTCATTGCAATTTCTGGATAAAAGCTTTCATCAGAACGTCTATGTCAACCGGATGACACAGCCTCTGTTGTTGTCTGTTCTGAATATAGTATTCAATTTTGGCGGCCAAATCCTTGTAATCGCCGGGCTTGGCTAACCACAGATGAGCATCTTCCGGATAAATGTAGTCGGCGATGCCTTGTCCTTGGCAAGCTATGAAGGGAGTGCCGCAGCTCCAAGCTTCGGTGTAAACGCAACCCAAGCCCTCGAACGCGGACGGCAACACAAACAAGTCGAGGCTGCGGTAGAAGTCGGCAAGTTTGTCGTGCGGCATTTCCGCAACGAAGGTCACCATGTTTTGCATGCCGTTGTCCTCGACAAACGTTTTACAACCTTGCAGCTCACCGCCGCTGCCCACCAGCTCGGCTTGAAAATCAATTCCCTTGTCTCGCAGAAGTTTCAGTGCTTTGAGCAGAGAGCTGTAATCTTTCAGGTCCTGAAAGTTGGCAATGCAGCCGATTCTGAAGCCGTCGTGCCCGGTGCGTCCTGAGGCATTAAAAACGGCGGTGTTTACGCCATTATAAAGCACTTCCGACGCCTTTATGGCGGGAGTGCGGAATCGTTTGAGCTTGCGCAACTTGGAGTTATACGGCTCAAAGTGTATCTGCGGATTCAGCTCGGGGAAATGGCGCAGATTCCGCTCAACAGCCTTGCTTATGCATACGTGCAAATCAATTTTTTCTGCCACTTTGCGTGCCGCTGACGCGCGATAGTAAAGGTTTGGCAGCCATGACGCTAATTTACCGTTGCGTATGGTGTAAGGGTCCAGGTCGTGGTGCTGAAGCAGCGTCTTTATCTTCGGGTTCTTCCTTTTCAACGCAAGCGCCAAAGCCCCGAACACGGAAGTGTGGGCATGGCAAACGCTCACATCGCTCGCCTGTATGCCGGCTTTCTCCAGTGTCTTTACAAAAAGTCGGCCATTCAGACCGTTGCTGAACCCGTTGAAGAAATATGACGGCATCTGAAGCATCGGGAAACGATGCACCGTTATCCCCTCCACTTCATACTCGGGTTGCGGTTTGCCCGGCTGATAAGGCACGAACACTCCCACGCGATAGTCGGAATTGCGTTTGAGGGCTTTCACCGCGTCAAGCACAAAGCATCCCCGATATGAATCAGGGGTAGGGAAGAAGGGCGTCACCACAATATATGTCTTCATATTATCGCCCGCCATAGCTTGTCGCGTTTGTTGGTGTACGGGAAAGCACAGGCCATCGTGAGCCAGAAAATGTACGTCATCACCGAACCCGACGACAGCACATACCCTTCAGCCATCATGTGTATGGCGAAGAAGCACAGCAGCCCTGCCAGAAGTCCTTTGCCGCGCAATGTGCCGAGAAAGACAAACGCAAGCAGCAGGGTGAAGATGATAAAGCCGGGTATGCCGGTGGCCGACAACACATACATCCACGAACTGCCCGGCTCTATTATACCGTCTTGCGGATCAATGCTGTAATTGAACTTTGAGGTTGTGGCTTTGTAAGAATGTGTCGATGACTCATCCACACAGCCGAAGCCGGTGCCAAACACGCGGAACTTCTGTATCTCTTGGCTCCGGTCGCTCCATAAGTCCCTGCGCGAGGCCAGATAATCGTCATTGTTGGCCTCCACGTTACTCAGCTTCACCTCCATATTGGGTGTCATGGGCACCACAACCGACAGGCAGCTGAATCCAGCCACGGCTAAAGTAGCCACGCATCCAACCCAAGGCACCCTTCTGCTGCGAATCCATCTCATGGCGCACATCACCAAAAGGGCGGCAACGAAGCTGACGATGGCTGAGCGCGAGGATGTGAGTATCAGCGAGTTGAAGCTTATTATAAACGCGGCCAAGATAAACAGGCCCTTTGTCAGAGCGCGTCTGTTGCTCAATACGCTCTTGTCGTTGTTCCTTTTCCAGCGCAGACTCAGTAACAGCCAAGCTGTATATATCGACCCTATAGCGCTCAGCGCTCCAAACAGCATCGAGATGCTCATGCTGTAATCAAACACCCACGAATAAGGCGACAGCCACGAGCAATAATGCACTATCATGAATACATACAGCCCGTTGTAATATAGCGCACATAGCACGCATATCCAACCTATATATCCCAATGCGCGGCGTCTCATCCTACTGATGAAGCGCGTCTGCACAACCGGTCCCACGGCAAACAGCAGCAGAATAAACGCTCCTAACCGCTGCCAGGCCATGAACTGCCTCCAGTGCAGACTGAAGCAGATGCTTATGGCGCAGATGGCTAAAAAGCATATTGTGAGCCGACTTGTGCGCAATCCGGCCGGATATTTCACCAACTCTATAATCGTGGCCACGCACATAATGCCTAACACGATGTAGAACACCCACATCGCTGCCGACGACCGCATGAAAAAACGCACAAAAGGCAGCAACGCTGTTACTGCTGCCATTACCCGCATCAGGGTCATCGCGTGCGTTTGCTTTTCAGTCGTCATGCCTCTCTGTCTTTAGCCATTGGGCAAACTCCGCCAGGCCGCTATTCAAATCGGTTGTCGCTTCATAGCCATAATCGCGCTGAAGCAGCGTGGTGTCGGCATACGTCACAGGCACATCGCCCGGCTGCATTTCTAAAAACTCTTTCTTCGCTTCCTTGCCGATATGCTGTTCAAGAATCCTGATGAACTCCATCAGGTCCACAGGCGAGCCATGGCCTATGTTGTAGACGTGCGCTCCGTCCGACTTATATCCGCCGGCAAGCACCTTCTCTATGCCCACCACAATGTCATGCACGCAAGTAAAGTCGCGCTTCATGTCGCCATGGTTGAACACCTTTATCTTCTCGCCGCGCAGAATGGCGTTGCCGAAGAGTATCGGAGCCATGTCCGGCCGTCCCCACGGACCATAAACCGTGAAGAAGCGCAATCCAGTTGAGGGTATGCCATACAGATGATTATACACCTGAGCCATCAGCTCGTCGGTGCGTTTCGTTACAGCATACAGACTCTCCGGGTTGTTCACCGCATCCGTCTCTGCAAACGGTACTTTGCTGTTGGTGCCGTACACTGACGATGACGAGGCGTAAACCAAATGCTCAACCTTGTGATGCCGCAGAGTCTCTAACAGCGTCAGGAATCCCTCGATATTGTTCGTCAGATAATCGTAAGGATGAGTCAGCGACCTTCGCACACCCGGCTGAGCCGCCAGATGCACAACATGCGTAAACTCCTCTGTCGCAAACAACTCGTCGAGCCTTTTGCCGTCGCAGATGTCGAGGGTATAAAACTTCAGCGAGGGATAGAGCCCCGAAAGGCCCATCCCCGCTGAATTTATCTCTGCAGCGTTGAAGCCTGCTTTCTCCAGACGCTGCATTTTGTAAGTTGCAGAGTAATACGGGTTGAAGTTGTCAACGCCAACGGCATCAACTCCTTGCTTGCCCAGACTCTCAAGCAGAAAACTGCCAATGAAGCCTGCTGCGCCCGTAATTAGAATCTTCACCTTAAGGCAGTTCCGTTAACTCTTCTTTCTTTTCTTTTTCTTCTTATCATTGTCGTCGCCGTAAGCATAACCGTAGCCATAGCCATAACCATAGCCGTAGCCATAACCGTAGCCATAGCCGTAATTATGTCCCACACTTGTGCCGTTAAGCAGCAGACACATATTGTTGTAGCGGCGTTCGGCATACAGATTGCGAATCGACTTGAGCATACGGCGGTCGAACAGGCCGGCGCGGATGACGAAGATGGTGGTGTCCACATACTCGTTCAGGATTCTCGAGTCAGCCACAACCTCTATAGGCGGACAATCGAAGAAGATGAAGTCGTATTCCTGCTCCATTGTGCTTAGCAGGGTCTTCAGACGCTCTGAGTAGAGCAGCTCCGACGGGTTGGGAGGCAGATTGCCCACACCGATGAGGTCGAGACCCTCAACGTCATTCACATTATGCTGCACAATGTCGCTCATCTGGTCTGCGCCACACAGATAGTTGGCAATGCCCTCGCGCGGTGAGCCGAATGCGTTCGACAGCGCAGCGCGGCGCAAGTCGAAGTCTATCATCAGCACACGTTTGTGCTTCAGAGCCAGAGCCACGGCGAGGTTCATGGTGATGAAGGTCTTGCCCGAACCCGGATTGGCCGACGTTACCATGATTACCTGAGCACCCTTCTTGTCTGACGTAAGGAAGAAATCCAGGTTGGTGCGAACCACGCGGAAAGCCTCGTTGATAACGTTGGTGCTGTCGGCACGGACCACAACCTGACGCTCCGACGAACTGTCTTTGCCAAGTTTCTTTCTGCCCTTCTGCGGTATCTCGCCAATGAAAGGAATACCGATGTTCTCCACATCCTCACGCGAGCGCACCTTGTTGTCGAGGTTGGCTTTTACTACGTAAACACCCGACGGGATGATAAGACCTATCAGCACCGCAATCAGATACGTATTTGTCGACACGGGGCTGATGGGAGCGCCCGGGCCGGCCGGTTGCCTTACCACCTGTGTGTTGTACGATTTAAAAGCCTGAGCCAGCTCATTCTCTTCGCGCTTTTGCAGCAGGAACAGATAGAGGCTCTCTTTCACCTTCTGCTGACGCTCTACGCTGAGCAGATAGTTGGCCTGACGGGGAGCAGTGGCCAGACGGCTGTTGGTGACGCTCTCCTGACTGCGGACACCGCTCAGACGCGTATTGAGGCTGGTGGCGTAGGTGGCGGCAGTGTGCTGAATATTGCGCTTCATGGTGCGCAGGGCCTCATCCTTCTCCACAACCTGCGGGTTGTTGGCGCCTGTGGTCTTGAGCAGACGGTTGCGCTCTATCACCTGCTGGTTGTAGACCTGAATCTGACTTTCCAGACCCGTGTTGGCAATGCCCATGTTCGACGGCAGAGTCTCGTCGATGCCTTCGCGGCTGAGTTCGCCTCGCACATAATTGAGAATCTGAATCTGGTTCGACAGGTCATACTGCTGATTTTGCAGCTCGCTTGAGCGGGCCATGTTTATCTGAGCCTGAGCCTCCAGGTCGGGGCTCATGGTGCGTGCCTTGTAGCTGGATATGTCGGAGTCCACATTGCCAAGCTCCTGTTCTATCACGCTCAGACGTTCGCTGATGAAGTCAGACGTTGCGTCGGCAATAGCCTTCTTGTCGTTTATCCACTGGTCGTTGTAAGCCTGCACCACGCCGTTGAGTACATCCTCGCAGCGATAAGGCGACGTTGACGTGTAGCTCAGGGCTATCAGAGTGCCCTCTTTGGCTTCGTACGTGGCCTTCAGACCGCCGACGATGCTTTCTGCCACCGGACGCACCGGAACGTGAGAGTAATGAATCGTCTTGTCAACATAATCCGATACCCATTCCGGTCTGTCAATGGCAATTGCGCCTACCGGAGTCTTCACAGTGGCACCCAGCTTGCACGACAGCGGTTTGTCGGGCAGCTCCGTGCCACCCTTGTTGAAATCCTTGAGGATGACGGTGCCGTCGGGCTTCACAATGTACTTGAAACTGTAAGAAGCGTCAGCGTTGGCGGCATCGGGGCTGGAGATAATGCCCGGTTCCTGATGATAGATGTCTACATCCTTGAAGCCGTCGTTGTAGCTGTAAAAATTATTGAGGTTGTAGGCTTTCACCACATTCTCCATCAGGTCGGGAGAGGTGAAAATGGCAATCTCATTCTCCAGATTGGCGTATTTGGGCATCACACCCACTTCCGACAGGTCCACCGAAGAGGCGCTGTTGCCGAAAGTCGGGTCTTTTATGAGTATGGTTTCTGATTTTGTGTAGAGGCGCGGCGAGCAGGCCAGCATCAGCCATGCAATGCCCACGCATACTGCCACTGAAATCACGTACCAATACCAGCGGTGCCTGACAAAGCTGAGAAAGCCCTGTACGCTTACCAGCGATGCCGGGGCTGCCTGCTCGTAATAGGGGCTTATATTAGCAGCCTCATTTTCTTTAATCTGATTGGCCATCCGATTTTTCTTTTACGTTGGTGGTAAACGGGTTTGAAATCCTTTTTATTTGAAAATCAAAACGCCGATTGTGGTCAGGAACGAAGCTATGGAAATCCACAGTCCGGGTTGTTTCCACTGATTCTCGTTTACAGAGCTTTGACCTGCTCTGGCCTGATTCGGCTCTACATATACCACATCGTTCTGCTGCAGATAGTAAGCCGGCGAGTCATAGAGGTTCGAGCTGCGCAAATCCACAGAGTAAGTCATGCGCTGGCCATCCTGTTCGCGAATCACCTTGACGTTCTCGCGCCGTCCGAAGATGGTCATGTCGCCGGCTGTGGCAAGTGCCTCAAGCAGTGTTACTCTGTTGTTGTCAATCACATAGCGGCCCGGGTTGTTGACCTCGCCTAATACCGAGTAGTGGATATTGGTGAAATCTACAACCACCACCGGATCTTTAGCCAGCTGGCGGCTTACTATTTCCTTGCGAATCTTTTCAGCTATTTGCTGTGAGGTGAGTCCGGCAATATGAATCGTGCCCAACACCGGGAAGTCGATGTTGCCGTTGCTGTCAATTTCATAATCTGAAGTGCGGACATTGTTGTTTTCCAGGCCGCCTTCGCCTAAGTTGTTCACTGACCGCTGCGGTACGAGCAGAGAGAACATTGCGGCTGTTTTCGGGTCGGAGCAATTCACCATTATCATCAGCCTGTCGCCCGGACGTGCCACGATGTTGGATTGCTGCGTAGCTGTTTGGGTTACCCCCACAGTGGTGTCTTGCAAGTAGGCAATGTTTTTCGGGGTGCTGCAACTTGCCAGAATAATGGCCGCCAGCGCTGCCATTACTGCAAATGTGGATTTGAAAAGATTCATTATGTACGTACTGTTATTTTAACAATTTTTAAGAATTAAGAGCTTGCAAAAACTGTCCTTCTCTTTCACTTGCTTCAACGGTCGGTGTCATATACCCGGCTGGTCAGCGTTTCGTAAATAAGGATTCTAACGTATTGCTTTTCAGGCATTTACGCGTCTTTGTGCAATTTTTGCGATACATCATTCTGCACTGCTTGTGGGCGGCACAGTCCGAAATACTCAAAATTTTCACAAAGATAAAAATTAATTTGCATATACACAAAAAGCACCAATGGGGCTTTGCTCTTTGCTCAGGCTGTTTTACGGCTGAAGTAAATGCTGAGGGGAATAATGCGTTGAAATCAATTGTTGCCATAAAGGCTCCGGAATCGGCGCACCTTTATGGCAACAATGTTATTCGTTTTTACGGGCTTTTGGGGTCTTAGTAAAGCTCTTTGGTGACTTTTGCGCCGCGTTTTACGATGTAGATTATGCCCTTCTGCGGTGTCTTGATTTTCACGCCCTGAAGGGTGTAATATTCCGGTGTATAATCTGCCGAAGAGTCGTAGAGGCTTTCCACAGATGTTATTTTGGCGGCCATTACGGTCATTTTGTCAAAGTCGGCTTTCACCAGATAGGTGCCGGGAGCAAGTTTCCAGCTGTATGTGCTGCTTGCGGAGGCCATGCGCGCGGTGTTTTGGCCTTCGGCCTCGAATTTCACCATCTTGGCAGGGATGCCGTCTTTCAGAACATAATCCTTTGACTCGGCGCCGTAACGGTCATATTTGTTGGTGCTGGTCCAGTCTGAACCGCGATAGGTCAGGAAGCTGAAGAAGCTGCTTATCTGGTCGCTGCTGGCAACTAATTCCACGCTTGTCGACTTGTATGTGTTGCCCTGACGGGTCAGTTTCAGAGCTGTTGCCGGGTTCCATGCGTCGTGGCTTAAATCGCCGATGATGAAAAACTGGTTAGGCGTTTCGGCGCCGCTGTATTCGCCCAAATCCTGTTGGTGATTGTAGATATGTCCGCGTTGGAAGGTGAGGTCGGCTGTCTGGCTTCCTTTGTTGTTATTGTTGAACACCAGACCTGTGGTGCCTTCCGGACATACATATTTGTATATATGGTCTGAGCTGGCAATTTTCTCCATACATTTGCCGGGCCATGAGCTGTCGTTGGAGCCCCAGTGATGCACATAGACATCTGCCCAGCTCGATGCCGAGTTGTCGAAATATATGGCATTCTCAGGGGTGTCTGAGCGGGTAAAGACAGCCGACCCGGAGTTGGTGGTTGTGCCGTCGGTGGCCTCCCATGTTACCGTAACGCTTTCTCCGTCGGCCATATCCTCGCCGAGATAAATGATGTCTGTGCCGGTGATGTTCCTTTTCTCGCCGTTGCCTACCTGATACCAGGCGCTTGTGGCGCGGTCAAGGGTTACCATCACCTCGACGGATTTATAGAAAGTGCCGCCGTTGGGGTTGAGGGTCAGACTCGGGCCTTCGGCCTTGTTGTATATCACCGCGATGCCGGAGTTGCCCACGGTGCCTGAAATCTTACTGTCGGTAACGGTAAATTCATTGCCGCTCACCTTGTCGACGTAAGTGCCTGCGGGGCAATAGCTTCCGCCATTCTCCACCGATACGTACTTGCTCTGCCCGTTGCCCACCACTATGCAGGCGCCGAAGCCTTCGCGTGTTATCGTTGCCACGCCGTTAGCCCCCACGTAATAGTCGCGCGTTCCGGCTGCGGCATTTCGGAAGTGATTGACGGCGGCAATTTCGGGTGCCTCGAGAGCATGCGTGGAGCCCTTCACGCCCATGCGGATTTCGTTGTAAGTGGTTTTTGAGGGGCGCGACAGATAAAGCGACGATTCACCTGCACGGCAGGCTATGATGGCCCAGGCGCGGTCAATCTGATCCTGAGGCACATAGGTGGTCTCGTAGTTCTCGTTGGAATAGGTGTCGTGGCTCTCGGCCCAGTACACAATCTTATTGCTGGCCACGCCTCCGGCACTCCAGCCGCCATATCCGCTCGTTACGCTGCCGTTTTTCACAGCGTTGAGCACACCCTTGCAATAACCGTTGTCGGTTACTGACATATATCCGGTGTATTCCTTCATGAGTTGCGAGGCATTATTGCCTCCGGGGCTGTCAAGAATCTCACCGTAGTTATACAGACCGGTTGCCGTAACGGTGTTCCAGAAGTTGCACCCTTCAGAAGGCAAGCCTATGTGTTTGGCGGCATCCCAGCGGATACCGTCCACGCCGGAGCCTTTCAGCTCATAGATAAAGCTCAGGGCGCGTTGCTGCACTTCGTAATCTTCAGAATTGACGTCGCCGTAACTGCCGAGTTGGTCGTGAGTTATGGAGTTGCGGTCGGAGTAATCTATGCCGCCTCCCCAGCGTACTCTGCCGTTGACATCCCACCATGAATGATGATAACCACTGGCCGGGTTGACGTGGTTGGCTACCACATCTACAATGATTTTCACGCCGTAGCTGTGGGCTGCGGTGCATAACTCTTTGAGTTGCGCTTTTGTGCCGGTGCCGTTGGCCACGAAGCTGAGGTCGTAGGGCAGATAGGCATAATACCACTCGGCGCCGGTGGAACAGCTGCCCTGTGTGGGCGACACTTGCACCGCGGTGAAGCCGGCTTTGGCAATGTTGGGCAGCTCATCCTGAATTTGTTGATACGTCCAGTTGAAGCAGTGCAGTATGTTGCCCTCCTGTATGTTTTCCGGCAGTCCGTAGGTGTTGTCGGCACGGACCTGGAAAATCAGCAAAAAGGTGGCTAATACCGCGAGGATACGGTTAATTCGGGTCATTCTTTTTGTGAAAGTATTGGTTGAACCTAAAGTTAATTGAGTTAGCGTCTTGCTTTTACCGATGCAAAAGTAATTATAATTTTTTTATTGAACAACCATCGGCGAGGTTTTTTCGTTATATAAGAAAAAATACATTGCAATGATTAAAAAGATTCTGCTTCTGACGCTGCTTCTGGTCGGCATTTGCGTTGCCGACTCCCATGCCTGCACCCGTATCGTTTATCACGGCGACAGCTCTTTGTATATTGTCGGCCGCTCGCTCGACTGGAAAACGCCCATTCCCACAAACTTGTATGTATACCCGCGGGGAAGCCGTTTTGTCAGCTCCGGCAAACCGGGAGCCTTCAGCTGGACATCCAAATATGGCTGTGTCTATGCCGTGAGCTATGATGCCGGCATCACCGAGGGCATGAATGAGAAGGGGCTTCAGGTGGCAGGTCTGTTTTGCAAAACTGCCCGCTATTCCAACAAAGAGAATCACAACCGGCGCCCCGTATCGCTTGCCGTGTTTGTGGCCTGGCTGCTCGATAATAATCAGAGTGTGGAGGAGGTCATCAATCAGGTCAAAGCCCAGGACTTCACCCTGTCTGGCTCCGATTTCGACGGCGGCACGGAGACCAAACTGCATTTTGGTGTTACCGACCGCAACGGAGCGCAGGCTATCCTTGAATTCACCGACGGCAATTTGTGCATCTACCGTCCGGACTCCATCCATGCCATGACCAACGACCCCGAATGGCCTGCCATGCAAGCCATTGTCAATTACTGGCGGGGTGTGGGAGGCACTAATATGTTGCCGGGTACAGTCCGCAGTGCTGACCGCTGCGTCAGGGCGTCCTTCTTTGTCGATAATGTCGACAAAACCGCCGATGCCGATTTGGGCGCTTACATCACCCGCTCGGTGATGTACAATGTGTCTGTGCCTTATCTCTATACGGTGAACGGCGAGCCTAACGTTTCATCCACACAATGGCGCTCGTTGAGCAATCTGCGCGACTTGCGTTATTATTTCGACGTGGCCACAGTCAACGGTTTTTATTACATAGATTTGGCTAAGTGCGACCTGCGTCCCGGCGCTCCGGTGTTGAAACTCACCACCTATGAGTGTCTCAATGTATGCGGTGAGGCCAACAGACATCTGCGCAAAGCAAAGCCGTTTGTGCCTATCTACTGATGCCGTTGCTTGGGGTATGAAATAATTTTATTACCTTTGCGGCTAAATGTGGACCTTTTTACCCATATATAAACATCCGGTTTGGAGTGGAAACCGCATACCTTCGTTCAAAAACGGCCCGATAGAGATTCCTGACAATGCTCCTATAGGCGAAAGCTGGGAAGTGAGCGATGTGCCTGATAATGTCTCGGTGGTGGCCGACGGACCCGACAAAGGTATAAGCCTCGATATGCTCATTGCCCGATACGGCGAAAAGCTGTTGGGTAAAGGTGTTATGCGCCGTTACGGGTCGCGGTTCCCCTTGCTGATAAAAATAATAGACGCCGGCAGAGACCTGTCTATTCAGGTGCATCCCGACGATGCCATGGCGCAGACCATGGGGCATCCGTTTGGCAAAAACGAGATGTGGATGGTGCTTGAGGCCAATCAGGGAGCCCGTCTGGCATCAGGGTTTAACCGTGAAATTGACCCCGCCGAGCTGAACGGTCTGGTGGAAAGCGGCAAGATTCTTGATGTGCTCCGTTACATCCCTGTTGAGCCGGGTTCTGCCTTTCATATCCCCTCGGGTCGCGTTCATGCCATAGGTGCCGGCATACTCATTGCCGAGATTCAGCAGACCAGCGATGACACGTTCAGACTTTACGATTACAACCGACCGGGCAGCGACGGCAAACCCCGTCCGTTGCATTTGCCGCAAGCCCGAAAGGCCATCAACTACGGCGACGTTAGCGGTTTTGCGCTGGAGTATGAGAAGGTGAGTCAGGGCGTCTCTGAAATCATCGACAGCGATTGCTTTACGGTGAATATGATAGCCGCCTCGGAGTCGCTAACTCGCGATTATTCGGCTCTTGACTCTTTCGTGGCGGTAATGGCTATTGAAGGCTGTGCCGAGTTGGAGGCCCCTTCGGGCACGCTCCGTCTGGAGCAAGGTAACACGGTGTTGCTGCCGGCCACCGACCATTCGCTGCAAATAACACCGTGCGAAAAGAGCTCTTTCCGCGCACTCGAAGTCTATATACGCTGATGAAAAAATTCCTCATCGCCCTTTCTGCCATGCTCATGTTAGGGCTTGCGCAATCCTTTGCCCTCACTCCCCGGCAGCTTTTGGCTCAATGGAAACCGGGGGAAGCTATTGACCCCCAAACGGACAACGCGGTCCTAATGGAGTGCTTCACCGCCTCTCATATTCCCGATTCCGTTTTTGCGCGTATGCAGGGCAAAAGCTATAAGAAAGGTTGCCTGATACCCCGCACTCAGTTACGCTATCTCACAGTGCCTCATTACGATGGCCACGGCGCCATACGCATGGGTGAGCTGGTGTGCGACAGCTCCATAGCAAACGACCTCACCGACATATTTCGCCATGCCTTCGCCATGGAGTACCCCATTGAGCGCATGGTGCTGATTGACGACTATAACGCCGACGACCTTGAATCCATGAACCACAACAACACCTCGTGTTTCAACTATCGGGTCGTGGCCGGCTCCAAGAAGCTGTCGAACCATGCCCGCGGACTTGCCATCGACGTTAATCCCTTTTATAATCCCTACGTCAAACGCAAGCCGGGCAAAGCGCCTTATGTCTCACCACCTGAGGCAGCCGCCTACAGCGACCGAAAGGCCGATTATCCCTATAAAATCACCACTTCCGACCCTCTTTACAAACTCTTTATAGAGCATGGCTTTGAGTGGGGCGGCTCCTGGAAGTCGCTGCAAGACTATCAGCACTTTGAAAAGAATCCGACCCGTTGAGGCTCCTTTGCCATAGGCAAATTATCCCCCCCCCCCCATATTCTTTTTTGTCTTTGGCTCTGTTGAGCTGTTTGCGCCGTAACCGGCTCAGAGTGTGCTGTGGCAATCCCTTGGATGTCCCCTATGTAGAATCCTTCGATTATTACTGGAACTATGCTATCTCCAAAAGTTTGATTTTAGGTCCGGTTAAGAGTCGTAAGACCGGTTCTTACACAGTGCTGCTTGAAGAAGGCATGCCCGCTCTGAAAGGTAGCGACCCCCTCGACGGCTATCTGTTGATTACCGCAGATAAAACTCAGTCCACATCCTTAACCTTCCCGCTCGTTGACATTCAAAACCTCACATCACCGGTGTGCATCGTCAACTTCCTGCGCGAGCCCGAAAACCGCGATGTCAAAGTGGAATTTCAGGCCGAAGGCCCCAACGGCATCCGTCTGTTGAAGTTGTTCAATCTCAAGGAGCTGCCAAATGTGGGATGGAACGTAGTCAGCGTCGACCTGTCGTCGCTGAAAACAAGCGGGGAAAACGTGAAGCTTGCCTTCACTTTCAATGACAGTAAAACAGCATTATATCTTGACCGAGTCTACATAGGCGAGCAGAACAAGGCTGACCTTGCCATAGCCGACCTTCGAGTCAACCCTGCAGTGGAGAAAGGCTCTCCCGTAAAAATCTCCGCCACTGTGTTGAACTACGCAGGCGTTCCTTCCGGGTCCTATACCGCCGAACTCTACCGCTCCAAGGCTAAAGTGGACTCGAAGACCATGCAGTCTGTGCCTGCCTCAACTGCCCAAAACATAGAATTCACCGACCTTGTGCCTGTGGTCGGTAATGATTCTCTCCTCTCCTATGGCATCCGGATTTCATTGCCCAACGACGTTGATGGCACTGACAACAAGGTGCAGGAAAGCGAAGCTGTGGCCGTCAACTCAGTGATGCCGCCCGTGCGCAACGCCTTAAATAGGGATATTCAGTTAATGGCTATGAGAAAAGGGACT